>Ga0182736_1001374_pt1 | contig 24413 bp, 19 predicted proteins | sample eDN5th30CKraftBY_FD_128882 | JGI IMG/M metagenome (GOLD analysis project Ga0182736, IMG submission 128882) | Enriched backyard soil microbial communities from Emeryville, California, USA - eDNA 5th pass 30_C Kraft BY (version 2) (version 2) | ecosystem: Environmental > Terrestrial > Soil >...
CAACTCGTCGGACTCGCACCAGGTCGCCACCAGCGGCAGGCCGATGATGTCCTCGTAGAAGTGACGCGTCGCTTCCAGGTCCTTGGTCACGTACGCCGTGTGATGCAGACGGCTCGGAAGGCCATTCGCCGCGGACATTGACAGATCTCCCGTTTGGTAGAGTTGGCCCAGTCTAATCCAAACCCCCGCGCTCGCGCCAGTTCAACCTAGAGGTTCGACGCCGGACTGGTGGCGTGGATACTAGGATAAGCAGGCTGATCACAAGAAGGCGCCAGATTAGGCCACCCTCGGACTATTCATCCCTCCCCTCGTCGGCCGCTTGTATTTAAGGTCGCATCACAATGGCGGCGCACGACCGCCGAATGGAAACATCCAGGAGACACTATGCGCAGCCTCGACCGCATCCTGACCACCCACGTCGGCAGCCTTCCGCGATCGCAGGCCGTCACCGACGTCGTGTTCGGCCGTGAGGCCGGCGCCCCGACAGCGGACGGGGCCGAAACCATCGCCGAGGCTGTGCGCGACGTGGTCCGCCATCAGGTCGCGGTCGGGATCGACATCGTCAGCGACGGAGAGATGAGCAAAATCTCCTACGCGACCTACATCGCCGATCGGCTGTCGGGCTTCGGGGGCGACACCCCGCGCGAACCGGGTCTCGATCTGATCGAGTTCCCCCGCATCCTGAAGAAGCTGGCCGACTCGGGCTCCACCGCCAAATACCGCCGGCCCCGCTGCATCGGGCCGATCGCGGTCAAGGACATGGGCCCGGCCGCGACCGACATCGCCAACCTGAAAGCGGCGGCGGCGGAAAGCCGGCCCGCGGGCGCCTTCCTCAACGCCGCTTCCCCCGGCACCATCGCCCTGTTCCAGCCCAACGACTTCTACAAGACCCAGGACGAGTATCTGGAGGCCGTCGCCGAGGCGATGCGAGCCGAGTACGAGGCCGTGGCGGGATCGGGCCTGATGCTGCAGATCGACGCGCCCGACCTCGGCATGGGCCGGCACACCATGTACAAGCACCGCACGGTTGAGGACTACCTCGTCCTCGCCGCCCAGCACGTGGAGGTGCTGAACCACGCCCTGCGCAACGTGGACGCCGACAAGGTGCGGATGCACATGTGCTGGGGCAACTACGAAGGGCCGCACCACCACGACGTGCCCATGCGCCAGATGCTGCCGGTGATCCTGAAGGCCAAGCCGAACAGCCTGCTGTTCGAGGCGGCCAACCCCCGCCACGCCCACGAGTGGAAGGTGTGGGAAGAGATCAGATCGCCGGAGGAAAAGGTGCTGATCCCCGGGGTGATCACCTCCACCACCAACTATGTCGATCATCCGGAACTGATCGCCGAGCGCCTTGTGCGGTTCGCCAATATCGTTGGCCGCGAGCGGGTGATCGCCGGATCGGACTGCGGCTTCTCTACCTTCGCCGGCTTCGGCCCGGTGGATCCCGACGTGGTCTACATGAAGCTGGAAGCCATGGCCCAGGGGGCGCAGATCGCCTCGAAGGCGCTGTGGAAACGGGCGGCGTAAACCGTGATGTCGTTTCCCTCGGCCTTGAGCCGGGGCCCGGACGCGCCGACGGTTCGGAGATGGCGCTTGCACCGTCGGCGTCTCTGGATGCTCGGGTCAGGCCCGAGCAAGACGTTGGGTGAGACGGGGCCCTTCCCCCGCCGCGAGGAAGGGCCCCATCCCCAAGCCTACGCCGCGGCCTTGCGGCCCCAGAGCTCCTCACTGGCGATCTTAGCGCCTTCGACCAGGGCCTCGAACTTGGCCCACATGACTTCCGGATGGACGCGGCGGATCGAGTCGACCTGGGCGAAGCCGCAGTCGGTGCTGGCTATGACATTCTCACGGCCCACCAGCTTGGCGAAGCGGACGATGCGGTCGGCCACCAGCCGCGGATGCTCCACGGTGATGATGTGGTGGGTGATGACGCCGGGCAGCAGGAGGCGCCCTTCGGGCAGCTTGAATTTCTCCCACACCCGCCATTCGTGCTCATGGCGCGGGTTGGCCGCCTCGATCGAATAGGCGCCGGCCTTCACCTGCAGGATGAACTCTACGATCTCTTCCAGCGGCGCGTCGGAGATGTGCGGCAGGTGCCAGGAGCCGAAGCAGAGGTGATAGCGGAGGCGGTCCTCCGGGATTCCCTCCAGGGCGTGGTTCAGGGCGTCGATGCGCAACTGCGCCCATTCGCGATAGCGCTGTGGACTCTTGCTCACCAGGGCGTCGTACATGTTGGCGAGCACGGCGTCGTCGACCTGCACCAACAGGCCCGACTTGTAGATCGCCTGGTACTCGACCTTCAGGGCGTCGGCGATGGCGAAGACGTAGTCCTTCTCCGAACCATAGTATTCGTTGATCCCGTCATAGGCGGTGGAGGCCGGGGCCACCGCGGTCATGAAAGCCTCTTCGACCTTCACGTCCTTGAGGGCGCTGTTGAGGGCGTCGATGGCGATGGCGATGCTGTCGTGGTCCTCGTAGCGGATGGGACCGACACAGGCCTCGGTGGGCGAGCCGCTGACCGCCCGGGGGAAGTCCTCGGCCAGGAACTCCTTGAAGCGGACGCGATCGCTACCAAGCCATTCAACGTCGCGGAGCTGGTCCTTGCGCAGCTCGAAGCCGGAGATGCGCGCGAGGATGTAGTTGGCCCAGCTCGCTTTGCCGAATTCACCGTCGTTGACGATGTCGAGGCCGACGGCAGCCTGCTTCTTCACCACGTCGGCGACCGCCTTGCGGAGTTGATCGGCGTAAGCCTGACGATCCTTCGGCGGGCCTTTCTGGAAATTGGACATCTCCAGCAGTTCCTTCGGGCGCGGAATGCTGCCGACGTGGGTGGTCAAGATCCGGTCCTGGCTGCGCTTCATCTGACGTTGGTCTCCCTTATCGGCCAGCTTGACGGGCCGGCTCCCTGCCCGCGAGCTTGCAGGATTGGGCCGGGGGAACAATCCAAGGGGCGATGCTGGTAGTGGCGCCTCCAGTTTAAACGGGTGGAAAAAACCTGACTTTACAGTCGACAGTCCGCGGGTGCGGGCGCATCCTGATACTATCACTAGCATGCTAGCATGGGGACTGCTCGCCGCATGACCAGTACGACACACCGGACGCAGCTTTCCGAATTCCTCAAGAGCCGCCGCGCGCGGCTGTCGCCCGCCTCGGTCGGGCTGCCCGAGCAGGGCCGCCGGCGGACGCCTGGGCTGCGCCGGGAGGACGTGGCCGCCTTGGCCGGGCTCAGCGCCACCTGGTACACTTGGCTGGAGCAGGGCCGCGACGTACGGGCGTCGGACCGGGTGCTGGAAAGCCTCAGCCGGACCTTGCGCCTGTCGGTGGAGGAACGGGACTATCTGTTCGCCCTGGCGCAGCATCGCCCCGCCCCGCTGCAGCCGATGCGCACCCTGGAGGTCAGCCCGGCGGTCAAGCGCACCCTGGAGGCCATGCATATGCCGGCGCTGGTGATCACCCCCCGATGGGACGTGATCTACTGGAACCGCATGGTGGCGACCACCTTCCGCGACTATTCCCAGATCGCCCCCGACGAGCGGAACCTGATCCGCATCCTGCTGACCAATCCGCTGTTCCAGAAGGACGAGGCCGAGTTCGAAGCCATGGCCACCCGCATCCTGGCCAAATTGCGGGTGGACTACAGCCAGGCCGCCGGCGACCCGGCCTTCGATGCGCTGATCGAGGAGCTGACCGACATCTCGCCGGCCTTCAAACGCTTGTGGCCGCGGCCCGACATCATGGGCCATTCGGAAGGCGTGCACCTGCTGCGACATCCGAAGCTCGGCGGCGTGACGTTCGAGCACACGTCCTACGTGGTCGAGGGGGCGCCGGCCCTGCGGGTGGTGATGTTCGCCCCGCATGACCGGGAAAGCGCGGTCAAGCTGGCCCGCCACGCCTGGGAGACGCACGGCATGGACGCGCCGTCCGCCATGGTTCGCGAGCCCGAGCCCGCCTGACGGCCGGCTCGCCTCACGCCAGGGCGAGATCCTCGCGCATGGTGCGCGCAGAGAGGCCGTAGAGCAGCGCGCCGATCGCGTAGCAGCCCGCGATGGTCATGAGCGCATAGGCGAGCCCCGCCGATGAGGCGTCGGCGCAGCCCGCCCCGATCCCGGGCGCGCAGAGGCCGAGCAGGTCCGCCGAGCGCGACGCCGTCAACGCACCGTCATAATGGTCGCTCAAGGCGCCGACGAGCAGGGGCCCAAAGCCCAGCCCCACCAGATTCCAGGAGAAGGAGAAGATCGCCACCGAGGTCGCCCGCATCCGCGGCTCCACCGCGTTGTTGGCCACCGCATAGGTCGGCGCGAGGTAGGCCTGCTGGAACAGGCCGGCGCACACCAGCAACGCCACCGCCGCCGGCAGGCTGTTCTGCATGAAGCCGAGGACGAACAGGGGGGTGGCGATGACCATGCCGATCACCGAAGCCCAGGCGTAGCCGCGCCGGTCCTTGCGGGCGAACCAGTCGGCCAGCAGACCGCCGCCGAGGTTGCTGACCACCATCGGCAGGCTGCCGACGAGGCCTGCCATCAGGCCGGCCTGAGCGTAGTCCAGACCAAACCTGCGCACGAAATAGGTGGCCGAGAAGGTGAGGATGCCATAGGTGGCCGCCGCGCCCACGCTGCCGCCGAACAGCACCCAGACGACCGACCGCTTGCCGAGCAGGGTCTTGAGCACCGCCGAGATGGGTGGAACGGGCACGGGCGGCGCCCCACGCTCGGCCGCGCTGCGGCCCCTCGGTTCCTTCAGGGTCAGGGTCAGCAGGGCCAGCAGAACACCGGGCAGGCCGACGATGAAGAAGGCGGTGCGCCAGTGCATGTGCTGGGCGATCCAGCCCCCGGCCACGGCGCCGATCAGGCTGCCGAAGGGGATGCCAAGGGAATAGATCGCGAGGGCCGTGGTGCGCCGGCGCAGGGTGAAGGTGTCGGCGATCAGCGACTGGGAACCCGGCGCGCAGGCCGCCTCCCCGATGCCGACGCCGACCCGAGCGAGGGCGAGTTGGCCGAAGTTCTGCGCCAGACCGCAGACGGCGGTCATGACCGACCAGATGGCCACGCAGACGGACATGATGACCACGCGGCTCTTGCGCTCGGCCAGGCGCGCGATCGGCAGTCCCAAGGTGGTGTAGAAGACGGCGAAGGCCAGCCCGCCCAGCATGCCGATCTGGGTGTCGCTGAGCATCAGCTCTTTCTTGATCGCCGGCGCCAGCACCCCCAACAGGGTGCGATCGACGAAGTTGCAGGTGTTGATCAACACCAGCATGACGAGCAGCCAGGACTGGTATCCGGGCGTCACCACGAAGGGCTTGGCGTCTTGCTTCAAGGCGTCGCTCCCGCAGCGTCGAGGCCGCTTTATTGTTTATTTGACGCCTCTTACGTGGCGCTCTTCAGACGCTTATCGAAGATGGCGGCCCGCCCCTACCGGCCCGTCACGGGATTCTTGTAGTGGATCGGAATGTCGTAGACGGCGGGGAAGGACTTGAAGACCAGACTGGGCGGCTGATCCGGCGGCACATTCTTGTTGGGTCCGGGCAGGAAGCCGCTGGCCGCCTTGGCCGGCCCGCCCACATAGGCCGCGTTGAAGGTGTTGTAGGCGTGCTCGTGTCCGAGCTTCCAGACGCCGTTCTCCTTCACCGCCGTGTTCTCATAGATGGCCCCGCCCCAGGAGCCGGCCTTCCCCGCCTGCCCCATCACCTGCATCATCCGCACCCGCATGTGTGCGCTCTTGCCGTCTTCGGAGACGTGGATCACCGGCTGGAGCTGCATGTGGTGGCCGAGGCGGTTCACTTTCGGCCCCGGCGGGCCGCCGAAGGCGAACAGAAAGGCGCGGATGTGGTCCTGGCCGAGGTAGACGCCCCGCTGGGCCAGCTCCATCGAGGAGTCGTCCTTGGCGAACAGGTCGGCGATGTTGTCCCACTCGTTCTTGTCGAGATAGTAGCCGTAGGCCGAGTGTAGGTTCTCGATCTCGTCATAGGCCTGCACCCGCTCGATCTTCAGGCGGGTGGCGGCGATGCGAGCCTTAAGCTCGGTGATAGCCTTGGCCGTCGCGGCGTCGGCCGCAAGCACCGGGGAGGCGACCGCCCCCAGCACCCCGGCGACGACAATGGCGAGAAAGCTCCGCATCGCTCAAGTCCTCAGAACATCGTGTTGTCGTTCAAGGCCTTCTCCGGGATGGTCTGGACCACGTCCCAGTGCTCGACGACCTTGCCGTTCTCCAGCCGGAACATGTCGACCACGGCGTAACCCCGGTCTTCCGGCTTGCGCTTGACGTGCACGTGGATGGCCACGAGGTCGTCAGTCGCGAACATCCTTTTGATCTCCCCGTGGTTCTGCGGGAAGTTCTTTTTCAGGTTGTCGATGTGCGCCTTGAAGCCTTCCGGCCCGCTCGCCGCGTTCGGATTGTGCTGGATGTAGCGGTTGCCGATGAAGGTGACCGTCTTCTCCCAGTTCTTCTCATTGAGGGAGGCGTTGTAGAACTCGCGCACGATCTTCTTGTTGGCTTCCTCCTGGGGCGTGTCCGCGTGGGCGGCCCCGAAGGCGAGCGCCGAAACGGCGCCGATGACGGCGGCGGCAAGCTGGATCTTCTTCATGTACTGGGGTCCTAGAGGCTTGGTTGTCGTGTAGGCGGCGAACGGCTTCCGCCACGGCCCAACGTCCTGGCCCGCAAGATGCGGGAGCCCATTTTCCTGCATTTGCGTCTCCCGATGTCGAAGCGTCTGCGCGCCCCGTTAGGCTCTAGAAGATGCAGCTACGGCATCGCGCGACAAGGCCGCCCGGTATCCTAGCATAGCCGCATCCAGTTATAATTTTGCAGGTTTTTCCTAACGCTGCCCGTACGCTATCCTAGGATCGGGGGGCAAGAAGACCGCCATGACACAAACCGATCGCCGCACCCAGCTCGCCGAATTCCTGAGGAACTGCCGGGCCCGCCTGCAGCCCGCGGACGTGGGCCTGTCGGCGCCCGCGCGGCGACGCACCCCAGGCCTGCGCCGCGAGGACGTGGCCACCATGGCCGGGGTCAGCAGCACCTGGTACACCTGCCTCGAGCAGGGGCGCGACGTCCGGCCGTCGGAAAAGGTGCTGGAAAGCCTGAGCCACGCCTTGCGCCTGTCGCCGGAGGAACGGGAATATCTGTTCGCCCTGGCGCAGAATCGCCCGCCGCCCCTGGCCCAGGACCCCGCCGAGGAGGTCAGCCCAGCCGTCCGCCGCATGCTGTCCGGGCTGAACGTGCCGGCGCTGATCATGACCGTGCGCTGGGATGTGATCGCCTGGAACGACCTGATGGCGCGGCATTTCCGCGACTACCCCTCCATCCCGCCGCAGGACCGCAACCTTTTCAAGCTGTTGATGACGAGTCCGGAGCATCTGCAGCACCCCGAAGAGTATGAGCTGATGGCCCGGCGGATCGTGGCCAAACTGCATGTCGACTACAGTCAGGCCGCAGGCGACCCCGCTTTCGACGCCCTGATCCGCGAGATGATCGAGATTTCGCCGGTCTTCCGCGACCTCTGGCGCCGCCCGCAGATCGTGGGCCGCTCCGAGGGCGTGCATCTGGTTCGCCATCCGCAGCTTGGCGGGATCACCCTGGAGCACACATCTTATCTGGTGGAGGGCGCCCCATCGCTCCGCCTCGTCATATATGTACCGCGTGATGCGGAGAGCGCCGACAAGCTGGCCGAACTCGTCAACGAGACCAAAGCCTCGAAACTGCAGCTCGCGGCCTCCTAGCCGCCCCCAACTTGAAGCCACGAAGGAAACGCCATGGGATATCTCGACCGCGCCGACGACATCTTCAAGCTGAAGAACGTCCGCTCCCTGTTCATCGACGGCGAATGGGCCAAGCCGTCCAGCGACCGCACCCTCGACGTGGTCTTCCCCCATACGGAAGAGGTCTTCATGACCTTCGCCGAGGCCAGCGAAGCCGACATGGACAAGGCCGTCGCCGCCGCCCGCCACGCCTTCGATGAAGGCCCCTGGCCCCGTCTGTCGGCGAAGGAGCGCGCCGGCTACCTGCGCAAGATCGCCCAGGGGCTGCGTGACCGTCACGCCGAGCTGGCCGAAGCCTGGACCGCCCAGGTCGGCGCCCCGATCAGCTTCACCACCTATGCCTCGGGCCAGGCCGCGACCCTGTTCGACTACTACGCCGACATGATCGAGACCTTCCCGATCGTCGAGGAACGCGCCCGCGACGGCGGCAAGCCCGCCCGCGTGGTGAAGGAGCCAGTCGGCGTGGTGGCCGCGATCACCCCGTGGAACGCTCCCCTCGTGCTGCTCTGCTACAAGGTGGCCCCGGCCCTGGCCGCCGGGTGCACCATGGTGGTCAAGCCCTCGCCCGAAACCCCGATCGACGCTCACATCGTAGCCGAATGCGCCGCCGCGGCCGGGCTGCCCCCCGGCGTCCTGAATGTGCTCCCCGCGGGCCGCGAGGTGGGCGACTACCTGATCCGCCACAAGGGCATCGACAAGGTCAGCTTCACCGGCAGCACCGCGGCCGGCAAACATATCGCCGAGGTCTGCGCCGGCCGCCTCGCCCGGGTCAGCCTGGAGCTGGGCGGCAAGTCGGCGGCCATCGTGCTGGAGGACGCCGACCTCGACCACACCCTGAAGAGCCTGGTCCCCTACTCCATGCCGATCACCGGCCAGGTCTGCTTCTCGCTGACCCGCGTGCTGGTGCCTCACAGCCGCAAGGACGAGGTGATGGACGCCTATGTCAGCGCCGTGCGCGGCCTCAACGTCGGCGACCCGCTGGAGAAGACCACCCACCTCGGCCCGCTGACCATGCAGCGCCAGCTCGACCGGGTGCAGGGCTATATCGAGAGCGGCCTGGCCGAAGGCGCCAAGCTGGTCACCGGCGGCGGACGGCCCAAGCACCTCAACCGCGGCTTCTACATCGAGCCGACCGTCTTCGCCGGCGTCGACAACAAGATGAAGATCGCCCAGGAGGAAATCTTCGGCCCCGTCGTCTCCTTCATCACCTACGACGACGAGGACGATGCGGTCCGCAAGGCCAACGACACCACTTACGGCCTGCACGGCGCCGTCTACACGGCCGATCCGGAGCACGGCTACCGCATGGCTCGCCGGATGCTGTCGGGCAGCATCACCGTCAACGGCATGATCGTCGACCCGAAGATGCCCTTCGGAGGCTTCAAGCAGTCGGGGATCGGCCGCGAGGGCGGCCCCGAGGGCCTCGACCTCTATCTCGAGACCAAGACCATCTACTTCGGCTGATAAGTATCGGAGAACGGCGCCGCGGCGGTCCGCTGCGGCGCCGGCCTCGCCTCAGATAAAAGTCCGGACAACGCTGCTTGACTCGCGCCGCGCGCGAAGATCACGTTGCTGTTGCAACAAAATAATAGGGGGACTGGCCATGCTCCGTACCGGCGCCGCGTTTTTCATCGCTGCAGTTGTGAGTGCTGGGCCGTTGCAGGCCGCCGCGCCGCAAAGCGCCAAGGCCGTCATCGACACCTCCGCCAAGACGATGGGCGTCGACACCCTGAGCTCCATCAAGCTCTGGGGCTCGGGCATGACCTACAGCCTTGGGCAGAACAACAACGCCAACCAGCCCTGGCCGCAGACCCCGCTGAACGACTACGTCCGCGCCATCGACTTCACCCAACCCACCTCCCGCGCCACGGCGGTCACCTGGGCGGTGGCGGTCACCGGCGGGGCGGCGGCGCAGGGCGCCTACCAGATGAACGTGCCGCCCTCGAGCACCAACTGGAACCAGCAGCTCGAGATCTGGACCACCCCCTGGGGCTTTCTGAAGGGCGCGGCGGCCAACAACGCCACCCTGTCCAGCCAGACGATCGGCGGCCGTACCTATCGGGTGGTGAGCTGGAACGCCCCGGTCAAGTCGCCGGGAGGCAAGCCCTACCGGGTGGTCGGCTATATCGGCCCGGGCAATCTGGTCGAACGGGTCGACACCTGGGTGGAGAATCCCATCTTCGGCGACATGCAGGTGAAGACCACCTTCAGCGACTACCGCGACAACAACGGCCTGAAGTATCCCACCACCACCGTGCAGGAGCGCGGCGGCTACCCGACCTTCCAGGCGCAGATCCTCGGCGTCGCCGCCAATCCGGCGGACATCCGCCAGCTCGTGGCCATACCCGCGGGTGGGCCCGGCGGCCCTCCGGGCGGCCCAGGCGGCGCGGCCGGGCCGACATCCGAGAAGCTGGCGGACGGGGTCTATCAGCTCAAGGGCGCCTACAACGCCCTCGCCGTCGAGTTCAAAGACTATGTCGTGCTGTTCGAGCCCGGCCCCCAGAACGAGGCGCGGGCGCTCGCCGTCATCGCTGAAACCAAGAAGCTGATCCCGGGCAAGCCGATCCGCTACGGCGTCATCTCGCACCATCACTTCGACCATACCGGCGGCCTCGCGGCGGTCGTCGGCGAGGGGATCACCATCGTCACCCCGACCGTGAACAAGGCCTTCCTGACCAACGCCATGAGCGGGCCGCGAACCTTGGCGCCGGATTCCATGTCCAAGTCAGGCCGGAAGCCGGTGATCGAGGCCATGACCACCGACAAGAAGGTGTTCACCGACGGAACGCGGACCTTCGAGATCCACCAGATCAAGGGCCTGCCGCACGCCGACGGACTGGTGGTCGGCTGGCTGCCCAAGGAGAAGATCCTGGTCTACGCCGACATGTTCAACTTCCCCTCCCCCAGCCAGCCGGTGCCCAATCCGCCGGTGGTCGGCACAGGCATCTTCCTCGACAATCTGGAGCGGCTGAAGATCGAGCCGGAGAAGATTCTGTCGGTCCACACCATGAACCCGGATCGGCTGGTGACCATGCAGGACATCCGCGCGTCCCTCGGTCGCAAGTGAGGTTGGGGCAGCGTCGAGCGTGAGAGTGAGGTATTCGTAAGGGGCCGCCGCAGAGCGGCCCCGTTTTTTAGTACCGGAAGAACAACAATGATCCAGGAAGCGCAGACGTCCACGAAGATCCGCCCTCTGCCCCAGCCGGAGCCCGGGCTTACCGTCGACACGCTGGTGTCACGGGCCGCCGCGTTGCAGCCCCTGCTCCGCGCCCAGCAGGCCGACAACGACAAGGCCGGCCGCTATTCGGAAGAGCTGCACCAGGCGTTCAAGGATGCCGGCTTCTATCGCATCATGCAGCCGAAGATTTTCGGCGGCTATCAGATGGACCCGTCGGTGTTCCTGAAGGTCGTAATGGAGATCGCCCGCGGCCATCCGGCCAGCGGCTGGTGCTTCTGTCTCGGCGGGTCCCACGCCTTCTTCATCGGCAGTCACTATTCCATTGAGGCGCAGGCCGAACTGTTCGGCGAGGACGGCGAGTTCCGCGCGGCCCAGGTGGTCTTCCCAGGCGCCGGGACGAGCATGACCCCGGTCGATGGCGGCTACATCGTGGACGGAGTGTGGCCGTTCGCGTCGGGCATCCCGATCTCCACCCACTTCATCGGCGGCGGCCTGGTGTTCAAGGACGGCGCGCCGCCAGCGCACATCTTCTTCACCGTGCCGGTCGAGCAGATCCAGATCCTGCCCGACTGGGGCGGCGACCGCTTCATGGGCATGCAGGCCAGCGGCTCCAATAGCGTCAAGCTCGACAAGGTGTTCGTACCTGAGCGGTTGACCATCCCGGCGGACATGCTGACCACCTCCGCGACCTTCCCCGAGGGCTCCCGCGGCTATCTCGCCCACGGCGACCCCATCTATCAGGGCCCGCTGGTCGGCTGGTTCCATTGCGAGTTCGCCGCCATCCTGTCGGGCACAGCGCGGGCGGCCCTGGAGGACTTCGCCCATCAGGCCAAGACCAAGCCGATCCTGGGGCAGCCCGACCGCATGCGCCGGGAGGACCCCTTCGTGCAGAACGTCTATGGCCGCGCCCTCGGCATGGCCGATTCCGCCGAGGCCCTGACCTTCGCGGCCATCGAACGCCTCGGCGAGATGAAGCGGGTGGCGGCGCGGGACAAGACCGCCATATCCCTGGAGCAGACCCTGACCATCTGGGGCATGGCGCGACAGGCCTGCGTCATGGCCTGCGACGCAGTGGATCTGCTATTCCACAACGTCGGCGCCACGGTGGGCCGCTCCGACCAGAAGCTGCAGCGCTACTACCGCGACATCGAGATGTACCGGGTGCACATCCAGTCCCAGCCGACCATGCCGACCATGCGCGGTCAGGTAGAGCTCGGTGCCCCCGGACGGCTGGCGCTCTGACAACAGGATCAATCGCAAGCCCGCTCGCCCCGGCGACGAGCTCTCTAAGTTACGGTCACACGAAAGCCGGCCAGCAAGAGCCGTGCAGACGTCTGGGAGGACATATGAGCAGCAAGACCAAGGCCGGCGTGGACCGGCGCGCCCTGATGGCCGCCGGCGGCGCCGGGGCGCTGATCGCCAGCGCTGCGGGCCGCGCGATGGCGGCGCAAACCGCCCCGGTGGCCACCACCAAGTCCGGCCAAATCCGCGGCTATGACGATAAGGGGATCAAGGTCTTCAAGGGCGTGCCCTATGGCCAGCCCACCGGGGGCGCCAACCGCTGGCTCGCCGCCAAGCCGCCTGTCCCCTGGACCAGCGTGCGCGACTGCACCGCCCAGGGCCAGAAGTGCCCGCAGAACGAAGGCGCCCCCATGGTCGAGGAGGCGGTGGCCCTCGGCAAGGAAGCCATGGGCGAGGACTGCCTCAACCTCGACATCTGGACCCCAGCGGTGGGCCCCAACTCCGGCAAGCGGCCGGTGATGGTCTGGTACCACGGCGGCGGCTTCTCCTCCGGCTCCGGCGGCGGCCTCCGCTACGACGGGGTCAACCTCTGCACCAAGCAGGACGTGGTTGTGGTGACGGTGACCCACCGCCTCAACGTGTTCGGCTTCCTCAATCTCGCCAGCCTCTATGGCCCGGCCTATGCGGATTCCCCCAACGTCGGCATCCTCGACTGCGTCGCGGCGCTGAGGTGGGTGCACGACAACATCGCCAATTTCGGCGGCGATCCCGGCAACGTCACTATCTTCGGGGAGTCCGGCGGCGCCGGTAAGGTCTCCACCATGATGGCCATGCCGAGCGCCAAGGGGCTGTTCCACCGGGCCATCGCCCAGAGCGGCGCAGCCCTGCGCTCCGGCTCGATGGAGCGCACCAGCCAACAGGCCAAGGCCTTCGTCGACGCCCTCGGCGTGAAAAGCCTCGCAGAATTGCAAGCCGTACCCCAGGCCAAGCTGATCGAGGTGATGAACGCCACCCGCACCCCCAGCGGCCCGGTGGTGGACGGCAAGTGGCTGCCGCGCCACCCCTTCGATCCCGACGCGACGCCGGTTTCGGCGGAGGTGCCCTTCCTGATGGGCAGCAACACCACCGAGGTGACCTTCTTCGCCGACACCCCCCTCGACCCCATCGACGACGCCAAGCTGAAGAGCGAGCTGAAGCGCTACACCAAGGTGGACGATGCGGCGGCCGACCAGCTGATCGCCCTCTACCGCAAGGACTATCCGGGCAAGGCCAACACCTACATCTACCAACTGATCGCCAGCGACTGGTGGATGACCGACACCATGACGGTGCAGGCCCAGCGCAAGGCCGCGGCCGGCGGCGCGCCCGCCTATCTCTACTACTTCAACAAGCATACCCCGAATTCTGTGCGGGACGGCAAGCTGGGCGCGCCCCACTCCATCGAGATCGCCTACGCCTTCGACAACCTGGCCCTGGCGGTTCCCCTGACGGGTCCGGTCACCCCCGCGCAGCAGGCGCTGGCGGACAAGACCAGCGGCCTGTGGGCCAGCTTCGCCCGCACCGGCAAGCCGACCGCCAAGGGCGTGCCCGCCTGGCCGGCCTACAACGCCAAGACGCGGCCGGTGATGGTGATCGACGACGTCTGCAAGGTGGAAGACAACCGACACGCCGCAGCGCGCGTGATGATCGCCGAACTGAAGGCCAAGCAGGGCGCGAACGCCGGAGCGGCATGAAGCCGCGCCGCGCCAACCCCGCGGTCGCCCCAGGTCTCCACCCGTGCTTTAAAAGCCGGGTGGAGGATGCGGCATGAGCGATAAGCCCAAGAAGGTGGCCAAGCAGGACTACAAGGACGACCTGCGGGCTGCGCAGATCGAACTGACCAAGCTCCAGCGCCACATCATCGACAACCAGCTCAAGGTGCTCGTTCTGCTGGAAGGCCGCGACGCCGCCGGCAAGGACGGCCTGATCAAGAGCATCACCGAGCACCTCAGCCCGCGGGAAACCCGGGTGGTCGCCTTGGACAAGCCATCCGACCGCGACAAGCGCTCCTGGTATTTCCAACGCTACGTGGCTCACCTGCCGGTGTGCGGGGAAATGGCCCTGTTCAACCGCAGTTGGTACAATCGCGCGGGTGTGGAGCGGGTGATGGGCTTCTGCACTGAGCAGGAATACGAAGACTTCCTGGTCGCCGCCCCCCTCTTCGAGGGCCTGCTGGACCACTGCGGTCTCAAGCTGATCAAATACTACCTCGACATCGACAAGGCCGAGCAGAAAAAGCGCCTGCAGGATCGGGCCGAGGACCCCCTCAGCCAGTGGAAGCGCAGCCCCATCGACAAGGTCGCGATCAAGAACTGGGATGAATACAGCGACGCCCGCGACGCCATGCTGCCCCGGACCCATTCCCTGGTGTCGCCCTGGGCCATCGTCAAGGCCGACGACAAGCACGCCGCCCGCATCGCGGTGATCCGCGACCTCCTCGGCCGCTTCGACTACGAGGACAAGGACATTCCGCCCCCGGACCGGACCATCGTCTTCCCGTTCCACGACACCGAGGCCCTGTCGCACTGAGGCAGGTTCACACGGCGGTCCCGATCAGTCGGCCGACCCCTGCCGTGACCGCCATCGCCAGCGCGCCCCAGAAGGCGACGCGCAAGGTCGCCCGTATGACCGGGGCGCCACCGGCGCGCGCGCCGATCGCGCCCAGCACCGCCAGAAAGATCAAGGAACCCGCCGCCACTGCGGGCGCCATGAGGGGGCCATGGACCACCGCGGCGATAATCAGCGGCGCCGCGGCGCCCGAGGCGAAGGTCGCGGCGGAGGTCAGCGCCGCTTGCACCGGCCGCGCCGTCATCATCTCCGAGATGCCAAGCTCGTCCCGCGCGTGGGCGCCGAGGGCGTCGTGGGCCATAAGTTGTTCCGCCACCTTGGCCGCCGTCGCCGGATCAAGTCCGCGTTTGACGTAGATTCCCGTCAGTTCTGCGTGCTCGCCGACACTATCCGAGGCCAGCTCCTCCCGCTCTCGGGCAAGGTCGGCGCGTTCGGTATCGGATTGGGAGCTGACCGAAACATATTCGCCCGCCGCCATGGACATGGCGCCGGCGATAAGAGCGGCCACACCAGCCACGAGGACGTCGGACGGCTTGGCCGCCGCCGCCGCGACACCGACGATCAGGCTGGCGGTGGAGACGATCCCGTCATTCGCTCCAAGCACGGCGGCACGAAGCCAGCCGATCCGGGCGACGAGATGGCGCTCACGATGCATGCGGGGGCTCATGGCGCGGCAGTGTTCACACCACCATCGCAAGACGCAAGGGCCGTACAGCCCTGCGCCCAGCCTCACTTGCGATGGGTCAACGCCGTGAGGGTGGATCAGCTCGCGATGCGGAATTCCTGAGCGGGCTGTTCCTCACGCCGCTCCGCCGCTGAGGGAGCCAGGTTCTCCAACTCGTTGGTGATCACCTTGAAGCTGCGCAGGAGCGCCGTACCGAAAGCGGTCGAGATGGCCACGTCCGTGGCGTCCCGCCCACGGGCGATCACGATCCGGCCGATGCGCGGCGTGTTGTGGCGCGCGTCGAAGGTGTACCAGCGGCCGCCGAGATAGACCTCGAACCAGGCGCTGAAGTCCATCGGCGCATCCATCACCGGCACGCCGATGTCGCCGAGATAGCCGGTGCAATAGCGCGCGGGGATGTTCATCGCCCGGCACAGGGTCACCGCCAGATGGGCGTAGTCACGGCATACGCCGCGGCGCTGTTCATGAGCGTCCCCTGCGGAGCGCCACTTGTCGGCATGTTCATAGCCGAAGGTGATGCGTTCGTGGGCATAGTCGACGATGGCCTGCACCCGCGCCCAGCCCGGGGCGACACCCCCGAACAGGGACCAGGCTAGGTTGGTCAGCTTGTCCACTTCGCAGTAACGGCTGCTCATCAGGAAGACGAGGGCCTCGTCTGGAAGCTCTTCGATCGGCAGTTGCGGCGCGTCCGGCGCCACCGGGTCGGGAAGGCCGCTGTCACGGATCACGAAGTCGGAGCGCAGGGCGATCGTGCCCGCAGGGGCGATCAGACGGGTGCAGACGTTGCCGAAGAGGTCTGTGAACTCGTTGGTCTCCACGCCCGGATCGGCGGTGAGCAAATCAGGCGTCTCAAGATCTTGCCGGCGCGAAGGATGGACGCGCAGCATAGCCACCATGGGGGTGGGCTGCGTGCAGTCAAAGCTGATCTCGTAACCGCACTGAATTCTCATCGGTCTGTTCCTACTGATCCCGATCCGGCGCGCAGGGTCGCGCCATCAGCCAGACGACCTGGCCACGCTGAAACGTCCGCACTCGCGGCGATTGGGGATAAAAAGCCCGGAGACAGGAAAGGTTCCCGACGGGGCAATAAGGACAGAATGAAAACGAAATATAATCTTTGAAGCACGATATTTAAGCTTCAGAACGATTCCAATCTGCTCAAAAGTCGAGCTTAGGCGCATCGCGGCTCACAGCAGAACGACACTGAATCGGCAGTTGCTCAGGGCGCGCGATCGCCCTGCGTGGGACAAGGCGCCTGTTCCGCAGGCAATTGCGCCTGCGAGACGCACAAGACGGTGGACGCCGTTGTGGCGGCGCTCGCCAAGCCGCTACGAATGGAGGCAAGCTGAAGTCCCTAGTGAAGGAGCCGCCCCTGTCGGTCGTCGCCGCCCTCCACCACGTCACCCGGTATCGCTACGATCGCCCGGTCGATCTTGGGCCTCACGTCATCCGGTTGCGCCCGGCGCCGCACACGCGCACCCGCATCCCCAGCTATTCCCTCAAGATCACGCCCGCCAACCACTTCATCAACTGGCAGCAGGACCCCCACGGCAACTGGCTGGCCCGGGTGGTCTTTCCAGAGAAGGCGACCGAGCTTTCCATCACGGTGGACCTGACCGCCGAAATGACGGTGATCAACCCCTTCGACTTCTTCGTCGAAAGCTATGCCGAGAAACTGCCGTTCGATTATCCGGACGACCTGAAGGCTGATCTCGCGGCCTATCTGCGGGTCGAAGAGGCGGGTCCCCTGTTCGAGGCCGTCGCCAAGGAGCTGGCGCCCCGCGGGGCGAGCACCGTCGACTACATCATCGGCCTCAACACCGAGGTGCATCGCCGGGTCAGCTATCTGGTGCGGATGGAGCCGGGGGTGCAGACGCCGGACGACACCCTCTCCCTCGCCTCCGGCTCCTGCCGCGACAGCGCCTGGCTGCTCGTGCAGTTGCTGCGCCGGCAGGGCTTCGCCGCGCGGTTCGTCTCGGGCTACCTGATCCAGCTTGTCGCCGATATCGATCCGGTGAACGGGCCGGTGGGAACCCGCACCGATTTCACCGACCTGCACGCCTGGGCCGAGGTCTATATCCCGGGCGCGGGTTGGATAGGCCTCGACGCCACCTCCGGGCTGCTGTGCGGGGAAGGCCACATCCCCCTCGCCGCCTCGCCCCACTACGGCTCCGCCGCCCCGATCACCGGGGCCGTGAGTCCCGCACAGACCACCTTCGAGTTCGAGATGAAGGTGACGAGGATCGTCGACCCGATCCGCATCACCCGCCCCTTCGAAGAGCCGGAATGGGACGCCCTGGTCCGATTGGGCGAACGGGTGGAGGCCGACCTCAAGGTTTATGACGCCCGCCTGACCATGGGCGGGGAGCCGACCTTCGTGTCCATCGACGATTTCGAGGCGGCGGAGTGGAACACCGACGCCTCGGGGCCGACCAAACCGGCCATCGCCGAACAGCTGCTGCACCGGCTGAAGGCGCGCTTCGGGCCCGGCGGCATGCTCCACTACGGCCAGGGCAAGTGGTATCCGGGGGAGCCCCTGCCCCGCTGGGCGCTCGGCCTCTACTGGCGGCGCGACGGCAAGCCTGTGCAGCGCACCACGCCGCCAGACCCAAAGGAAAAAGGCCGCCCGCCGCCGACCGCCAAGGACGCCCTCGCCCTCATCCAGCGACTGGCGCGACGGCTGGGGATAGACCCCTCGCATGTGCTCCCGGCGCGGGAGGATCCGCTGCACTGGATCAAGGCCGAGGCCGACCTCCCCCCCAACGTCAAACTCGACGACGGCGATCTCGACGACGCGGGCTCGCGCACCACCCTGCACCGGGCGATGGCGGGCGGGCTCTCCAAGCCGGTCGGCTATGTCCTGCCGATCCGCCGCGCCTTCACGGCCAGGGAAGGCGCGGGCTGGGTCAGCGAGGCGTGGAAATTCAAGCGGGAGCGGCTCTATCTGATCCCCGGAGACTCCAGCATCGGCCTGCGCATCCCCCTCGGCAGCCTGCCGACGGTGAAGCCTGAGGACTATCCCTACATCACTCCCGCGGACCCCTACGAGGCGCGGGGCGAGCTTCCCGACCTGGACGCCATCTATCAGCGCGCCACCCCGCCCGACGCGCCCAAGCCGGCGTCGCGCAAGAAGCCACCCATCGTGCGGACGGCCATTTCCGTCGAGCCCCGCGACGGCTGGCTGCAGGTCTTCATGCCCCCGGTGGCGCGGGTAGAGGAGTATCTGGAGCTGATCGCGGAAATCGAGATGGCCGCCGAAGGCCTGCCGGTCCGCATCGGCGGCTATACGCCTCCCGACGACCTGCGGATGGGGGTGCTGAAGGTGACCCCCGATCCCGGCGTGATCGAGGTGAATGTGCAGCCCGCTTCGAGTTGGCAGGAGGCCGTGGACATCACCACCAGCCTTTATGAAGACGCTCGCCAATGTCGCCTCGGCGCCGACAAGTTCATGGTCGACGGCCGACATACGGGCACCGGCGGCGGGGCCCACGTGGTCCTTGGCGGCGCGAGCCCGGCGGACTCGCCCTTCCTGCGCCGGCCGGACCTGCTCAAGAGCCTGCTGCTCTATTGGCAGCGGCATCCGTCCCTTTCCTATCTGTTCTCAGGCCTGTTCGTCGGCCCGACCAGTCAGGCGCCGCGCATCGACGAGGCGCGCCACGACACCCTCTACGAGCTCGATATCGCCCTCGCCGCGATCCCGGCGCCCGGCGGCGGGGAAGAACCGCCAGCGCCATGGCTGGTGGATCGGCTACTGCGCAACCTGCTGACGGACGTGGCCGGCAACACCCATCGCACCGAGATCTGCATCGACAAGCTCTATTCCCCGGACGGTCCCACCGGCCGCCTTGGCCTCCTGGAGTTCCGCGGCTTCGAGATGCCGCCGGACGCGCGCATGAACCTTGCCCAGCAGGTGTTGATCCGGGCGATGGTCGCCTGGTTCTGGCGCGAGCCGCAGGCGGGGCGACTGGTGCGCTGGGGCACGGCGCTCCACGACCGCTTCATGCTGCCCCACTTCGTCTGGGCCGACTTCCTGGGCGTGCTGAACGATCTGAAGACCGCCGGCTACGCCCTGGACCCGCGCTGGTATGAGGCGCAGCGGGCGTTCCGCTTCCCCGTGCATGGCGCCGTGCAGTATGGCGGCGTGGCGCTCGAACTGCGTCACGCCCTCGAGCCCTGGCACGTGATGGGCGAGGAGGGTGCGAGCGGCGGCACGGTGCGCTTCGTCGATTCCTCGGTGGAGCGGTTGCAGGTGATGGCGACCGGCTTCACCCCCGAGCGCCACATGATCACCTGCAACGGCCGGGCGCTGCCCATGACCTCCACCGGCGCCTCCCTCGAGGCGGTGGCGGGGGTTCGCTACAAGGCCTGGAAGCTTCGCAGCGGCCTGCATCCGACCCTGCCGGTGAACGCGCCCCTGACCTTCGACATCGTCGATCGTTGGAACAGCCGTTCCATGGGCGGCTGCGTCTACCATGTGGCCCATCCGGGCGGGCGCAACTATGATACCTTCCCGGTCAACTCCTACGAAGCGCAGGCCCGTCGTAAGGCGCGCTTCGAGGAACAAGGCCATAGTCCCGGGGTCGTCAGGCCTCCGCCGGCCGAACCGATGGGAGAATTCCCCATGACCCTGGATTTGAGGACGCCTGTTGCCCGGTGAGCTCGCCATCGCCGCCCGCCCCAGGGAAAACCTGCCCCCCGAAGCTGCAGAGCGGCTTTCGGGGTGGTTGCGCGGCTACAGGTCCATTTCGGGCATTCCGGACGAGTTGCTCGACCCGACAGGCCGGCCGCGCGACTATTGGCTGAACTTCCTGGGGGAATTCGCCGCCTACCCGGACGGCGAGTTCAAGAGCCGCTTCAACCTCGCCACCCGTCACATCCGCGATACCGGCGTCTCCTACCGGATCTATGGCGAGGAGAATGAGCGGAGCTGGCCGCTCGGCCCGCTCCCCCTGATCCTGGGAGCCCAGGAGTGGGCGCAGATCGCCGAGGGGGTGGAGCAGCGCGCCACCCTGATCGAGGCCCTGCTGCAGGACTTTTACGGGGACGCAAAGCTGATCGAAGGCGGCGCCCTGCCCGCCGCCGCCCTAACCGGGAGCCCCGACTTCATCCGGCCGATACGGGGGGTGAAGCCCCCCGGCGGCCGTTTCATGCAGCTCTACGCCGCCGATCTCGGGCGGGGGCCAGACGGCCGCTGGTGGGTGCTCGACGACAAGACCCAGGCGCCTTCGGGCGCCGGCTATGCGTTGGAAAACCGCCTCGTCCTCTCCCGGACCTACCCGAACATCTACAACGGGATGAACGTCCAGCGGCTGGCGCCCTTCTTCGACGACCTGCGCAAGGGGCTGGCGGCGACGGCCGACCGGGTGCAGCCGCGCATCTGCCTGCTGACCCCCGGCCCGTTCAGCGAGACCTATTTCGAACAGGCTCACCTCGCCCGCTATCTCGGCTTCCTGCTGGTTCAGGGCGACGATCTGGTCGTGCGGGGCGGACGCGTCTATGTGCGCACCATCGGCGGCCTGAAGCGGGCGGACGTGATCTGGCGCCGGGTCGACGCGGACTTCCTCGACCCGTTGGAACTGAACAGCGCCTCGCGCCTCGGCGCCCCCGGCCTTCTGGAGGCGATCCGCAGCGGCGGCGTGGCCATGGTCAACATGCCGGGCTCCGGCCTGCTGGAATCCCGCGCCCTGCTCGGCTTCCTGCCCAAGCTGTGCCGGCGGCTGTTCGACGAGGAGTTGAAGACCCCCAACGTGGCCACATGGTGGTGCGGCCAGCCGGCGGAACTGGCGCGGGTGGAAGCCAACATCGAAGATCTGGCGATCGCCGCGGCGTTCAAGACCCGGCCCGACGACCCGTTCGCCAAGCCCCGCCTGCTCGGGGACATGACCCCCGCCGACCGCGAGGCCTTCCTCGCCCGATTGAAGGACCGCCCCGCAGACTTCGTCGGTCAGGAGGTGGTGCGTCTGTCGACCATGCCGGTGCTGCGGGACGGGCGGCTGGAACCTGCGCCCTTCGTCCTGCGGGTCTACGCCGCCGCCACCCCCGACGGTTGGAAGATCATGCCCGGCGGCTTCTGCCGCACCTCTGAACGGCTCGACGTTCGCGCCATCTCCATGGCGGAGGACGTCCGCACCGCCGACGTGTGGGTGCTGGACGAACGGCCGGTGGAGCGCGTCACCCTCCTCGCCAGCAAGGACGACGTGAAGGTGCGCCGCATCCTCGGCCTGCTGCCGAGCCGGGCCGCCGACAACCTGTTCTGGCTCGGTCGCTACACCGAACGGGCCGAGGCGACCCTGCGGCTGGTGCGCAGCCTTTGCACCAGCCTGATGGACTCAGAATCCGCCCTGCACAGCACCGGCGAGACCCTGAACTGTCTGCAGCAACTGCTGATCGACTGGGGGGCCCTGGACGAAGACGAACTCGGGGTCCGCGCCCTCGACGCCGCCCACAAGGCGCTGCACGACGAGAAGGCCTATGGCTCGGTCATCTATCTCGTCCGCTCCGCCCGACGAACCGCGTCCAGCATGCGCGAACGGCTGTCCGCCGATTTCTGGTCGCTGCTGCTGAAGCTGGAGGACCGCCTCAAGGTGGACGCCCAGCAGCCGATGACAGAAGCCGAAGTGTTGCAGCAGGTCGAAGGCGCGCTGGAGATCATCGCCGCCCTGTCCGGCCTGTCGCAGGAGAATATGAACCGGGTCGCCGGCTGGCGCTTCCTGGACATGGGCCGGCGCATCGAGCGGGGGGTCAACACCTGCCGGTTCACCCGCACCCTGGCCAACGACCATTCCACCACCGACGATCTCGACCTGCTGCTGGACCTCGCCGACAGCCAGATCACCTACCGCGCGCGGTATCTGGTGGGCCTCGCCCTCACCCCGGTGCGGGACATGGTCATGCTGGACCCCTACAATACCCGGTCCACCGCCTTCCAGGTGATGGCCCTCAAGGAACATCTGTCCGTCCTGCCCGCCCTGCAGGACGACGGCATGCTGGAGGAGCCCAAGCGGCTGATGCTGACCCTCGCCACCGAAGTCGAGACCGCCGACGCGGGCGAGATCGACACCAAGCGCATCCTGCATTTCGAGAGGGCGCTGATGCGATTGTCGACGGCCATCGCCGACCGCTATTTCCTGCAAGGTGCCCAGGCGGTGCCGACCGTCAAACTCGCCGGACTCGCGTGATCTACAACATCCGCCACCGCACCACCTATCGGTACGAAGCCGCGGTGGGCTTCGCCCGCTGCGTGCTGCGGCTGACCCCCAGCTCGTCGATCCGCCAGACGGTGCTGGAAAGTTCCGTCACGGTCACGCCCTCCCCCACGGAAAGCCTCGTCCGCATCGGCCCCTTCGGCGAGCAGACGCGCACGGTGATCATCGACACCCCCCACCGCGCGCTGGTGATCGAGGGGCGGTCGCGGGTCGATGTGCACGCCCTCCCGATCGACCCGCCGGCGACCAGCGAACCCTGGGAGCGGGTGCGCGCAGGCGCCTTCGCCAGCGCCGGGCTCGGCCCGGACGATCCTTCCGTCTATGTTTATCCCACCCGGCGCGCGCCGGTGCTTCCCCAGATCACCGCCTACGCCCGCCCGAGCTTCGCCGAAGGTCGCCCGTTGGTGGAAGCGGCAGCGGACCTGATGGCCCGCATCCATCAGGACTTCACCTACGACTCCGATGCGACGGAGGTCTCCACGCCGACCGGGGAGGCCTTCAAGGCGCGGCGCGGCGTCTGCCAGGACTTCGCTCACGTGATGATCTCGGGGTTGCGCGGGCTCGGTCTGCCGGCCGCCTATGTCAGCGGCTACCTGCGCACCACCCCGCCGCCGGGCCGTCCCCGGCTCGAAGGGGCGGACGCGACCCACGCCTGGGTGGCCCTGTGGTGTGGAGAGGCGCGAGGGTGGATCGGCTTCGACCCCACCAACGACCTGATGGTCCAGAACGACCACATCGTCCTGGCGCGCGGGCGGGACTATTCGGACGTCGCCCCGATCGACGGGGTGATCCTGGCGCCCGGGGAGCAGGCCCTGAAGGTGGAAGTCGACGTCGTGCCGGAGTTGGAACCGCTGGTCGGCGCCCAGGCCGCCGGGGGCGAGCGCCGCCGCTGAGCCTGCTCTATTCGGGCAGGCCGTCGAGAGTCACGCGGACCTGACGCAGAATCTCACGCGCCTTGGCGGCGCCTTCGCTGGACGCCGTCCAGCAGGCGGCGCGCCCCTGGGACTGGACCGGGCGATCCTGCGGGACGCCAGAACCGCTACGCTCATGCTCGACTTGAACCGGGGCCATAGCCCAACTCCTTCGTTCACTTTCCGCCCGCTTCAGGAGCGACCTCGACGATCACATTGATCACGAAGAGCTGAACGAACTGTGAGGTCATGGTTATCTGGCGTTCATCTTTGTGCGGGCGCAGCCGCGCCGCTTCAAAAAATATCGACGCCGATGTCGGCGCCCCGGCCCGGTGGCCGTCCTTGGGCCACGGTGGGAAACGCCGCCGCAACGCAGGAGCACATCCATGAGCACCGCGTCCCTCACCGCCGGGGAGCCCGCCCATCAACCTAAGGCCATGCTGTGGAGCGGCTGGCTGGTCACAGGACTGTTCGTCCTGTTCATGGCCTTCGACATCGGCATCAAGCTGATCCGGCTGCCGGTGGTGGAAGAAACCCTGGCCCAACTCGGCTATCCGCCTGGCCTCGGGTTCGGCATCGGGGTGATGGAGCTGATCCTGCTGGCCCTCTACCTCTATCCGCGGACGGCGGTGCTCGGCGCCGCGCTGATGACCGGCCTGATGGGCGGCGCCATCGCCAGCCACCTGCGGCTGCAGGACCCGCTGTTCAGCCACACCCTGTTCGGCGTCTATCTCGGCCTGCTCGCCTGGGGCGGGCTGTGGCTGCGGGACCCACGCCTGCGCGCCCTGTTCCCTATCCGCCGCAGCGTCTAGCCGGCGCCGTCGC
>Ga0182736_1001375_pt1 | contig 24359 bp, 19 predicted proteins | sample eDN5th30CKraftBY_FD_128882 | JGI IMG/M metagenome (GOLD analysis project Ga0182736, IMG submission 128882) | Enriched backyard soil microbial communities from Emeryville, California, USA - eDNA 5th pass 30_C Kraft BY (version 2) (version 2) | ecosystem: Environmental > Terrestrial > Soil >...
ATGTTGTCGGTCAGGGTCTGGTCGTGCGCAGCGAAGTTGCGCGCCATGCCCCAGAAGTACCAGATAGAGGTATCGCTTTCCGGGGTGATGAAGTCGACCACGATGCTCGACGCCTTGTGCTGTGCATCGGCGTGGTAGCCACCCTTGCCGGCATGCGCTACACCCACTTCGATCAGCACATGGCTAGGTGGGGTGAAACGGCAGATCTGCCAGCGGTCCACTGGTACATCGTCGGCCAGGCCATTGCCACGCAAGGCCATGCGCCAGAACGGCGGTGCCATGATGTTTTCCATGTGCCGGGCGGTGACCACTTCGTCGCCGGTCACGGTGGTGACCGGCGGTGCCTCGTCGATCTCCTTCTGGCCGATGCTGGAGGCGTGCACATAGGTTTCATGGGTGAGGTCCATGAGGTTGTCGATCATCAGGCGGTAGTCGCAACCGATGTGGAACAGCCCGCCGCCGTAGGCCCACTCATCATTCACCGCCCATTCCAGATGCGGAATCAGCGCCGGGTCGGCCTGCGCCTGGTCACCGGGCCAGACCCAGATGAAGCCATAGCGCTCGACGGCCGCAAAGGTCTTGTTGCAGGGGAAACCACGCACCCGTTGGCCCGGCATCGACACGGTCTTGCCGTCGCAACCCATCACCAGGCCGTGGTAGCCGCACACCAGGTTGCCGTCCTCGACATAGCCCAACGACAACGGTGCGCCGCGGTGCGGGCAGAAGTCCTCGACGGCGGCTACTTGGTTCTCGCGGGCGCGGTAGAACACGATTTTTTCCCCGCAGATCTGCCGGCCCAGAGGTTTGGTGGCGATCTCATCGGGGGTGCAGGCGACGTACCAGGTGTTTTTGGGGTACATGGGAGGCTCTCCGGGTTTTGTTTTTATTTAATGGATCCATTAAGGCTGCGGCCGGCGTGCTAGGTCAATAAATTTTGCTTAGGAAATGCGGATTCTGTGCGATTATCGGTTTTTAGTGGATCCATTGAGCTCTCTGCGATTCGAGGGGGCGGCTGCAGCGGCACGTCGTCTGAACAGGAAGGCACCGGCGAGATCGATCAATGTGGCCGGTGCGGGAGCAGGCCTGGCCGAACCTGCTATGCCTAAAGGGACACCCAACCCATCAAGGCCACTCGATGCTAGCCATCGAACAACTCTACAAATCATTCCCCACCCCCCAAGGCCCGCTCCCCATTTTGCAGGGGGTGGACATGCGCCTGGCGCGGGGCAGCAGCCTGGCGCTGATGGGCGAGTCGGGCAGCGGCAAGAGTACTTTGCTGCACCTGGTGGCTGGCCTGGACCGAGCGGACAGTGGCCGTATTCTGATCGACGACGTTCCGCTCGATGGCCGTTCGGAAGCGTCGCTGGCGCAGTGGCGGCGGGAGGGGATCGGCCTGGTGTTTCAGCAGTACAACCTGATCAGCAGCCTGGACGTGGGCCTGAACCTTACCTTCCAGGCCCGTCTCGCCGGGCGGCATGACCCGCATTGGGCGGCTTACCTGGCGCAGCGCCTGGGCCTGGCGGACCTGCTCGGGCGTTACCCGGAACAACTGTCTGGCGGCCAGCAGCAGCGGGTCGCGATCGGCCGTGCGCTTGCCGGGCGCCCGGCCTGGCTGTTGGCTGACGAACCGACCGGCAGCCTCGATGAAGCCAGCAGTGACGAGGTGCTGAGTTTGTTGCTGCAGTTGGTCGCCGAAGCCGGCAGCGGGGTACTGATGGTGACCCACAGCCCGCGGCTGGCGGCGCGTTTGCAGCACCGTTGCTACCTGCAGGCCGGCCGTGTGCGGCCCGAGCAGGGCTGATGAAGCTTTTGTCGCTGGCCCTGTTGGCGCTGCTCAGCCACTGGCGGCGCCATCGTGTGCAGTGCTTCAGCATCTTCACTGGCCTGTGGCTGGCCACGGCGCTGTGGACCGGTGTGCAGGCATTGAACAGCCAGGCACGCAGCGACTATGCCCGGGCCAGCGCGGTATTGACCGGGCCGTTGCAGGCGCAACTGATCGCGCGCAATGGCGAGCGCTTCGATCAGGCGTTGTACGTGCAACTGCGCAGGCAGGGCTGGGCTGTTTCGCCGGTGCTGGAAGGGCGCTTGCGCTTGCCGGGCGAGCCCGCACGCAGTGTGCGACTGATCGGCATCGAGCCGTTGAGCCTGCCGCCTGCCAGCAGCATTGCCGGGGTGCAGGTGCAGGCATTCGACCTGCAAGCGTTCATCGGCACGCCCGGGCAAGCCTGGGTTGGGCCAGACACCTTGCGTCAACTGAACACAAGCCCCGGGCAGCCGACCCGCGACAGTGAAGGGCAGTTGCTGCCGCCTATGGTTTTGCAGCCTGCGTTGGCACCCGGGGTCATCGTGGTGGACATCGGCCACGCGCAGGCGTTGCTGAACGCACCGGGGCAGTTGTCTCGTCTGCTGCTGGCTGATACGCCCGGGCCGTTGCCTGCGGATATTGCCCGCCACCTTTAACTGCAGCCGCGGCAGGACGATGGCGGCTTGCAGCGCCTCACCGACAGTTTCCACCTCAACCTGACCGCCCTCGGCCTGCTGGCGTTCGTTGTCGGCTTGTTCATCGCCCACGCCGCGATCGGTCTGGCGCTGGAGCAGCGCCGTGGGCTGATCCGCAACCTGCGCGCGTGCGGCGTCAGCCTGAAGACCCTGCTGGGTGCCCTGGTGCTGGAGCTGGGCCTGTTCGCGGCAGTGGGTGGGCTGGCCGGGGTGGTCAGTGGTTACGCATTGGCCGCGTGGCTGTTGCCCGACGTGGCCGCCAGCCTGCGTGGTCTGTATGGCGCCCAGGTCGCCGGCACGTTGAGCCTGCCGGCGGGGTGGTGGCTGCTGGGTGTGCTGGTAAGTGTACTCGGGGCATTGCTGGCAGGGCTGGAGAGTGTAATGCGTGCTGCCCGGTTGCCTTTGCTGGCGCTGGCGCAACCCCAGGCCTGGCGACTGGCGCAGGGGCCATGGTTGCAACGGCAGGCTTTGCTAGCGGGCCTGCTGCTGTTGCTGGCCTTGGGCTGTGGTGTCTTCGGGGCTGGCCTGCTTAGCGCGTTCGGCATGCTGGCAGGGTTGTTGCTGGCGGCGGCGCTGCTGTTGCCGGCCTTGCTCGATCGGGTACTGGCGTGGCTGGCGCGTCGTTGCCACCGGCCATTGGCGCAATGGTTCGTGGCTGACAGCCGCCAGCAGCTGCCAGCCTTGAGCCTGGCGTTGGTCGCCCTTTTGCTGGCGCTGGCTGCCAGTGTTGGCGTGGGCAGCATGACCGAGGGTTTTCGCAAGACGTTTGTCGGTTGGCTTGACCTGCGCCTCTCCGCCGACCTGTATGTCACCCCACGTGATACGGCCCAAGGCTTGCAGATAGTCGAGTGGCTCAAGCAGCAACCTGTGGCCAGCGTGGTACTGCCTGGCTGGCGCGCAGACATGCAGCTGCAAGGTTGGCCGGTGCAAGTGCAGGGCGTTGTCGATCACCCCGACTATGGAACGCGCTGGCCATTGCTGGAACAGCATTCGCGCGCCTGGCAGCAACTGGCCAGTGGACAAGCCGTGATGCTCAGTGAGCAGTTGGCCAGGCGACTGAACCTGCAACTGGGCGACAGCCTGCAGCTGCCCGCAGACACGCCAGCCTTGCCCGTGGTCGGGATCTACGCCGATTACGGCAACCCCAAGGGGCATGTACTGGTCAATGCCGGCTGGTTGCGCGCCCACTGGCCACAGGCAACCCTGGCCGGCTTGAGTGTCGACCTGAGCGCAGAACGGGTGCCGGTGCTCAAGGCCGCGCTGCAACGGCACTTTGCCCTGGATGACAGCCGGGTGGTCGAGCAGGCGCGCCTGAAACGCTGGTCGACCGACGTGTTCAACCGCACCTTTGCCGCCACCGCAGCCCTCAACAGCCTTACCCTTGGCGTGGCCGGTGTGGCGTTGTTCATCAACCTGCTGACCCTGGGCCAGGCCCGGCTGGGCCAGTTGGCACCGCTGTGGGCGCTGGGGGTGCGGCGCATGCAACTGGTCTGGCTGAGCCTGGGGCAGACACTCATGCTAAGCAGCTTCACCGTGCTGCTGGCAATCCCGCTTGGGTTGCTGCTGGCCTGGTGCCTGGTCGCGGTGGTGAACGTGCAGGCATTCGGCTGGCGTTTACCGCTGTATGTGTTCCCCATGCAACTGCTGCAGCTGACCGTGCTGGGCATGCTCACCAGCCTGATCGCCTGTGCCTGGCCGCTGTGGCAGCTGGCGCGCCGCCAGCCGCGCGAACTGTTGAGGCCGTTGTCCGATGAAGCTTAATGCGTGGCTGTTGCTGAGCGGGTTGTTGTTGTGCGGCTGTGATCAGCCTGCACCGCAGAGCTATGCCGGGCTCGGGCAGCAGGCTGGCGAGTTCAGCCAGGTGACCCGCGATCATCGTCTGGTCTTCCCGCATGACCACGGCCCCCACGACGGCTTTCGTATCGAGTGGTGGTATGTCACCGCCAACCTCAAGGACGCCCAGGGCCGTGACTGGGGTGCCCAGTGGACACTGTTCCGCTCGGCCTTGCGCACCGGCCCGGAGACCAGCGGCTGGAACAGCCCGAACCTGTGGATGGGGCATGCAGCACTGACCGGGCCGGGTGGCCATCAGGCTGCTGAAACCCTGGCGCGGGGAGGGATCGGCCAGGCCGGCGTGCAGGCCCAGCCGTTTCGTGCATGGATCAATGACTGGGTGTTACAGGGCCAGGGCGGCATTGAACACCTGCAGATGGTCGCAAGTGGCGACGGATTTCGCTATGACTTGCAGTTGCACAGCGATCTTCCCTTGGTGCTGCATGGTGAGCAGGGCTACAGCGAAAAATCAGGCAAGGGCCAGGCTTCGTACTATTACAGCCAGCCGTTCTACCAGGTCCAGGGGCAGGTCCAGCGTGGCAGCCTGTGCATCGCGGTTACCGGGCAGGCCTGGCTGGACCGGGAATGGAGCAGTCAGCCGCTGGCGCCCGGGCAGACCGGCTGGGACTGGTTTTCCCTGCACCTGGACAGTGGCGCCAAGCTGATGCTGTTCCAGGTACGGGAGGCCCACGGGGAACCGTATCGCGCCGGGACCTGGGTAGGGCCACACGGGGACGTGATGGCGCTTGACGCCGCACAGATCCAGCTGCAGGCCCTGGGCTGGTCTGCGCAGAAAAACGGCAAGCAGGTGCCCACGCGTTGGCGGGTGCAAGTGCCGGAGCATGGGGTGGATGTGCAGGTCGATGCCGTGGAGCCGCAGGCGTGGATGCAGACACGGTTCCCGTATTGGGAAGGGCCGGTACGCTTGAACGGGAGTGCGGGCGGGCGCGGGTATCTGGAGATGACCGGGTACTAGTGCAACAACGTTTGCGCAAGACAGTTGCGCCCATAAAGGTCGCGCCAGGCCCTTCAATCCTTGATCAGCCCTCGCAGCACGGCCCGCGCTTCTTCAGTACGCAAGCACTCGATGAACAGTCGGCTTTCCCGCGCCACCGTGGCCTCCAGCTCCGCCCGCTGGCTGTCCTTGAGCAGCCGCTTGCTGATCCGCAGTGCCGCCTGCGGGTAGCCTTGCAGCTGCCGCGCCAGTGTGCGGGCAGCGTCCAGGCACTGTTCGCCGTTTTCATGCAGCTCATTGGCCAGCCCCCAGGCCAGCATCTGTTCGCCATCCAGCAATGCATTGGTCAGCAGCAAGCGTGCCGCCCTGGCCTGGCCAAGCACACGCGGCAGCAGCAGGCTGGAACCAAACTCCGGGCACACACCCAGCGGTGCGAAAGGCATGCGCAGCTTGGTCGAGCGGCTGACCAGCACCTGGTCGCAGTGCAGCAACAGGGTGGCCCCGATGCCGATCGCCGCACCACTGACCGCTGCGATCAGCGGCTTGTCCAGGCCCATGACCACCCGCATCAGGCGGAACACCGGGCTGTCCAGGTCGCTGGGCGGGTTGTCGAGGAAGTCGCGAAGGTCGTTGCCAGCGCTGAAGCAGTGCGGCCCACCGGTGATGATGATGGCATCGACAGCGGGGTCTTCACCTGCCGCCAGCAACAGGTCGCCCAGCAGCTGGTACATGGCAGTGTTCAGGGCATTGAGCTTGTCGGGGCGGTTGAAGGCCAGGGTCAGCAGGCCTTGGTCCAGCTCGCGTGTGATCAGGTCGTTCATGGCAGCCGCTTTTGTTGTTGTGAGGGGGCCCTGCCGGGCAGTGGCGCTTAGGGTTTATCACGCAGTCCGGCTTGTTGTACAGTCGTTCAGTCCAGCCCCTAACCAGAGACCCACCGATGACTCAGGAAGCCCGCTACCACCGCATGCTGCCGGAACTGCGCAAAGCCAACCTGGTCGAGGCGACCCTGGTGTGCCTCAAGCGCCATGGTTTCCAGGGGGCTTCAATCCGCAAGATCTCGGCCGAGGCCGGGGTCTCGGTCGGGCTGATCAGCCACCATTACGCGGGCAAGGACGAACTGGTGGCAGAGGCTTACATGGCCGTCACCGGTCGGGTGATGGGTTTGTTGCGCGAGGCCATGGCCCAAGCTGCGCCCAATGCCCGCGAGCGGTTGTCGGCGTTCTTCCGTGCCTCGTTCTGCGCCGAGCTGCTCGACCCGCAATTGCTCGATGCCTGGCTGGCCTTCTGGGGCGCGGTGAAGACCGCCGACGCGATCAACCAGGTGCACGACCACTCCTACGGCGAGTACCGCAACGAACTTGGCCAGCTGCTGGCCAGACTGGCCGAAGAGGAGGGCTGGCAAGGCTTCGATGCCGACCTGGCGGCCATCAGCCTGAGCGCCTTGCTCGACGGCCTGTGGCTGGAGTCGGGCCTGAACCCCGGCACCTTCAGCCCCGAGCAGGGCGTGATCATCTGCGAGGCATGGGTCGACGGCCTGCAGGCCGGCGGCCGGAGGCGCTTCAGCCTGCCCGAGGGCTGTTGATCACCTGTTCAGTAACGAGTACGCTGCTGTCGCGAGTGTGTAGAACAACACCAATAAAAAAGAGACAACACGCAATGACGCCTCGGGTATTGATCGTCGATGACGATCCGCTTATTCGTGACTTGCTGCAGGCCTACCTGTCCCAGGAGGGCTACGACGTACACTGCGCCGACACCGCGGAAAGGGCCGAAGCCCTGCTCGCCAGCCAGGATGTCGACCTGGTGCTGCTGGACATCCGCCTGCCCGGCAAGGACGGCCTCACCCTGACCCGCGAACTGCGGGTGCGCTCGGAGGTTGGCATCATCCTCGTCACCGGGCGCAATGACGACATAGACCGCATCGTTGGCCTGGAATGCGGTGCAGATGACTACGTGATCAAACCACTCAACCCCCGCGAGCTGGTGTCCCGGGCGAAAAACCTGATCCGCCGCGTACGCCATGCCCGCGAGGTGCACCCCGCCCCGGCCTGCGCGCAATCGCTGAAGCAGTTCGCCGACTGGGCACTGGATACCGACCGCCGGCGCCTGATCGACGCCCGTGGCGGGCAAACCCTGCTGACCCACGGCGAGTTCCAGTTGCTCAGCGTGTTCCTGCGCAACAGCGGCCACACCCTCAGCCGCGACCAGTTGATGGACCAGATTCGCAACCGCGAGTGGGTGCCCAACGACCGCTCCATCGACGTGTTGGTCGGCCGCCTGCGGCGCAAGCTGCATGACGACCCGGCCGAACCGCAGTTGATCATCACCATTCACGGCACCGGCTACCTGTTCACTGCCAGCGTGGCAGCATGATTCATCGCGCCTGGCGATTGGCGCTGGCCTTGACGTTGCCCACCCTGCACGCCAGTGCCAGTGAACCCGTGCGTTACTGTGACTACCCGGTGTACCCGCCCATTTCCTGGAGCGACGGCCACCAGGTGCGCGGCCTGGCCCCAACCGTGGTGCGTGAACTGTTCGCGCGCATGGGCTACGAGGTGCAAACCGTGGTGCTGGGCAACTGGAAGCGCTGCCTGATGGACGCCGCCGCCGGGCGGGTGGACGTGGTCCTGGCCTACAACAGCGACCAGCGTGACCAGCGCATGCGTTTTTCCACGGAGCCGGTGGTGCGCGAGGAAGTGGCCGTGTTCTACAACCGCAAGCGACCGGTGCAGTTCCAGCAGCTGGAGGACCTGGCGGGTTACCGCGGCGGCCTGTTGTACGGCGAAAGCTACGGCGCCGAATTCGACCGCTTCGTCGCCCGGCATCAGAACATCGAGCGGGTGTCTTCCAGCCAGCAGAACTTCGGCAAGCTGATCCGCGGGCGCATCGACTATGTGATTCAGGAGCGGCGCACCGGGCTGCTGTTCATCGAACACCTGCCCGGGGCGCAGGATATTCGCGCATTGCCCACGGCACTGAGCGTGGACTACCTGCGGGTGGCGGTATCGCGACAGTCACCCTTGAGCCAGCGCATGGCTGAAATTGATGCGCAGTTGCAGCGGATGAACCAGGCGGGTGAGATCGCGCGTTGGCTGGAGCAAAGTGAGGTCACTTACCGCGACATGATCAACCTGCCGGCGGATGCACGATGATCCACCTGCGCACCGATGGCCTGCTGCGTCGCCTGCTGCTGTTCATCCTGCTGTTCAGCTTGTGCTTCACGGTGCTGGCCAGCGGCGTGCAGTTGTACTTCGAGTACCGTCGCGAAATGCGGGATATAGAGGCACGCATGGCGTTGATCCGTGCCGGCTACCTGGCCAGCCTGGAACGCAGCCTGTGGGACCTCGACGAGGCGCAGCTGGATGTTCAGTTGCGCGGCCTGGTGGACTTTTCCGATGTGGCGCGGGTGCGTCTGCTCAGTGATGATTTCCCGCTGTTGCGCGGTGAGCCCGACCCCCAAGGGCCGCTGCGCATCGAGCGCTTTCCCCTCGACTACCAGCCGCCCTCAGGGCCGGTCAGGCATCTGGGGGAGCTGGAAGTCAGCATCGACCTTGGTGCGGTACACCGGCGGCTTTACGCCACGGGCCTTGCCAGCCTGCTATGGATGGGCGTGTTTCTGTGCGGCCTGGCAGTGGCGTTGTCAGGGCTGTTCTACCGTCTGGTCACCCGCCACCTGCAAGTGATGGCCGAGTTCGCCCGCCGCATTGGCGCCGGCCAGTGGCAGGAGCCCTTGCGCCTTGGCCGCCGCCGCTCATCGCGCCCCGACGAAATCGACACTGTGGCCAACGCCCTGGACGATATGCGCCGCGCCATCCTCAGCGATATCGAGCGCCGTGAGCGTGACCGCCTGGAACTGCAGGACAAACGCGACGAATTGCAGGCCATGGTCGAGCGGCGTACGGCCAGCCTGGCTCGGGCCAAGGACGAGGCCGAGGCTGCCAACCTGGCCAAGTCGCGCTTCTTGGCGACCATGAGCCATGAACTGCGCACGCCGCTCAACGGTATTCTGGGCATGGCCGAACTGCTGCGCGGCGGGCGCCTGGAGGTCGCCGACCGCCAGCGTGTCGAGGCCTTGTACAAGGCCGGCGAAGGGCTGTTGGCGATTCTCAACGAAGTGCTGTATTTCGCCCGGCTCGAAGAAGGCGAGAGCCGCGCCGAACGGGTGGTGTTTTCCTTGCGTCAGTTGTGCCAGGAAGTGCTGGCGTTGCTCGAACCCATGGCCATGGAGAATGCCGACACCCTGCAACTGCAGGTCGATGAGCAACTGGCCGCGTACCAGTACGGCGCAGAGCAGTACCTGCGACAGGTGCTGAGCAATCTGCTGGCCAATGCCATCAAGTTCACTGAGCACGGCCAGGTACAGCTTACAGTGCAGGTGCTTGCCGGTAACGAATGCTCGCAGCGCTTGCGGCTGTCGGTCTGTGACAACGGTATCGGCATCGAGCCCGCCGTTCAGGCGAAGATCTTCGACCGTTTCGTCCAGGCCAGCGAAGCGGTGACGCAGCGCTATGGCGGCACTGGCCTGGGCCTGGCGATCTGCAAGCACCTGGTGGAGAAACTGGGCGGTAGCATCGGCCTTGAGAGCGTTCAAGGGCAGGGCAGCAGCTTTTGGTTCGAACTCGACATGGCTCGCGGGCAGCCTGTCTCGGCGGGTTTACCAGCCCCTTCGCCCTTGCCCAGCCTGGATATCCTGGTGGTCGAAGACGTTGCGCTGAACCGTGAGGTTGCCGGTGGCCTGCTGATGCGCGACGGTCACCGGGTAAGCTTTGCCGAAGACGCCGGGCAAGCCCTGCAGGCATGCGCGCAGCGGCGCTTCGACCTGGTTCTGCTGGACGTGCACTTGCCGGGCATGAGCGGGGTGGCGTTGTGCCGACAGTTGCGTACCTCGCCTGGGCCGAACCGCCACAGTCGGATCCTGGCGCTGACGGCCGGTGTGCAACCGGGCCAGGTAGCGGGTTATCTGGACGCTGGCATGCAGGGCGTACTGGCCAAGCCTTTGCGGCTGGACAACCTGCGCAGGGCGTTGGCTGACGTAGCGCCCGCTGAAGTGGCCAGCGCTGGCGCAGACATGGACTGGTCATTGCTCGACACCCACCGTTCACTGCTGGGGGAGCAGAAGTTGCAAGGCCTGCTGAAGGTCCTGCGCCAGTCACTGCAGCAGCACGCCACGGCGCTGGCCGAGGCGCTGCCAGCCCAGGACTTCACCGAAGTGCTGCACCTGGCCCACCGCCTTGCTGGCAGTTGCGATTCCCTGGGGTTTAGCGGGCTGGCTACGGTGTTGCGTGGTCTGGAGGAGGCGGCCCGGCAGCATGACCTACAGGCCATGCAAGCCCTCGGCAAGCCGCTGACCACCCAGCTAGGTCAGGCCAGTGCCACGCTGGAACAGTTGATCCAGAGGTGACGTACAAAAAACTTACGACTTTTTACATCTTCGATCCGTTCGTACAACGGCGCCTTACATCCGTTTCCAATAATCCATGGCAACCGTGTTGCACGCGGTCCATGAGGCTTATTGGAGACAAGAATAATGACATGCCGTAGCGCTCATCCCCTCATTCGAACCCTCCCACGCACCGGCCGCAAAGGCGAGGTGTGCCATGACTGACAGCGTTGAAAAGATCCAGCTCACCCGCGCCCTGAAAAGCCGACACATCTTCATGCTGTCGCTGGGTGGGGTTATTGGCACCGGCCTGTTCATGGGCTCGGGCGTAACCATCAATCAGGGGGGGCCGGTGGGCGCGATCCTGGCTTACCTGGTCGCGGGCTTGCTGATGTACCTGGTGATGGTCTGCCTGGGTGAGCTGTCGGTGCAGATGCCGGTGTCCGGTTCGTTCCAGGCCCACGCCACCAAGTACATTGGCCCGGCCACCGGCTTCATGATCGGCTGGGTGTACTGGATGAGCTGGGCCACCACCGTAGGCCTGGAGTTCACCGCTGCCGGCATGTTGATGACCCGCTGGTTCCCGGAGGTGCCGATCTGGTACTGGTCGGCACTGTTCGTGGTGGTGCTGTTCGGCCTCAACGCCCTGGCCACGCGTGCCTTTGGCGAGGCCGAGTACTGGTTCTCGGGCATCAAGGTGGCAACTATCCTCGGCTTCATCGTCATTGGCCTGCTGGTGATCTTCGGTGCCATCCCCCTGAGCAGCGGAGCACCCGCACCGATGCTGAACAACCTGGTGGGCGAGTCGCTGTTCCCCCACGGCCTGTCGGCAGTGTTCGCGGTGATGATGACTGTGGTCTACGCCTTCCAGGGCTGCGAAATCATGGGGGTGGCGGCTGGCGAGACCGAGCACCCGGAAAAAAGCATCCCGCGGGCGGTGCGCAATGTGGTGTTCCGCGTGCTGATCTTCTATGTGCTGGCGATTGCCGTGCTGTCGGCCATTGTGCCGCACGAGCAGGCCGGTCTGATGGAAAGCCCGTTCGTGCAGGTGTTCGACATGGTCGGCATCCCTTACGCCGCCGACTTGATGAACTTCGTCATCCTCACGGCCATCCTCTCGGTGGGTAACTCTGGGTTGTATGCCTCCACGCGCATCCTCTGGGCCATGTCCAAGACTGGCATGGCACCGAAAAGCCTGTCGCCGCTGAGCAAGCGTGGCGTGCCGCTGCGGGCGCTGAGCATCACCCTGTGCTTTGCGCTGATCTCGCTGATGACCAGCTTCGTTGCGGCTGACACGCTGTTCATGGTGCTGATGGCGGTGAGCGGTATGTCCGGCACCGTGACCTGGATCGTCATCGCCCTGGCGCAGTACCGCTTCCGCAAGGCCTGGCTGCGCGACGGCGGGCAAGTGCAGGACCTGAAGTACAAGGCGCCGCTGTACCCACTGGTGCCGCTGCTGTGCATCACCCTGTGCAGTTCGCTGTTCGTGTTCCTGGCGCTGGATGAAACCCAGCGGCCGTCACTGTACTGGGGATTTGGCTTCATTGCCCTGTGCTATGCGGCGTACTTCTTCGTCAACCGCCGCCGGCAGGGGGCCTTCGAGCCCAGCGCACCAAGGGTTTGATGCCGTAGCTCGTCGGCGGCAGGTGTTGGTCGCTGCATTTTCAGTACCTGTGAGGTCTTGCGCCGCCTGTGCGGCGCGCGATCTCACAGGCCATAAAGCCGTCATGACGAACACCCTTGTGTAACGCCAAACACCGAGTTGTGCGAAGTTGTAACAGCCCATCCCGCCTTGTTGAACGATCGTTTAGTATCTCTCTCGTCAAGCCCTCCAAAACCATCACAACAACACCGAGGCCCCCCATGACCACCCCGTCGTCGTCACTGTTGAGCAAGGTCGAAGCCGGCGTTGCCTGGATCACCCTCAACCGCCCCGAGCAGCGCAACGCGCTGGACATTCCCACCCTCAAGCAACTGCACGCCTTGCTCGACAGCCATGCCAGCGACCCCACCGTTCGCGTGGTGGTGCTGACCGGCAGCGGCCGCAGCTTCTGCGCTGGCGCCGACCTGGCCGAATGGGCAGCCGCCGAAGCGGCGGGCACCCTGGAGAGCTACGGCTGGACCGAAACTGCCCATGCCCTGATGTTGCGCCTGCACAGCCTCGACAAACCCACCATCGCCGCCATCAACGGCACCGCTGTGGGTGGTGGCATGGACCTCAGCCTGTGCTGCGACCTGCGCATCGCCGCCGCCTCGGCGCGCTTCAAGGCCGGCTACACCAGCATGGGCTACAGCCCCGATGCTGGCGCCAGCTGGCATCTGCCACGGCTGATCGGTAGCGAGCAGGCCAAGCGCCTGCTGTTCCTCGACGAGTTGTGGGGCGCCGATCGCGCCCTGGCCGCCGGGTTGGTCAGCGAAGTCTGTGCCGACGAGCAGTTGCCTGCCGTCGTCGCCGAGCTGGCCGGGCGCCTGGCCAACGGCCCGACCTTCGCCTATGCGCAAACCAAGCGGCTGATACGCGACGGTGCCCGGCGCACGCTGGCTGAACAGCTGGAAGCCGAGCGCCACGCCGGCCTGTTGTGTGGCCGCAGCCAGGATGGCGCCGAGGCCCTGCAAGCCTCGGTGGAACGTCGCGCCCCCCGTTTTACCGGCCAGTAATCCGATACCCGACCCTCATCAGGACCTTCGCAGATGAATTTCCAACTGACCCAAGAACAAGAAATGTTGGTGGAAGCGGTACGCAGCTTTGTTGCCAAAGAGCTGCTGCCCCATGAGGAAGCAGTGGACCGCGCCGACGCCGTGTCACCCGAGCTGGCAGCGCAGATCCGTGGCAAGGCCATCGCTGCCGGGTTCTATGCCTTCAACATGCCCGAGGAAGTGGGAGGGGGCGGCCTGGACTACCTGTCCCAGGCGCTGATCGAACGTGAGCTGTCCAAGGTGTCCTGGGCGCTGCATGTCTTCGTTGCGCGGCCGTCGAAAATCCTCATGGCCTGCAAGGACGAGCAGATCAACGACTACCTGTTGCCGTGTGTACAGGGCGAGAAGATCGACTGCTTCGCCCTCACCGAACCGGGCGCCGGCTCTGATGCCAACGCCATCAAGACCCGCGCCGTGCGCCAGGGCGATGACTTTGTCATCAACGGTAGCAAGCACTTCATCAGCCACGCGGGCCACGCCGATTTCGCCATTGTCTTCGCTGTCACCGACACCTACGAGCACAACGGGCGCAAGCGCAATGCGGTCACCGCCTTGCTGGTCGACCGGGGTACGCCGGGCATGACCATCCGCCGTGGTCCCAAGTGCGTGAGCAACCGTGGTTATCACACCTACGAGCTGTTCTTCGACGACTGCCGGGTGCCGGCCAGCAAGGTGCTGGGCGAAGTCGGCAAGGGCTGGGAAGTGGCCAACGCCTGGCTTACCGCCGGCCGGGTGATGGTCGCCGCCAACTGCGTGGGCCAGGCCCAGCGCGCCCTCGACCTGTCGCTGCAATGGGCCGCCGACCGCAAGCAGTTCGGCCAGGCCATCGGCAGCTATCAGGGGGTGTCGTTCAAGCTGGCCGACATGGCCACGCAGATCCGCGCGGCCGAGATGCTCACCCTGCACACCGCCTGGAAGATGGACCAAGGCAACATGACCGACGGTGAGGCCGGCATGGCCAAGCTGTTTGCCAGCGAAGTGCTGGGTAAGGTCGCCGACGAAGCGGTGCAGATCTTCGGTGGCATGGGCCTGATGGATGAAGGGCCGGTTGAGCGCATCTGGCGCAACGCGCGTATCGAGCGCATCTGGGAGGGCACCTCGGAAATCCAGCGGCATATCATCGCCCGCGAACTGCTGCGCCCGCTGCTGCGCTGAGCGCCAGGAGAACACCCATGTCGCAATCGATTCGTGACAACCTCAAGCGCCTGCTGGCGCCCCGGCACCTGGCTTTTATCGGCGGGCGCAGCATGGCGCGGGCGCTCAAGCGATGCGTCGAAGGTGGCTTTGCCGGTGAGCTGTGGCTGGTCAACCCGCAGCATGAAAGCCTCGAAGGCATCCCCTGCGTGGCACGGGTGGCCGACTTGCCCTACGCCCCGGACGCAGTGTTCATCGCCACCAACCGTGAGCTGACCCTGCAGTGTGTTGCCGAGCTGGCTGCTCGCGGGGCCGGCGGCGCCATCTGCTATGCCTCTGGCTTTGCCGAAAGCGGGGAGGAGGGCTACCAGTTGCAGCAACGCCTGCTCGACGTCGCCGGCAACATGGCCTTGCTCGGCCCCAACTGCTATGGCTTGCTCGACTATCTGCACGGTGCCGCCCTGTGGCCGGTGGCGCATGGTGGCCAGCAGGTGGAGAAGGGGGTGGCGATCCTCACGCAAAGTGGCAACTTCGCCTATAACCTGTCCATGAGCGACCGCTCCCTGCCGGTGGCCTACATGGCCTCGGTCGGCAACCAGGCGCAACTGGGTGTGGCCGAGCTGATGGATGTACTGCTCGACGACCCACGGGTAACCGCCATCGGCCTGCACCTGGAGGGCCTGAAGAACGTGCCGGGCTTCGCCCGCGCCGCGTGCAAGGCGCTGCAGCAGGGCACGCCGATCATTGCATTGAAGACGGGCGTTTCGCAGATCGGCGCTGAACTGGCGCTCAGCCACACCAGCTCGTTGTCTGGCTCCGATGCGTTGTACGACAGCCTGTTCCAGCGCCTGGGGGTGATCCGCGTCAGCGGCCCGGTGAGCTTTGTCGAAACGCTCAAGGCCGCAGCTTGCGGACGCTTGCCGGCAGATGGCGAGCTGGTTGCGCTGGCCTGCTCAGGCGGCGATGCCGGGCTGATTGCCGACTATGCCGAACGCAACCAGTTGCAACTGCCGAAGCTCGAGCAAGGGCAGGTGGCGGCACTGGCGGAGGTGTTGCCGCGCTATGCCAACCTGGTCAACCCACTGGACTTCACCACTGCCATCTGGGGCGATGAGGCCGCCCTGCAACGCATGCTCGACAGCACCCTGAGCGGCGCCGCGGGCGCGGCGATGCTGGTGCTGGACTACCCGGCGGCGTTCACTGGCGAGCGCAAGGAATGCGACCTGCTGCTGGGGTTGTACTGCGATGCCGTTGAACGCCACGGCAAGATCGGCTTCGTCACTTCGGCTTTCCCGGAACTGTTGCCTGCCAGTGCGCGTGAGCGCCTGCATGCACGGGGCATCGCTGCCCTGCAGGGCGTGGAAGACGGACTGGCGGCCTGGGGCCGTATCGTCGCTTACCAAAGGAGCCGCCAGCGGTTGCTGGACCAGGGCGAGGCTGCGCGGGTACCGCTGTGCCCCCAGGCCCTCACGGGCGAAAGCCGACTGTTGGACGAATGGCAATCCAAGCAGGCCCTGCGCGCCTTCGGCCTGCCCGTGCCTGCGGGCGTGCTGAGTACACCCGAATGCGCCGTGGCAGACGCCGCCCGCGTGGGTTACCCGCTGGTACTGAAGGCTGTCAGCGCGCAGCTGCCGCACAAGACCGAAGCTGGCGCCGTGGCGTTGAACCTGCGCGATGCCCGCGCCCTGGAAGCTGCACTGGTGCAGATGCGCCAGCGCATCGCTGCCTACGCCCCGCACGTCGCGTTCGACCAGGTGCTGCTCGAGCCCATGGCCGAGCCGCCCTTGGCCGAGCTCATAGTGGGCATCAAGCGTGAACACGACTTTGCCCTGGCCCTGGTGATCGGTGCCGGCGGCGTGCTGGTCGAACTGCTCAAGGACAGTGTCAGCCTGTTGCTGCCCACTACCGACAGCGCCATCCGGGCGGCGCTGCTTAGCCTGCGCAGTGCCGGCCTGCTGCAAGGCTTCCGTGGCCGTCCGGCCGCCAACCTTGATGCCTTGGTCTCGGCCATCCGCGCAGTCGCCGATTACGCCTGCGAAAACGCCGGGCAGTTGCTGGAGCTGGATGTGAACCCATTGATGGTCGGTGCCAATGGCACCACCGCGGTCGACGCGCTGATCCGCCTCGGCCAGGCGCAAGGAGAACGACATGAATGACCTTACCCTGACGGCCGGCCAGGCGCTGGTGCGGTTGTTGGCCAACTACGGCGTGGAGACCGTGTTCGGCATCCCCGGGGTACACACTCTTGAGCTGTACCGTGGCCTGCCGGGCAGCGGCATTCGCCATGTGTTGACCCGCCACGAGCAGGGCGCCGGTTTCATGGCCGATGGCTATGCGCGGGTCAGTGGCAAGCCGGGGGTGTGCTTCGTCATTACCGGCCCCGGCGTGACCAACGTCGCCACCCCCATCGGCCAAGCCTATGCCGACTCGGTGCCGATGCTGGTGATTTCCAGCGTCAACCACACCGCCAGCCTGGGCAAGGGCTGGGGCTGCCTGCATGAAACCCAGGACCAGCGCGCGATGACTGCGCCCATCACTGCGTTTTCTGCGGTGGCCCTGCGGGGCGACGACTTGCCCGAGCTGATCGCGCGTGCCTGGGCAGTGTTCGATAGCGAACGACCGCGCCCGGTGCATATTTCGGTGCCCCTGGACGTGCTGGCGGCATCGGTCAGCCGGGACTGGAGCGATGAGGTGGTACGCCGGCCGGGGCGTGGCCAGCCGTGCCGCGAAACCCTCGAACAGGCTGCCCTGAAGCTCGCCGCCGCCAAGCGGCCAATGATCATTGCCGGTGGGGGCGCGTTGCACGCGGCTGAACAGTTGCAGCAACTCAGTGCACGGCTGGCGGCGCCTCTGTTCACCAGCGTGGCCGGCAAGGGCTTGCTGCCGCCAGACGCGCCACTCAATGCCGGCGCCAGCCTGTGCGTCGAACCCGGCTGGCAGTTGATCAGCCAGGCTGATGTGGTGCTTGCCGTAGGCACCGAAATGGCCGACACCGACTTCTGGCGCGAGCGCCTGCCGATCCGCGGCGAGCTGCTGCGCGTCGACATCGACCCGCGCAAGTTCAACGATTTCTACCCCTGTGCCATTGCCCTGCAGGGCGATGCCCGGCAAACCGTGGACGGTTTGCTCGAACACCTGCCCGCACTTCAGCGTGACCCGGCTCAGTCCAGTGAGGCGGTGGCCAACCTGCGCCAGGCCATCCGCAGTGGGCATGCCCCGTTGCAGGCCACGCACCAGGCCATTCTGGACCGTATCGCCGCCGTACTGCCCGACGATGCCTTCATCAGTAGCGACATGACCCAGCTGGCCTATACCGGCAACTACGCCTTCGCCAGCCGGGCACCACGTAGCTGGCTACACCCCACCGGCTACGGCACCCTCGGCTACGGCCTGCCGGCCGGCATTGGTGGCATGTTCGCCAGCGACCACCGCCCCGGCCTGGTACTGGTGGGTGATGGCGGCTTCCTGTACACCGCGCAGGAACTGGCCACTGCCGTCGAGGAGCTGCACCGGCCGCTGGTGGTAATGCTTTGGAACAATGACGCCCTCGGCCAGATCCGCGACGATATGCTCGGCCTGGATATCGAGCCGGTCGGCGTGCTACCGCGCAACCCGGATTTCATCGGCCTGGCCCGCGCCTTCGGTTGCACAACGCACCAGCCACGCGACCTGGACGCGTTGCAGGCCGACCTGGCCAGCGGCTTCGCCACACCCGGCGTGACGTTCATCGAACTCAAACACACCTGCGTCTGTTAAGGCGCGCACAACGACAAGAACACGAGTAACCACCATGCCCTTTCGCCGTACCCTTCTGGCTGCATCCCTGGTACTTCTGATCACCGGCCAGGCCCCCCTGTATGCGGCACCCCCGTTGTCGATGGACAACGGCACCAACGCCCTGACCGTGCAAAACAGCAACGCCTGGGTCGAGGTCAGTGCCAGCGCCCTGCAACACAACATCCGCACCCTGCAGGCTGAATTGGCTGGCAAGTCCAGGCTGTGCGCCGTGCTCAAGGCCGATGCCTATGGCCATGGTATCGGTCTGGTGATGCCGTCGATCATCGCCCAGGGCGTGCCCTGCGTAGCGGTGGCCAGCAACGAGGAGGCCCGGGTGGTCCGCGCCAGCGGCTTCACCGGGCAACTGGTGCGGGTCCGTGCGGCCAGCCTGAGCGAGCTGGAAGATGCCTTGCAGTACGACATGGAAGAGCTGGTGGGCAGCGCTGAGTTCGCCCGCCAGGCTGATGCCATCGCCGCGCGCCATGGCAAGACCCTGCGCATCCATCTGGCCTTCAACTCCAGCGGCATGAGCCGTAACGGGGTGGAGATGGCTACCTGGTCCGGCCGCGGTGAAGCGCTGCAGATCACCGACCAGAAGCACCTCGAACTGGTTGCGCTTATGACCCACTTCGCCGTGGAAGACAAGGACGATGTACGCAGGGGCCTGGCGGCATTCAACGAGCAGACCGACTGGTTGATCAAGCACGCCAGGCTAGACCGCAACAAGCTCACCCTGCACGCTGCCAACTCGTTCGCTACGCTGGAAGTGCCGGAAGCGCGCCTGGACATGGTACGAACGGGGGGCGCGTTGTTCGGCGACACCGTGCCGGGGCGTACCGAGTACAAACGTGCAATGCAGTTCAAATCGCGCGTGGCGGCGGTGCACAGCTATCCGGCCGGCAACACCGTGGGCTATGACCGCACCTTCACCCTGGCCCGTGATTCGCGCCTGGCCAACATTACGGTCGGGTACTCCGACGGCTACCGCCGGGTATTCACCAACAAGGGCCATGTGCTGATCAACGGCCACCGTGTGCCGGTCGTGGGCAAGGTGTCGATGAACACGTTGATGGTCGATGTCACGGACTTCCCTGATGTGAAGGGGGGTAACGAAGTGGTGCTGTTCGGCAAGCAGGCCGGGGGCGAAATCACCCAGGCCGAGATGGAAGAAATCAACGGCGCGTTGCTCGCCGATTTGTACACCGTATGGGGCAGTTCCAACCCGAAGATGCTCGTCGACTGAAATTGCCATTGAAAGGAGATTGCCATGCGCTACGCCAAGCTCACCCAACGCATCGCCGGCGACGGGGCCGCGGCCTGGGACATCCACTACCGCGCCCTGGCGCTGCAGGCCGAGGGTAAGGACATCCTGCTGCTGTCGGTGGGTGACCCGGACTTCGACACGCCCGCGCCTATCGTCGAGGCGGCCATCGACAGCCTGCGCGCTGGCCATACCCATTACGCCGATGTACGCGGCAAGCTGGCGCTGCGCCAGGCCATCGCCAACCGTCACCGGCAACGCAGCGGCCAGGCGGTGAGCGCCGACCAGGTGACGGTGCTGGCGGGTGCCCAGTGCGCGTTGTTCTGCGTGGCCCAGTGCATACTCGATCCAGGCGACGAGGTGATCGTTGCCGAACCGATGTATGTCACTTACGAGGCCGTGTTCGGTGCCTGCGGCGCCAAGGTGGTGCCGGTACCGGTCAAGCCCGAGAATGGCTTTCGCGTGTGCCCGCGTGACGTCGCCGAGTGCATTACCCCGCGCACCCGCGCCCTGGCCCTGAACAGCCCGCACAACCCTTCAGGGGCGAGCCTGCCGCGTGCCACCTGGGAAGCGCTGGCCGAACTGTGCGTTGCCCATGATCTGTGGCTGATCTCTGACGAGGTCTACAGCGAGCTGCTGTATGAAGGCGAGCATGTCAGCCCCGGCAGCCTGCCGGGTATGGCCGAGCGCACCGCAACGCTGAACAGCCTGTCGAAATCGCATGCCATGACCGGCTGGCGCATGGGGTGGGTGGTTGGTTCGACAGCGCTGGCCACGCATCTGGAAAACCTCGCCCTGTGCATGCTCTACGGTTTGCCGGACTTCATCCAGGATGCCGCCATGGTGGCGCTGGAGCACCCGTTGCCCGAACTGGACGCCATGCGCGAAGCCTACCGCCAGCGGCGCGACCTGGTGTGCGAGCAGTTGGCCGGCTGCCCGGGCCTGAAGGCGTTGAAGCCTGATGGTGGCATGTTCGTGATGGTCGACATCCGTGAAACCGGCGTTAGCGCCCAGGCCTTCGCCGACTACCTGTTGGACAGCCAGGGCGTGTCGGTGCTCGCCGGCGAGGCATTCGGCCCTAGCGCTGCCGGGCATATTCGCCTGGGCCTGGTGCTGAGCAACGAGGCGCTGGTCGATGCCTGCCAGCGCATTGCCCGCTGCGCCGGCGAACTGATGCACGGGCAGAATGATGCGTGAGCACACTGTCCAGCGTACGCGCCGCCTGGGTCTGGAGGAAGGCGCGTGCTGCTGAACCACTGCGGCAAGATAACCTGTTTTGTGTGAGGAGAATGCTTGTGAATGTACTGATCGTCCATGCTCACCCCGAGCCGCAATCGTTCACGGCTGCCCTGCGTGATCAGGCGGTGGAAACCTTTCGCGCCCAAGGCCATCAGGTGCAGGTCAGCGACTTGTACGCGATGGGCTGGAACCCGGTGGCCAGTGCCGATGACTTTACCCAGCGCGAGAACCCCGAGTACCTCGTGTATGCGCTGGAGCAGCGTCAGGGCGTCAAGCGCGGTGCCCTTGCCGCAGACATCCAGCAGGAGCTGGACAAACTGTTGTGGGCCGATTTGCTGGTGTTGAACTTCCCGATTTTCTGGTTCTCGGCACCGGCCATGCTCAAGGGCTGGATCGACCGGGTGCTGGTGTCGGGGGTGTGCTATGGCGGCAAGCGCTTCTACGACCAGGGCGGGTTGGCCGGCAAGAGGGCGCTGGTGACCGTGACCCTGGGCGGGCGCGAGCACATGTTTGGCGACGGCGCGATTCACGGGCCGCTGGAAGACATGCTGCGGCCGATTCTACGTGGCACGCTGGCCTATGTCGGGTTCGAGGTGCTGCCGCCGTTCGTGGCGTGGCATGTGCCGTACATCAGTGCTGATGCGCGGCAGGACTTTCTGCAGCAATACCGGCAGCGTCTGGAGCAGCTCTCGGACGACCAACCTCTGGTGTTCCCGCGCCTGGCACAGTTCGATGAAGCGTTGTACCCCCTCAGCTGACACCCCACGCTGCTCTCAAGGCTGGCGGTAAGCCTGCAGAAGGTTGCCCAGCCTTTGGAGCCCTCGCTAAGTCAACGCATTAGCGGTTGTTCCCTGAGAGCAGCACTAAATACGGCTACCCACACATTCGGGGTATGTCACCCTTGGGCGAATCCACCGATAGTGAACTCATCGGCTCGATCCGGAGCACTCACACGATGGAGTTGCCATGCGCAAGGTACTGAAGGTGATGGGCGGTCTGCTGCTGGCGTCTGGCGCCAGCCTGGCCCAGGCGGCAGAGGTGGACAGCGGTAACACGTTACGGTTGTACAACTGGACCGACTACATCGGCGAAACCACCCTGGCCGACTTCGAGAAGGCCACCGGCATCAAGGTCATCTACGACACCTTTGATGGCTACGAAACGGTACAGACCAAACTGCTCACCGGCCGTTCCGGCTACGATCTGGTCATGCTCAATGCCGCGCTGGTACCCCCGCTGATCAGCGCCGGCGTGTTCCAGGCACTGGACAAGCAGCAACTGCCTAGCTGGCAAAACCTCGATCAGCAGGTGGTCAACAACCTGCAGGGCTACGACCCTGGCCTGAAGTACTCGGCGCCCTATACCTGGGGCAGCTCGGGGGTAACCTACAACGTCGACAAGATCACCGCGCGCATGCCCGACGCGCCGATCGGTTCGCTGGCCATGCTGTTCGACCCCAAGATCGTCTCGCGCTTCGCCGACTGCGGCGTCACCCTGATGGACGCGCCCACCGAGGTCATTCCGCTGGCCCTGCAGTACCTGGGCAAGGACCCACGCAGCGCGTCGCCTGCCGACCTCAAGGCGGCCGAGCAACTGCTGCTGGGCATCCGCCCCTACATTCGCAAGTTCGATTCGGTGAATTACCTCACCAGCCTGCCCAACGGCGATGTCTGCCTGGCGCTGACCTGGTCCGGTGACTATGCCACCGCCCAGGCCCGCGCGGTGGAAGCGAAGAAGGACATCAAACTGTCGTTCTTCATCCCCCAGGAAGGTTCGCTGATCTGGTTCGACAACCTGTACATCCCCAAGGATGCGCCGCACGCGGCCAACGCGCACCGCTTCATCGAGTTCTTGTTGCAGCCGCAGACCATGGCCAAGGTCACCAACTACATCCACTACGCCAACAGCAACGCTGCCGCTACCGCGCTGGTGCGTGATGACATTCGCCAGGACCCGGCCATCTACCCCGACGCACCCACCCGCGAACGGCTGTTCGCACAGAAAACCCAGAGCCCGAAGGACATGCGCGCCATCACCCGGGTCTGGAGCACGGTCAAGACCGGTTTCTGAACACCGCCCAACGATTCCCGCCAAGGAGCTGCCCATGGCCACCCCAAGCAAAGCATTCGCCATTGCCCACGACCCGCTGGTGGACGCCGACAAGGCCCACTACATGCACGGCTACCATGTGTTCGACGAGCACCGCGAGCAAGGTGCATTGAACATCGTCGCCGGTGAGGGCGCCTACATTCGCGACACCCATGGCAACCGTTTCCTCGATGCCGTCGGCGGCATGTGGTGCACCAACATTGGCCTGGGCCGTGAGGAAATGGCCGTGGCCATCGCTGACCAGGTGCGCCAGCTGGCCTATTCCAACCCGTTCTCCGACATGGCCAACGACGTCGCCATCGAACTGTGCCAGAAGCTCGCGCAGCTGGCGCCGGGTGACTTGAACCATGTGTTCCTCACCACGGGCGGCTCGACCGCGGTCGATACGGCCTACCGGCTGATCCAGTACTACCAGAACTGCCGCGGCAAGCCGCACAAGAAGCACATCATCGCCCGTTACAACGCCTACCATGGCTCCACCACCCTGACCATGTCGATTGGCAACAAGGCCGCCGACCGGGTGCCGGAGTTCGATTACCACCACGACCTGATCCACCACGTCTCCAACCCCAACCCGTACCGCGCGCCAGACGACATGGACGAGGCGGAGTTCCTCGACTTTCTGGTAGCGGAGTTCGAGGACAAGATCCTTTCGCTGGGTGCCGACAACGTGGCGGCGTTCTTCGCCGAGCCGATCATGGGCTCGGGCGGGGTGATCATTCCGCCCGAGGGCTACTTCCAGCGCATGTGGCAGCTGTGCCAGACCTACGACATCCTGTTCGTCGCCGACGAAGTGGTGACCTCGTTCGGGCGTCTGGGCACCTTCTTCGCCAGCGAGGAACTGTTTGGCGTCACCCCAGACATCATCACCACCGCCAAAGGCCTGACCTCGGCGTACCTGCCGCTGGGCGCGTGTATTTTTTCCGAGCGCATCTGGCAAGTGATTGCCGAGCCGGGCAAGGGCCGTTGCTTCACCCACGGTTTCACCTACAGCGGCCACCCGGTGTGTTGCACGGCGGCGCTGAAGAACATCGAGATCATCGAGCGCGAGCAACTGCTCGATCATGTCAAGGACGTGGGGGGATACCTTGAGCAACGTTTGCAGAGCCTGCGCGAGCTGCCGCTGGTGGGGGATGTGCGCTGCATGAAGCTGATGGCCTGTGTCGAGTTCGTCGCCAACAAGGCCAGCAAGGCACTGTTCGCCGATGAGGTGAACATCGGCGAGCGGATCCACAGCAAGGCGCAGGGAAAAGGCTTGCTGGTGCGTCCGATCATGCACCTGAACGTGATGTCGCCTCCGTTGATCATCACCCATGCACAGGTGGACGAGATCGTCGAGACCCTGCGCCAGTGCATCCTCGAAACCGCGCGTGAACTCACGGCACTTGGCCTGTACCACGGCCGATGAACCTGGCGCAAAGGGCTGTGCGCGGGCGTGCCTGGCAGGCTAGACTGCCGGGCATGACCCAGGCCTC
>Ga0182736_1001376_pt1 | contig 24354 bp, 25 predicted proteins | sample eDN5th30CKraftBY_FD_128882 | JGI IMG/M metagenome (GOLD analysis project Ga0182736, IMG submission 128882) | Enriched backyard soil microbial communities from Emeryville, California, USA - eDNA 5th pass 30_C Kraft BY (version 2) (version 2) | ecosystem: Environmental > Terrestrial > Soil >...
CGTCGAAACAGCCGGCTGCGTAAGGTAGAGCTCTTCAGCGGCGCGCGAGAAACTCAGTCGACGGGCGACGGTCTCGAAGATCTTGAGTTGACGCAGGGTGGCGTTGCGCAGCACAGCAATCCCTCATCCATTAACGATCACTAATTTATACAATAATTTTTTCTAACTTTCCTTAATCGTTTTTCTCCCCCACGATGCTTTCACGTCCGCGAAAGTTGTAAGGCGGACGGTTGCGCCAAGAGCGAACCGGCCACGCCAGACCCCAGGCATCGGCCAGTTTGCCGCAAAGCAACACGAGCACACTCGCAGCATGGAAGCCTGCAAAGGCTGCACAACCCATCCGGACTTTATTGGGAATCGCTTTGAAATGATTCTTCGATCGCCTGAAGCGGATGTTTGCCGGATGTGCGAATCGATCGCCCACCTCAAAACGCGCGACATGCGCAATACCCGTGACCGGCGGCCTCACGCCCATGCCGCCTGGACCGAGCATTTCCCCTGACCGACCGCTCGCCGCCGACGCACCGCGCCGGCTTCTCGCAGCACATCAAGCGCCGTACGAGCGCTAAGACAGATAACGGAGACAGACATGGCAAGCGCAGACACGGTTGTGTCCGGGCAATCGCACGGGCGTCACCACAACAGATGGATCCAGCTCGCAGTCGGCATCGTATGCATGGGGCTGGTCGCCAACCTCCAGTACGCATGGACTCTTTTCGTCGTTCCGATGGATGCGAAGCACCATTGGGGTCAAGCGGCGATTCAAACCGCCTTCACCATCTTCATCGTCACTGAAACGTGGCTCGTGCCCGTCGAGGGCTGGCTCGTCGATAAATTCGGACCGCGCCCGGTCGTGATGGGCGGCGCACTTTGCGCCGCCATCGGCTGGATGATCGACGCCCACGCCACCACGCTCACGCATCTGTACATCGCCGCCGTGGTCGCAGGTATCGGCGCCGGTTGCGTGTATGGCACCTGCGTCGGCACGGCGCTCAAGTGGTTCCCGGACAAGCGCGGTCTCGCGGCGGGCCTGACCGCTGCTGGCTTCGGCGCGGGCGCGGCTGTCACGGTGATTCCGATCTCGAACATGATCCAGAGCTCAGGCTACGAGCACGCGTTCATGTTCTTCGGCATCCTGCAGGGCGCGTGCATCTTCGTGCTCGCGCTGATGCTCGTGCGGCCGAATCCGCCGAAAGGCATCGTGCCGGCCAAGCGCATCGTGTCGACGAAGATCGACTACACGACAGGACAGATGGTGCGCTCGCCGCTCTTCTGGGTGCTGTATCTGATGTTCGTGTTCGTCGCGGCGGGCGGCGTGATCGCGACCGCGCAGTTCGGGCCGATCGCGAAGGAATACGGCTTCGCCAAGATGCCGGTGAATCTGCTCGGCGTAACGCTGCCGCTGCTCGCGATGACGCTGTCCATCGACAATCTGTGCAACGGCTTCACGCGTCCGCTGTGCGGCTTCATCTCGGACAAGATCGGCCGCGAAAACACGATGTTCATCATCTTTCTCGGTGAAGGCGTCGCGCTGCTCGGGCTGATGGAGTTCGGCCACAATCCGTATCTCTTCATGCTGTTCGCGGCGATGACGTTCCTCTGCTGGGGCGAAATCTTCTCGATCTTCCCGGCGACCTGCGCGGACACCTTCGGCAGCAAGTACGCCGCCGCCAACGCGGGCACGCTCTACACCGCGAAAGGCACGGCGTCGATGCTGGTGCCGCTCGCTTCGGTGCTCGCGTCGATCGGGTCGTGGAACGCGGTGTTCATCACGGCGGCGGTGACGTCGATCGCGGCGGGACTGTGCGCGAAATTCGTTCTCGCGCCGATGCGAAAGCGCTGGATCGAAAACACGCTCACGGAAGAGTCGTCGGCCGAATCGTCGATCAACGCGTCGTTACGGACCGGCTCGATTCAATGAAACAGGGCACGCCGACGTTGAGCGTATCGCTGCATCAACTGAGGCTTTTCGTCACCCTCGCGCGGCATCGCAGCTTCACGCGCGCGGGCGACGATCTCGGCATCACCCAATCGGCGGTGAGCCGCAGCATTCGCGAACTCGAAGATGAAATCGCGCTGCGGCTCTTCGATCGCACGACGCGTCAGGTCGCGCTCACCGAAACCGGACGCAAGCTGCTCGCCCGCATTGCGCCGCTCGTCGAGGAACTGGAAGCGACTCTGCGGCCGCGCGCGCAAGAGGGCGGCGAGCCGGGCGTCGTCAATCTCGCGAGCAGTTGCGCTCTCACGGCGAGCGTTTTGCCCGCGATGCTCGCATCGTGTCGCGAACGTCTGCCGGAAGTCACGATCATCGTGATGGATCGGCCGCAAAACGCCGTGCTGCAACTCGTGCGTTCGGGCGAGGCGGAACTGGGCGTCGCGATCGCGCCCGACAATCTCGACGAACTCGCCGCCGAGCCTCTTTTCGCCGATGGACTTGCTGCCGTCGTCAGCGCGTCACATCGACTGAGCGCGGCGGCGGGCATCGACTGGCAGCAGTTGCGCGGCACGCCGCTTCTCCTGCTCGACGATGACACCGGCAGCCTGGGCGCCATCGAGGCTGCGCTCGCGCTGCACGGCGTCGCGGGCGCGGTGCGCCAGAAATTCACGCAAGCTGCCGCGGTTGCGCGCATGGCGGAAGCCGGCCTCGGCGTCGGTATCCTGCCGATGCACGCGCGCGCTGCCATTGACTGCGCGCAGACGCGCATCATCCCGCTCGTGCCGGACACGTCGCGCACGATCATGCTCGTACGGCGCAAGAGCCGCGCGCTGCGCTCGAGCGCGGCGAACGTCTGGTCACACATCGTCGCATCCTCGTCGCATACTTTCATCTCGGGTCAGGTCGTCGAGGTCTGACCGACTTCTTGCCGCTGAAGGAAGCCCGCGGCGCATCTCGCGCATGCGGGTTTTCGCTCGTCTGCGAGCGCACGATTCGCCTTGTCCTGTCTGCACTCGGAATGTAGTATCTTGTATATCAGAGAGATATAAAGCTACAACCCTCAGGAGACGAACCATGAAGATCTGCGTGTACGGCGCCGGAGCGATCGGCGGCTATATGGGCGCGCAACTGGCGCGAGCGGGTGCGGACGTCAGTTTCGTCGCGCGCGGGGCGCATCTCGCGGCGATGCAGGCGAACGGCGTCAAGCTCCGGATCGATGGCGAGGAGCACACCGTCAAGGTGCGCTGCACGAACAATGCCGCCGAACTCGGCCCGCAGGATTACGTGATCGTCGCGCTGAAGGCGCATTCGATTCCGGGCGTCGTCGATCTGATTCCGCCGCTGCTCGGCCCGGAAACCGCGATCGTCACGGCCGTCAACGGTCTGCCTTACTGGTATTTCTACAAACACGGCGGCGAGCTCGAAGGCACGAAACTGCAGAGCGTCGATCCTGGCGGCCGCCAGTGGGACGTGTTCGGTCCGGAACGCGCGATCGGCTGCGTGCTGCTGCCGGCGGCGGAAATCGCGGAGCCGGGCGTCATCGAACATCACTACGGCAAGAAATTTCCCATCGGCGAGCCGAGCGGCGAAATCACGCCGCGTCTGCAGGCGCTGCACGACATGATGGCGAAGGCGGATATGGAAGCGCCGATGCGCGACAACATCCGCGATGAAATCTGGCTGAAGCTCTGGGGCAATCTGTGCTTCAACCCGATCAGCGCGTTGACCGGCGCGACGCTCGACGTGCTCACGAGCGATCCCGGCACGCGCGCGCTCTCGAAGGCGATGATGCTGGAGGCGAAGGCGATCGGCGACAGGATCGGCGTGAATTTCCGCGTCGACGTTGAGCGGCGCATCAACGGCGCGGGCGCGGTCGGCGCGCACAAGACGTCGATGCTGATGGACTGCGAGGCCGGACGCCCGATGGAAATCGATCCGCTGATGACGGTTGTGCAGGAAATCGGCCGCCTCGTGCACGTCGAAACTCCGATGCTCGATGCCGTTCTCGCATTGATCAAGCTGCGCGAAGGCGTGAATCAGGGCACGGCGAAGCCGCTGCCGCTCCCGCAATCTCAAAAAGCCGCCTAAACTGCAGACGAAGGGACCAGCGTTGTTTCTGATATACAAGATGCAAAATACTTGCGTGCTGTTGCGATGCAGCATATACTGAGGGCTCTTGAGTGATTCAACTGGAGCCTGAAATGAGCATCGCCCTGCTGGTTGTTGTCGGATTCGCGCTGGTTGCCGTTGGTGTAGGTGTTACGTTTATGATTGCGTCGGCCGTGCCGCAAAGCATGCTGCAGCGCGCACAGGATCACGGTCGCTTCGCCGGTCTCGCGGCGGATGACCAGAACGGCGGTTCGGGCAAGCGTGTCGACGCTCGCCGTCCGCACTTGGGAAATCAAGCCATCAATGCCATCTGATACTCAATCCGTAGATAGTCCGGAAGTTCGCCCCGATGTACGTCCGCCCGGGCTGACGCTTTCGCTGGAGCCGATCAATGCCACGGTTTCGCTGCGCGATCAGGCGTACGCGAAGCTGCGGCAGGCGATCGCCGAGGCGGACATCTATCGTTCGCGGGAAGAAATCCGTCTCGACGAGAAAGAACTGACCGAAGCGCTCGGCGTGTCCCGCACGCCGATTCGCGAGGCCATGACGCTGCTCGAGCAGGAAGGTTTTCTGCGCACGGTGCCGCGCCGCGGCGTCTATATCTTGCGCAAGACCAAGCGCGAGATCGTCGAGATGATTCACATGTGGGCGGCGCTGGAAAGCATGGCGGCGCGCCTCGCGACGCAGCGCGCGACGGACGAGGAAATCGCCCATCTGCGCCACATGTTCGACAATTTCCGCGACTCGACGCCCGCCGAGCATATCGACGAGTATTCGGAAGCGAATATCGCGTTCCATTCGGCGATCGTGCGGCTGTCGAAGTCGGAAATCATCTTCGACACGATCAAGAACATCTTCGTGCACGTCCGCGCGATCCGTAAGATGACGATCTCGCAGAGCGACCGGGCGTCGCGCTCGATCGTCGATCACATGCGGATCATCGAGGCGCTGGAGAAGCGCGACACGGAGCTGGTCGAGCGGCTCGTGAAGCAGCATTCGCTCGATCTGGCGGCGTTCGTCGAGGCGAATTGCGACTTTCTGGACTGATGACGGATTGAGTTGGAAAGCAAAAAACCGCATGGCGTTCGCCGTGCGGTTTTTTTATTTCGTCGTCGATCGAAACGGTGATGCGCGAAGCGGATAGTCGTCGCTCGGCAGCGCGCCGCGCGTCTCGACGGGCACGAAGCCGGGCGCATGACTCGGAGCCGGCGCGACGGCTTGCGATGTCGCGAACGACAGGGCAGTGACCTGGCCGATGCGCAAGGCCACCGCCATCGCAGAGTCGAGGTAGACGAACATGGCGCGGAAAAAAGGCGCAAGTCTATCGATGCTGCCCTTTCTCAGCAATAGCGCGCGCCCTTGCTCGGCCCGCGCCGGTTGCCCGCGTGACTAACGCATCGCGTGCAGCATCGTTTCGCCGAGCGCGGCCGGCGAATCGGCGACGTGAATGCCCGCCGATTTCATCGCGTCGATCTTCGCGCTGGCCGTGCCCGATCCGCCCGAGATGATCGCGCCCGCGTGACCCATGCGGCGTCCCGGCGGCGCGGTCGTTCCGGCGATGAAACCGACCACTGGCTTCGTCGTCTTCGCGTCCTTGAGAAACTGCGCGGCTTCTTCCTCCGCCGATCCGCCGATCTCGCCGATCATGATGATGCCCTCGGTCGCATCGTCCTCCAGAAAGAGCGACAGGCAATCGATGAAGTTCGTCCCGTTCACCGGATCGCCGCCGATACCGATGCACGTCGTCTGCCCGAGGCCGGCCGCGGTCGTCTGCGCGACGGCCTCATAGGTCAGCGTGCCCGAACGCGATACGACGCCGATCTTCCCCGGCCGGTGAATATGCCCCGGCATGATGCCGATCTTGCACTGCCCCGGCGTGATGACGCCCGGACAGTTCGGCCCGACGAGCCGGCTCGACGAACCGCTCAACGCGCGCTTCACGCGCAGCATGTCGAGCACCGGAATGCCTTCCGTGATGCAGACGATGAACGGCACCTGCGCGTCGATGGCTTCGAGAATCGCATCGGCGGCGAAGGGCGGCGGCACATAGATGACGGAGGCGTCGGCGCCCGTTTTCGCGACGGCATCGGCGACGGTGTCGAACACGGGCAAGTCCAGATGCGTCGTGCCGCCTTTGCCCGGCGTCACGCCGCCGACCATGCGCGTGCCGTACGCGATCGCCTGTTCGGAATGAAACGTGCCTTGCGCGCCGGTGAAGCCCTGGCAGATGACCTTCGTATCTTTATTGATGAGAACGCTCATTGGGCCACTCCTTGAGCGACGGCGCTGACGATCTTGTCGGCGGCATCGGCGAGATTTTCGGCGGGGATGATGGTGAGACCGGACGTGCGCAGAATCTCGCGGCCCGCATCGACATTCGTGCCTGCGAGGCGCACGACGAGCGGCACGCTCAGATCGATCTCGCGCGCGGCCGCGACGACGCCTTGCGCGATCACGTCGCAGCGCATGATGCCGCCGAAGATGTTGACGAGAATGCCCTGCACCTTCGGGTCGCGCAGGATCAGCTTGAACGCGGTCGCGACGCGCTCCTGGGTCGCGCCGCCGCCGACGTCGAGAAAGTTCGCCGGCTCGCCGCCGTAGAGCTTGATGATGTCCATCGTGGCCATCGCGAGGCCCGCGCCGTTCACCATGCAGCCGATATTGCCGTCGAGCTTGACGTAGTTCAGACCGTGCTTCGCCGCTTCGATTTCGGCGGGATCTTCCTCGTCCTCGTCGCGCAGTTTCTCGATGTCGGGATGGCGATACAGCGCGTTGTCGTCGAAATTGAGCTTCGCGTCGAGCGCCATCACGTCGCCGGAGCCGGTCACGACGAGCGGATTCACTTCCACGATCGACGCATCCAGATCGACGAACGCCTGATACAGCGCCGTGACGAACTTCGACGCAGCCTTGATCTGATTGCCGGTGAGCCCGAGTCCGAACGCGATCTGGCGCGTGTGAAAGGGCTGAAGCCCGGTCGCTGGATCGATCGCGACCTTGAGAATTTTTTCCGGCGTGCGATGCGCGACTTCCTCGATCTCCATGCCGCCTTCCGTCGACGCCATGATCGTGATGCGCGAGTTGGCGCGATCGACCAGCATGCCGAGATACAGCTCGCGCGCGATATCGCAGCCTTCTTCGACGTAGAGCCGCTTCACTTCCTTGCCCGCCGGCCCCGTCTGCTTGGTCACGAGCACGGACGCGAGCATCTTCTGCGCGTTCTCGCGCACTTCGTCGACCGACTTCACCACGCGCACGCCGCCTTTTCCGTCCGGATCGTTGGCGAAGCGCCCGGCGCCGCGGCCGCCCGCGTGAATCTGCGACTTCACGACCCAGACGGGTCCGGGCAGCGCGCGCGCCGCATCGGCGGCCTCCGTCGCGGAAAAGGCGACGCGGCCCTCCGGAACCGCGACGCCGTACTTTCGCAGCAGCGCCTTCGCCTGATATTCGTGGATGTTCATCTCGTCTCCTGATGTCCTCTGATGGGAATGAGCGAGCCGAGCAACAGCATCGTCGGCGCGCTGAAATACTGTATATCAGATTTCACCACGCGCAAAACTTTCGTTTGCGGGCTTCTGCAGCGTTAAATGAGTGCTTAACGGGCCGAGGCGGACGACGGTGATTGATGCACTGCAGAATTAAAAATCGGTCGAGCGTTGCTCACAGCGGCGTTCAAGGGATCGTGCGCTGCATCACAGGGTTTTCATCGACCGGCGGACGGTTGACTAATACTGTGTGTGGAATATTGTATATCACAGGAGGCGGGTCGCTTTGCGGTCCGACGGTCTACGCGCTCCGGGCACGACGGCGCGGGACGATGTACAAATAATCGCGAATCTATAAACGTCGAAAGAGAGTGGGAGACAAAGCCATGACGGTGAACACATCTGGCAAGGCGCTGGACGGCGTGCGAATCCTGGACTTCACGCACGTTCAGTCGGGACCGACCTGCACGCAGTTGCTCGCGTGGTTCGGCGCCGACGTCATCAAGGTCGAGCGCGCGGGTTCGGGCGACATCACGCGGGAGCAGTTGCGCGATATCCCCGACGCCGACAGCCTCTACTTCACGATGCTCAACCACAACAAGCGCTCGATCACCATCGACACGAAGAATCCGGAAGGCAAGAAGGTGCTCGAGACGCTCGTGAAGAAGTGCGACGTGCTCGTCGAGAACTTCGCCCCGGGCGCGCTCGATCGCATGGGCTTCACGTGGGAGCGCATCCAGGAACTGAATCCGCGGATGATCGTCGCGTCGGTGAAGGGCTTCGGCCCGGGACCGTACGAAGATTGCAAGGTGTATGAGAACGTCGCGCAGTGCGCGGGCGGCGCGGCGTCGACGACCGGTTTCGAAGACGGTCCGCCGACCGTCACCGGCGCGCAGATCGGCGATTCGGGCACGGGCCTGCATCTGGCGCTCGGCATCGTCACGGCGCTGTATCAGCGCAACACGAGCGGACGTGGTCAGAAAGTGCTCGCCGCGATGCAGGATGGCGTGCTCAATCTCTGCCGCGTGAAATTGCGCGACCAGCAGCGCCTCGAACGCACTGGCGTGATGAAGGAGTACCCGCAATATCCGAACGGCACGTTCGGCGAAGCCGTGCCGCGCGCGGGCAACGCATCGGGCGGCGGCCAGCCGGGCTGGATTCTCAAGTGCAAGGGCTGGGAGACCGATCCGAACGCGTACATCTACTTCATCACGCAGGCGCCGGTCTGGGGCGAAATCTGCAAGGTGATCGGCAAGGAGGAATGGATCGATCATCCGGATTACAAGACGCCGAACGCGCGCCTGCCGCATCTGAAGCAGATTTTCGAGGAAATCGAGCGCTGGACGATGTCGAAGACCAAGTTCCAGGCGATGGAAATCCTCAACAAGCACGACATTCCGTGCGGCCCGATCCTGTCGATGAAGGAAATCGCCGAAGAGCCGTCGCTGCGCAAGACGGGAACGGTCGTCGAAGTCGATCATCCGGTGCGCGGGAAGTATCTGACGGTCGGCAATCCGATCAAATTGTCCGACAGTCCGACCGAAGTCGTGCGCTCGCCGCTGCTCGGCGAACACACCGACGAAGTCATGGCCGAACTCGGCTACACGCCGGATCAGATCGCCACGCTGAAGAGCCTCGGCGCGATCTGAGCACATTGCCTTGCACTGACGTCCGCCTTCGAAAGAGGGCGGCGCAGGCCCCTGCACGCCCCTATAACGGAGACGCACCAAATGAACAGCACGGTTGCCCAGGACCGCGGCGAAGCAGCCAATTCATCCACGCACGCGGCGGCGGTCGTTCCGCTCCACGCGCCCGACGCGAAACGCCGCGTCGCGGAAGTGTTCGCCCGAGTGAAGGCGGAAGGCCGCACGTCGCTGACCGCGCCGGAAGGCAAACTCGTCTGCGATGCATACGGCATCGCGGTGCCGCAGGAAGGCGTCGCGAAATCGGCGGACGATGCCGCGAAGCTCGCGTCGTTCATCGGCTTTCCGGTGGTGCTGAAGATCGTTTCGCCGGAAATCCTGCACAAGACCGAAGCGGGCGGCGTGCTCGTCAACCTGAAGAATGAAGCCGATGTGCGTGCCGGTTTCGACACGATCATCTCGAACGCGAAGAAGTACGACCCGAAGGCGACGCTTGTCGGCGTGCAGATTCAGCAGATGGTCGGCGCGGGGCAGGAAGTCATCATCGGCGCGGTGACGGACCCGTCGTTCGGCAAGCTGATCGCGTTCGGTCTCGGCGGCGTGCTCGTCGAAGTGCTGAAGGACGTGACGTTCCGGCTCGCGCCCGTCACGCGCGAAGAAGCCGCATCGATGCTCGACGGCATTCAGGCCGCAGAAGTGCTGCGCGGCGTGCGCGGCACCGAACCGGTACATCGCGAGGCGCTGATTACCCTGATCGAGCGCGTGTCGCGTCTCGTCGACGATTTCCCGCAAATCGCCGAGATGGACCTGAATCCGGTGTTCGCGAGCCCGAACGGCGCGGTCGCGGCGGACGTGCGCATCGTGATGGATTTCGCGCCCGCCGAACCGCGCTATCGGCCGACGCAAGAGCAGATCGTCGCGCAGATGAACCGCATCATGAAGCCGGATGCGGTCGCGGTGATCGGCGCGTCGAACGAGGACGGCAAGATCGGCAATTCGGTGATGAAGAACCTCATCAACGGCGGCTATCAGGGCACGATCTATCCGATTCACCCGAAAGCCGACGAGATCATGGGCCGCAAGGCGTACAAGAGCGTGAAGGACGTGCCCGGCGTGATCGATGTCGCCGTGTTCGCGATTCCCGCGAAGTTCGTGGCTCAGGCGCTCGTCGAAGTCGGCGAGAAGAAGATTCCGGGCGCGGTGCTGATTCCGTCGGGCTTCGCGGAAACGGGCAATCACGAAGGTCAGGAAGAGATCGTCAAAATCGCGCGGCAATACGACATCCGCATGATGGGCCCGAACATCTACGGCTTTTACTACACGCCGAAGAATCTTTGCGCGACGTTCTGCACGCCGTACGACGTGAAAGGCAAGGCGGCGCTGTCGTCGCAGTCGGGCGGCATCGGCATGGCCATCATCGGGTTCTCGCGTTCGGCGAAGATGGGCGTTTCCGCGATCGTCGGTCTCGGCAACAAGAGCGATATCGACGAAGACGATCTGCTCACGTTCTTCGAGCAGGACGACAACACCGAAATCATCGCGCAGCATTGCGAGGATCTGAAGGACGGCCGTGCGTTCGCCGAAGCCGCAAAGCGCGTGTCGAAGAAGAAGCCGGTCGTCGTGCTGAAAGCGGGGCGCACGAGCCTCGGCGCGCGCGCGGCCAGCTCGCATACGGGCGCGCTCGCGGGCAACGACAAGATCTACGAAGACGTCTTCGAGCAATGCGGCGTGATCCGCGCGCGGTCGCTGCGCGATCTGCTCGAGTTCGCGCGCGGCATTCCGAAGCTGCCGACGCCCAAAGGCGAGAACACGGTCATCATCACGGGCGCGGGCGGCTCGGGCGTGCTCTTGTCGGACGCATGCGTCGACAACGGCCTCTCGCTGATGGCGATGCCCGACGATCTCGATGCCGCGTTCCGCAAGTTCATCCCGCCGTTCGGCGCGGCCGGAAATCCCGTCGACATCACCGGGGGCGAGCCGCCGTCGACGTACAAGAACACGATCCGCCTCGGGCTCGAGGACGATCGCATCCATTCGATCATCCTCGGCTACTGGCACACGATCATCACGCCGCCGATGGTCTTCGCGAAACTCGTCATCGAAGTGAAGGAGGAGATGAAGGCGCTCGGCATCGAGAAGCCGATCGTGGCGTCGCTCGCGGGCGACGTGCAAGTGGAAGAAGCCGCGGAATACCTGTACGAGCATGGCGTGCCGGCCTACGCTTATTCGACGGAACTGCCCGTTGCCGTGCTCGGCGCGAAGTACAAGTGGGCGCGCGGCGCAGGTTTGATCTGAGGTTTGGAGGAGGGGACAGGGGCGCGGACCACGTATGTCCGCGCCCTTTATAAGGGAGACACACTTGACACACTGGATTCGTTTTCGCGATGCCGGCGGCAGCATCGGTTTCGGTACGCTCGATCAGCATTCTGGCCGCGTCGTGCAGCACGACGGCGCGATGTTCGACAATCCGCGCCCGACCGACATGTCGTTCGCCGTCGACGACCTGACGCTGCTCGCGCCCTGTCAGCCGAGCAAGGTCATCGCGCTGTGGAACAACTATTACGCGCTGTCGCAGAAGCTCGACAAGGCGCCGCCGCAGCATCCGCTCTTTCTCATCAAGCCGCCGATGTCGGTGATCGGGCCGGGCGAGTCGATCCGCCGGCCGAAGAGCTATCACGGCAAGATCGCGTACGAGGGCGAACTCGGCATCGTGATCGGCAAGACGGTGAGCGGGGCGTCCGTGGAGGAAGCCGAAAGCGCGATCTTCGGCTACACGTGCGTGAACGACGTCACCGCGATCGAGCTGCTGCAGGAAGATCCCAACTTCGCGCAATGGTGCCGCTCGAAGGGCTTCGACACGTTCACCTGCCTCGGGCCGGTGATCGTCACGACGGGCAACGGCTTCGACTGGCGCACGGCGAGCGTCGTCACGACACTCGAAGGCGTCGAGCGCCAGAACTATCCGCTCGACGACATGATTTTCTCGCCCGCCGAGCAAGTGAGCATGCTGTCGCAAGACATGACGCTCGTTCCCGGCGACGTGATCGCGTGCGGCACCTCTATCGGCGTCGGCTCGATCAAGGACGGCGCGCGCGTGGATGTGTCGATCGCCGGAATCGGCACGCTGTCGAACGTGCTCGAAGCATGATCGCGGATGGACTCGCGGGCGCGCTCTGCGTGCTCGCGGCGCTGTCGGCGGGTTCGTCGATGCGTGCGTCGCGCGGAAGGCGGGAAACGGGCGCGCTCGTTGCCGCCGCGTGCTTCGCGAGCGGCGCATCGGGCGGAACCGCGCTCGTGCTCGCGCTGGTCGCGGGATTCATCGGGTATCGATCCGCGCGTGCGACGCCGGGTGTATCGGCGCAATCGCTCTTCGCGACGATGGCGTTCGTCGCGTGGGCGCTGCCGGGCCCGGACAGCGCGTATGCGGTGCTGGCGGGCGGCGCGCTGGCGGCATTGGCTTGCGTCGTCGTTCGCCGGCACACGAACGGAGCAAGCGCGAACCTTCAATCGATGCATCTCGCCTGCGCAGGCGCATGCGCGGCGTTCGCCTATGTGCTCGGCGTTCAGTCGGACGTGATTTCCGTCATCGCGATGCTCGCGCTCATCGGCGCGCACTTGTCGCTCGCGATGGGCGGCAACGCGGCCGCGCCGGTCGCATACGCGATGAGCGCGGCGGCGGCTGGCGGACTTGCGCTCGCGGCAGCGATCGGCGGTTCGCATGGCGCGCTCGTCGTGGCGGCAGTCGCGATCGCCGTCGGCTGCACGCGGTCGGCGACGCTCGTCGGCATCGTGCGCGAGACGCCATGAAACGACAAAGCCGGCGCAACCTTCGCGCCGGCTTTGCATCGCGATGCCCGAGACACATCAGCGATCGCGATTCCACAACGCGCCGAGCACGAAGCCGACGGCCGCCGCGATCAGCACGCCCTGAATCGGCTGGCTCGCGACCGCGAGACGCACGTTGTCGACGGTCTGACCATAACTTTGCTGCAAGTTGCCGTAAGCCTGCCGCACCTTGCCTTCGGCTTGCGTGCCTTCATCGCCCGTCAGTGCGCCGACTGCGTCCTGCACTTTGCCGACGACCTTCTGTGCCGCGCCTTCCACTTGATCCTGCACCATGGTGCCTCCCTTCGGTTGAGCGGTTTCTCGTAAATCCGGATTCGCCGGAACGCTCATCAGCAGCACGCAGCGTGCCCGGGCCAATTCAGGCCGAACCGATCAGTCCCTTCACGGCGTCGATCAAATCGTCGATAGAAAGCGGCTTGCGGCGAAACTGCGCATGCGGATGCTCGAGCGCCGGCGCATGCGCCGCCGCGCTCATGAGGATCACCGGCACGCGTGCGAGGGCGTCGCTCGCGGCCAGTTGACGGATCAGTTCGACGCCGTCCATGTGCGGCATCATCCAGTCGGTGATGACGAGGGCGGGCGGATTCGAGCGCGCCGCGTCGAGCGCGGTCCGTCCGTTGGACGCGGTCGAAACTTCGTAGCCCTCCATTTCGAGCACGAGGCGCCAGGTGGTCAGAATGTCGAATTCATCGTCGACGACGAGGATCTTCTTCATGCGCGCGCGCCGGGGTCCGACACAGACAGCGCGGGCGCGGCGATCGACGGGTGTCCGGACAAGATACCCGTCGAGCCAATGAAGCCTTCGCTGATATGCAGGCCGCGCGAGTCGATCGTGAGACGGCGGATCGCCGAATCGTGCGGGCCTTCGCGCTGCTTGACGATCGACACCATGCGATACAGCGAGGAATTCGCCTCGACATAACGCATGAGCACGATGTTCTCGGTCATCGCGGACGCGCGCAACGTCGTGGGCTGCACCGAATCACCGTAGAGCGGCATTTCCTCGGTGAGCAGGGTCGTCACGCCCGCGTCGCGCAGACGGTGCGTGAGCGCGTTGAGGAAGAGGCCGAAACGCTCCGTGCGGTTCGCGGACTGAAAAAAGCCGTCGATGCCGTCGACCACGAGCCGCGACGCATTCGTGTTCCGCACCGCGGTCATCAGTTCGACGGCGAGCTCGTCGATTGCGAGTTCGACAGCCGGATGCCAGCGGATCGCGAGACGTCCGTCCTGCACGGCCGGCGCGAGATCGATGCCGACCGACAACGCTTTGGCGAGAAGCCGCTCGGGCGATTCGTAGAGGCCGAAGTAGACGCAGCGCTCGCCGCGTTCGACGCCCGCCTGCAGGAACTTCAGCGACAGCAGCGTCTTGCCGATGCCCGATGGCCCGACGAGCGTCGTCGTCGAGCCGCGCACGATGCCGCCGCCGAGCATCTGGTCGAAATCGGGAAAGCCGAAGCTCAACTTGTTCTTGAAGTCCGGCGCGCCGTCATCGTTCGCGGGCGACGCCTCGATGCGCGGAAAGGTCACGAGACCGTTCTCCGTGATCTTGAAGAAGTGCTTGCCGAGCAGATGATCGCGGGCGCGCAGCTTGTGGACTTCGATTTCGCGGGCACGCCGCATGCCGGTGTTGTAGCGGTTCAGTTCGATGAGCCCGTCGACGAGCGTGTGCTCCGGATGCGGCTCGTTGCCCGAAAGCGGCGCGAGGATCAGCGTCGTGCAGCGCGCGGCGCTCACGAACGCCGAAAGCTCGTGGATGAACTGCGAGAGTTCGAGTTCCGTCGAGCTGAATTCGCGCGCGCTGCGAAAGCCGTCGATGACCATGAAACGCGGCCGGCTCGTCTTGATCGTCGCCGCGATCAGCGCGAGAAAGCCGGACAGGCCGTCGCGCATCAGTTCGTGATAACCGGAGACGAAGAGCATCCGGTCGGAGATGGCGTCGGCGTTGTAGAACGACAGTCCGCGAAGATGAGACAAAAGCTTGGTGTGCGATTCGGCGATCAGCGTGATGTACAGGACCATGTCGCCCTGCGCGACGCGATGAAAGCCGATCTGCGATGAAAGAATCGTCTTGCCCGCGCCCGCCATGCCTTCGATCAGATACAGGCCGCCCTCGACGAACCCGCCGCCCAGGATGTCATCCAGGCCCGCGACGCCCGTCGTCACGTTGCCGTCGTTGGCAGCGTGTTGCCGGGGTTGAGCGGTGGAGTGCTTGTCGTCTTGGTTCATGGGATTTTCTTTTTTACTCGGCGTACCGGCTTTTTTGAGAAGGCGAATTATGGCTGACTATTGGCAAGCCGTGCTGGAAGCCATACCGCTCATGCCCGCCGTCGCGCCTTTGCGTGCGCGGTTTTGGGCGGCCACGCGCCTTTGCGTCGTCGCTGCGGCCTTTTGAAGCGAGCCCGCCGGGGCCGCGCGCGGGCGAATGCATCATGCACGCATTTTCTGCGCCCGAGCGTTTTTGCGGATGGGAGCGATTGCCCGCCAACAGGAATTCTTTGAGAACTGTCTCATGGGCACTCGGAGCAGCGGGTGATGAAATGACGAACGTCTTACAGAGGCGCCGTGTTTTCTCCCGCCGCTTCACTCCGGCGCTCGCGCGCCTTCATTGCCTTCATCTCGCCATGCACCGTTCGCACTCGATTCCGGGCGCTCTTGCGCTCGCCGCCAGCTTTTTTGTTCTTTTTGCCGCGACAGCTTCGGCCGCCGCGCCGCACGCCACCGAAAGCCTGCCCGACGCGCGCATTCTCTCGGCCGCGCCTTTCGTTTTCCACGGCGACCGCCATATTTTTTCGCGCATGTCCGTGGAGCCGTCCGATTCGCGCATCTTCATGCCGGTCGAAACGATCCGCAACCTGAGCGAGCCGCGTTTGTCGCAAGTAAGTTTCAAGCGCACATCGACCATTTAAAGACGCACGGATTAACGGCGTTCGAATGAAGTATTGAGTCGTCTGGAATCGATTGCCTTGCCGCGCCATAATTCTTTCCGGGCGACGCGCGTTGCCATTACGGAAAATCGCAATGAAGCGCTGGGTAATTGCGGAAATCGTGCTGATTGCCGCCGGTTTGTCCGGTCCGTTGGCGCGGGCCGCTGATTCATCGCCGATGAGGCCCGAAGCGGCTATTGCGAGCAATGGCGATGTCGCGGAACTCGAGAATCTGCTTGCCGCCGGGAAAATCACGGCGTTACGCAGGACGTTGAATGGCAGTTATGGCGCGAGTCTCTCGTATTATCCCGACGAGATGATTTATTACGCCGCGCTGTTTCAGCAAAGCAATATCTGGCGCGTGTTCAAAACGCAAAATGACGCGCGGGCCGAAACGGTCTATGCGGATTTCGCCAAGACGTCGAACACGCTCGCCGATGCGGAAATAAAGCGCATCAAGCTCGAAGCGGAGAAGGCATATGCGGACCGGCAGATCGCCGCCCAGCAGGCGCGCGCGAACCGGCTGCAAGCCGATCTCGATATTGCACGCGCGCAGCAAAATCAGGTGACGAGTTATCAAGTGGAGCAGCAGAATGCGATCCGCGAACTTCGCACGGAGCAGGCAGCGGCGCAGGCGCAACTTCGCGCGCTGCAGACCCGCGTGCAGGAGCTTCAGAAGCAATCCGACGGCGACCTTCCGGTCCCGCCCAAATAGGGGTTTCGATACGGGCGCCGCCGGCCTTGTATTTGGGAGTTGTCCGCTTAAATCGCACGAATTGTCACGCTACAATCGCGCAGCTTTCGGATTGCTTATCGAACGTTTGGCGCACCTGAAATCGATCCATCATTTTTCACGTCACCTTTGGGTTGTTCCCCGGCCCGGAATCGAGGTGCGCGCTCAGCGGCTCGCACTTTGAAATTGACTTGCATGACCACCAAGATGCTCACGAAAACCCTTGCTGTTAGTCTTATCGCCGCTGCCGTACTTGCGGGCTGTTCGTCCACGTCGGGACCGGCCTTCAATATCAGCGAAATTCAAACGTCGGATGGCCAGAAGGCTTTTCGCGCCGAATGCTACGGTCTGTTCGAAAACGGCAGCGCCTGCATGACCGCGGCTCAAAAGATGTGCGGCGATCAAAAGGTGAACGTGCTTCAGACGCTCGCCGGAACGAAGACGCCGAGCGATCCGCGCAACGTAATCTTCAACTGCGTGACGCCGCCCCAGCCGGTCGTTGCAACGCCGGAACCGGCGCCAGCGAAGGCCCCGGCTGTCGTGCCGCGCAAGATTTCGCTCGACGAAAAGACGAACTTCGCCTTCGACAGCGCCGCGTTGACGCCGAAGGCCAGGAGCATTCTGGATAAGCTCGTCGCCGACTCGAAGGGTGCGAATTTCGCGTCCGTCACGGTCGAGGGCTACACGGATTCGATGGGCCCGGATGCCTACAACCTCGGTTTGTCCCAGCGTCGCGCGCAGGCCGTGCTCGACTACCTGAAGGGACATGGCCTGAGCGCCGAGAACTTCGCGATGAAGGGTTTCGGCAAGGCCAATCCGATTGCGTCGAACGCAACGAGCGTCGGGCGTGCGGAAAATCGTCGTGTGGAAGTGATGCTTACGCCGTAATTCATCATCGGACGATGTCGAAAAAAACCCCCCGCGAACCGATGGTTCGCGGGGGTTTTTGTTTTGTCGCCGACTGTGCGCTGCTTCAGAAGAGCGCGAGTTGTTCGCGCCCCGGACCGCCCTCCAGCGTGAGCAAATGGCGTTTGCGTTCGACGCCGCCCGCATAGCCGGTCAATTCCCCGTCGACGCCGATCACGCGATGACACGGCACGATGATCGCGACCGGATTGCGTCCGTTCGCGCCGCCGACGGCCCGCGATGCGCCCGCGGGCAAGCCGAGCCGGCGCGCGAGATCGCTGTACGTCCACGCGTCGCCGAAAGGGATCTGGCAAAGCGCGTCCCAGACTTGTCGCTGAAAGGGTGTTCCGCGAAACTGCACCGCAATCGAAAACTTCCGACGCGTACCCGCGAAGTATTCGCCGACCTGCTCGCGCGCATCGGCAATCACGCGGGATCTCGGCGCTGTCTCCGACAGCGTCGGCGCGTGCAGACCATCGGGAAAATACTTCTGTCCGATGAAGAAGAGACCCGTCAGACATTCGTCTTCGGCGCGATACAAAATGTGCCCGAGCGGGCTCGGGCCGACATGGCATTCGATCACTTCGATTCTCCGCGCGGCTGTCTTCGGCGACGGCCGCTTCAGATGAACGGATTATCGGCGGTGCCTGACGGCGCATCCGGCTCGTCGGGCAGCTTCGCGGGCAGCGACGCATCGCTTTGCAACGCTTCGACGATCGCACCGATCGCCTTCTGAAGCGCCAGCGCGTTCGCGAGTCCGGCCTTGTCGCGGGCGATCGTCAAATTGCCGCTGATCGTGAGGCGCTTCACGCCGTTCTCGATGTTGATCGCGTCGCCCGCGATGTTCATCACATCCGTATCGTTTGCAAATGGCTTAAACACCGCGCAATCCTCCAATTCGCTTGTCCTTCAGTCCGTCCGGGATGCCGGGAAACGCGAGTCCGCTCATCGCTTCCAGTTCGTGCACGGTTTTCATCGTGTACGTGTTCGTCGGCGTATTTTCGATCACGACCGCGAACGCGATCTGACGCTGCGGCAAATAGACTACTTTATACAGTTGCGTGGGCACGAACACGCGCGATTCGCCGATCGTCTGCAACTGACGTCCCGAGAAGAGCGGCCCGGTGACGACATACGCTTCGCCCGATTCCTCCGTGAGCCTGCGCACCGCTTGCTCGATGCGCGACCAGATGCGCCGGTTGTTCGACGGATCCTGCGGGACGATGTTCGCGAGCGAGAACGATTCGGCCATGCCTTTCTTGCTTGCGCGATCGCCCGCGGGACTCATGTGGCCGCGGTCGTAACCGCTCCTCTTGTAGTCGGACAGTTGCGCGGCCTCGTCGGGCGGCAGACGTTTGTCGACGAAGAAGCGATTCGTGCGCGTGTTGTTCTTCGCCTGGTCGACACTGCTCGCGGTCAGATGTTCCGCCGACCACAGCGGCCCTTTCGTGATGCCGGAGTGCAGCAGCGCGAAGTCGGAATAGCAGACTTCCTGCGTCGACGCGCGCATCTTCGAATTGACGACGACCGGCGCGCGGCCGTTCGGGCTGAACTGCGGACAGTCGCTCGCGGATGCGCTGATGCACGCGAATGCGAGGAGCGCGGCGGCGAATGCCTTGATGCGGCGTTGCATGCTTGGAATGATCCTGACGACGATCGGGGTCGCAAAGTATAAGCGCTGAATACAGCATGCGGGCGCGTGCGAAATTCAGCCGCGCTAGAATGCGTCGGCCGACGTCATCTTCAGATCAAAAAATGAAACCAGCGCGCAGCAAGCCGTCCGTCGTTCGATCCTTGATGTTGTGTCTCGCGATGTCCTTCGCTTTACAAGCACATGCCGACGAAGCCACGCAAGCGGCCGGCAACGACGGCCCCGCATACGGCCCCGAGTTGCAGGGCTTCGACTATCCGTATCCGGTCGCGCGCTTCGCGCTTACGTCGCAGCGCCAGGTCGTGCGCATGGCGTATATGGATGTGCATCCGGCGCATCCGAATGGACGCACCGCGGTACTTCTGCACGGCAAGAATTTTTGTTCGGCGACGTGGAAGCAGACGATCCAGACCTTGAGCGATGCGGGCTATCGCGTGATCGCGCCGGATCAGATCGGCTTTTGCAAATCGACGAAGCCCGCGCGCTATCAATACAGTTTCCAGCAACTTGCCCGCAACACGCATGCGCTGCTGACCGCGCTCGGCGTGTCGAAGGCGACGCTCATCGCGCATTCGACGGGCGGCATGCTCGCGGTGCGCTACGCGCTCATGTATCCGCGCGAGACGGAGCAGCTCGTGCTCGTGAATCCGATCGGGCTCGAAGACTGGAAGGCGAAGGGCGTGCCGTCGATTTCCATCGACGACTGGTATGCGCGCGAGCTCAAGACGAGCGCCGACGGCATCCGCCGCTATGAGACGAGCACGTACTACTCGGGCCAGTGGCGCGACGACTACGAACCGTGGGTGCAGATGCTGGCGGGCATGTATCGCGGACCGGGCAAGGACATCGTCGCGTGGAACTCGGCGTTGCTGTACGACATGATTTACACGCAGCCCGTCGTCTACGAATTCGATCAGTTGAAGACGCCGACGCTATTGCTTATCGGCGACAAGGATACGACCGCGATCGGCAAGGACTTCGCGCCGCCCGAGATTCGACCGATGCTCGGGCGATATCCGGATCTCGCGAAGCTGGCGAAGGAGCGTATCGAAGGCGCGAAACTCGTCGAGTTTCCGGAGCTTGGGCACGCGCCGCAGATGCAGGATCCGGCGGCGTTTCATAAGGCGCTGCTGGAGGGGCTGGCGGGGCAATAGCTTCGATTCGCTCGCAAAGTTTCGTTGGCTGTTCTGCATTGCGATTTCGCTCAACGTGACCATGATCGTGCCACGCCGACGCAGGGCGGCCATTATCTGGCGCACGTTATGGCAGGTCTTCTCTTGTCGATGCTGACTGTGCCGACCTCCAAGAAAATCGTTGGACGAAGCGAGGGCAGACTTGCCATCCGCGCTGGAACCCGACGCACCATACCTCACCTTCCCAAAGTCGCACACGAAGCCCGCTCGATCGCCGGCACCTGAATCGCCAACGTAATACCTCTCGCCACCATGAAAACAGTGAGCGCCAGCCACAGCCCGTGATTCCCGAGCGATCCCGCGAGCGCCCACGCAGCAAGCAGAAAGACAGCAAGCGAGACGGCCATCGCTTTCATCAACTCGTGCGTGCGCGTCGCGCCGATGAACACGCCGTCGAGCTGAAAGCCCGCGACCGACGCGAGCGGCAGAACCGACGCCCACGGCAGATAGCGCACCGCCGCCGCCTTCACGACCGCCTGATCCGTGAGCTTGCCGATGATCCATTCGCCGCTAAACCAGAAGACGATGGAAAAGCCCGCCGCGCCGATTGCCGACCAGAACATCGTCACCTTCACGGCCTGACGGAACGCGTACCGGTCGCGCGCGCCCGCCGCCGCGCCGACGAGCGCTTCGGCCGCGTGCGCGAAGCCGTCGAGACCGAAGGACATGAAGGTCTGGAAGTTCAGCAGGACGGCGTTCGCGGCGAGGATCGCATCCCCCTGACGCGCGCCGAGATGCGCGAACCAGCCATACGAACCGAGCAGGCAGATCGTGCGGATGAAGATGTCGCGGTTGATCGCGACGACCCGCCTCAACGCGTGCGCGTCGAAGAGCGAGCGCGGGACGAGCGGCGCGAGACCGCGCGGACGCAGATGCCAAAGAATCGCGAGTCCGAGCGCAAAGCCGCAGAAATCCGCGAACGCCGTTGCCGCGCCGATGCCCGCGATGCCCCAATCGAAGCGATACACGAAAAGCAGCACCGCGATGATGTTCACCAGATTGATGAAGATCTGCGTGACGAGCGCGAGCCTCACGCGCTGGCAGCCGAGCAGATAACCCAACACGACGTAATTGCCGAGCGCGAACGGCGCGGCCCAGATGCGCGCGTGACAGTACGCGCTCGCGGTGCCCTGCACGGCAGCGCTGCCGCCCAGCGCGACGAGCGCGTAACGAATGATCGGCACTTGCAGCACCAGCACCGCCGCGCCGATCGCGAGTCCGAGCAGCAACGCGCGCAGCACGCTCTTGCGCAAGGCGTCGTCGTCACGCGCGCCGAACGCCTGCGCCACGAGTCCCGTCGTACCCATGCGCAGAAAGCCGAAGCCCCAGAACACGAAGCTGAAGACGAGCCCGCCGAGCGCGACGCCGCCGAGATACTGCGGCCCGTCGAGATGCCCGGCGACAGCCGTGTCGACGGCGCCGAGAATCGGCTGCGTGAGATTCGCGAGAACGATGGGAAAGGCCAGCATCAGCACGCGCCTGTGCCAGTGCACGGGCAGCGCGGCGGCATCGGTTGAATCGGTCTGCAAGGTCGGCGGCCTGAAGTTTCGAGCAAGGGCGTCATTGTCCGCAGCGGACGCGGACCACGCAACGTCTCGCGAACGCCGATAATGCGCCTCATGAAAACGTTCGCGCTCTATGTCGTCACCGCCATCGCCGAGATCGCCGGCTGCTATTTCCCTCATCGATGGCTCAAGGAGGGCGGCTCGCCGTGGCTCGTCGTGCCCGGCGCGCTGTCGCTCGCGCTGTTCGCGTGGCTGCTCACGCTGCACGCCGCGGCGGCGGGGCGCGTCTACGCGGCGTATGGCGGCGTGTATATCGGCGTGGCGATCGCGTGGCTATGGGCCGTCGAGCGCATCCGGCCGACGGCGTGGGATGTCGCGGGCGCGGCGATCGCGCTCATCGGCATGGGCGTGATCGCGTTCCAGCCGCGCGTCTAGAACCGCTCAGGCTTCCAGCGCCAGCAGCGCGAACGTCGCGAGCCAGTGCTCGCCCATGTAATCGCCCGCGACATGCGCAATGCCCGACGCCAGATGTTCGTGCGCCGCCGTCTCGAGCACGGCGATACGCGCATCGCCCGCCGGCAGCGCGCGTGCGATCGTGCGCTGACACCACGCGCGCGAGAGGTTCAGGCCGTCGAGATGCGCGAGCTTGCCGTCGCTGCGATCGGTGACGGTGGCCGGCGCGAAGAGCGTCGCGGGTTCTCGCTCGGCGATGCGCGGCAGAAACCGGTCGAACCAGCCGACGAAGCGCTCGCCCGGCAGCACATGACGCATCAGCACGGCTTCCATCAGCGACGGCGACAGGAACTCGTCGCCCGCCGGTTCCCACGCCTGACAGCCTTCGTCCTTCTCGAACCAGCGCAGGGCGGTTTCCTTCAGCAGATGCTCAAAATCGGCGTTCTGCGCGACGCGCGCGTAACCGATCGAAAGCTTCAAGGCGAACGCCATGTTGAAGTGCGTGCCGACGCGAAGCGGATACGTCGATTTCGGCAGGAATTCCTCGAAGCGTGCGACGAATGCGTCCGCGAGCGGCTGGAGCGTGCGGGCCCAGCGCGCGCCGTCGTCGGAACGCATCGAGCGCAGCTGGCCTGCGAGCGCGAGCAGCCACGCCCAGCCATAAGGCCGCTCGAAGCCGCGCGCGGCGGGACGCTGCAGATAAGCGACTTCAGCGGCGACGTTAGCCTCGGTGACATGCTCGTCGATCACGGCGCGAATGCGCGGCGCTTCCGGCAGATCCGGAAAGCGGTCGATCAGCCGAGCGATCAGCCAGTAACCGTGCACGCACGAATGCCAGTCGAAGCTGCCGTAGAAAATCGGATGCAGCGCGCGCGGGCTTTGCACGTCGGCAACGCTTGCCATGACGTGATCGAGCTTGTTGGGATATTCGCGCGTCAGGTGGCCGAGCGCGACTTGCGCGAATGTCGACGCGAGCGCGGCGTCGAGAATGATCGGTTGATGCTGACTCATGCAGTCCTCGTCGATGTGAATCGTGATCCCGAGACTTTATCGATAAATAATCGTCAAAATCTTTAATCAGGGTAATTACCTAGTACGAACGATCGAGGCAAAGACGATTTATGTCGAAAGCGTTGAACGATGCCGTCGCAAGGGCGGCAAATGCTTTTGCGGCAAGCCTGAGCGGGTGGGGCGGTCATCGGTGAACGCGATGCGGGGGCGTCCTTGCGCGAATTTTCCTACTCCGTCCGGCCGTGTTTCGCGCGCCACGATCGCGCGCCGGTTGCGAAACCGCGTATAAACTTGCGCCCGAACGCCGCCAAGAGCGCCCGGATCGGGGATGAAACCCCGACATACGCCATCCAGACAGTGACCAAGAGATCAGAAACAACATGACCGACCTTCCCGCTTACACCGCAGAGGACACCCGGCGCCGCGTTTTCGCCATCGTCGGCGCCTCGTCGGGCAACCTCGTCGAATGGTTCGACTTCTATATCTATTCGTTCCTCGCGCTGTACTTTTCGGCGGCGTTCTTTCCCGGCGGCAATCCGACGGTTCAGTTGCTGAACACGGCGGGCGTGTTCGCGGCGGGCTTCCTGATGCGCCCGATCGGCGGGTGGCTCTTCGGCCGCATCGCCGACAAGCACGGCCGCCGCAACGCGATGATGATCTCCGTCCTGATGATGTGCGGCGGCTCGCTCGTCATCACCTTCCTGCCGACGTACGCGTCGATCGGCGCGTGGGCGCCGTTCCTGCTGCTGATCGCGCGCCTGTTCCAGGGCTTATCGGTGGGCGGCGAATACGGCACCAGCGCGACGTACATGAGTGAAGTCGCGCTGCGCGGCCGGCGCGGCTTCTTCGCGTCGTTCCAGTACGTGACGCTGATCGGCGGCCAGCTCGCCGCGCTGCTCGTGCTCGTGATCCTGCAACTGTTCCTGTCGACGGAAGAGCTGAAGGCGTGGGGCTGGCGC
>Ga0182736_1001379_pt1 | contig 24276 bp, 25 predicted proteins | sample eDN5th30CKraftBY_FD_128882 | JGI IMG/M metagenome (GOLD analysis project Ga0182736, IMG submission 128882) | Enriched backyard soil microbial communities from Emeryville, California, USA - eDNA 5th pass 30_C Kraft BY (version 2) (version 2) | ecosystem: Environmental > Terrestrial > Soil >...
CGCGCTGGCCGACCTCGGCAAAGGCATAGCCCTGCTGCGGCAGTTGCAGCGCGACATTGGCCTCCGCGCCCTGGATGCGCTCCGCCTCGATCGGGTCGCCGGTCTTGAGCGGCAGCGCCTTGGCGATCAGATCCGGCGGCACGGTCGGCCCCGCCTTCACCGTGATCGATCCCAGCAGATAGCGTTGGCCGGGCACAGCGGTCACCGTGGCGCGAACGCGGGCGGCCTGCCCGGGGATCTGTTCGATCGCCGAGGTCGCGGTAGCGTCGTAATAGCCGAGCGACTGCATCAGCCGCACCGCCAGCCCCTCATCCTCCTTCGCGCGGGCGTTGACTACCGCGGCGTTGGGCGCGTCGTTATCCTTTCGCAGCGCCGACAGCGCCTTGAACTGGTCGTCCAGCCCGACGGCCTCAAGCCCCTCGACGCGCGTTTCGTAGCGGATCGCCACCGCCGGCTGGTCGTCGACGCCGGCGATGACGACCGGGGTTACGTCGAACCCCGACAGCGGCGGCAGCGGCGCGGCCAGATCGGCCTCGCTCGGCAGGGTGACCGGTGCCAGATCCGCGTCGGGCGAAGCCGCGCCGGATTGACGGGCGGCCGGTTCGACGCCCGGCGCGAGCGGCGCGATCGGCTCCAGCGGCGCGTCGATATCGTCGGACAGCGGCGGAATCGATTGTTCGAACTGATCGTCGGGGATGATCGCGCCATCCTGCGCGGGGTGGCGCGCCTGGCTGTCGGCCGCCGTCGTCGCCGGGGCGCCCTGTCCAGGGGCCGGCCGGGACACCTGCGCACGCGCGATTCCGGGCAGCACCGCCGCGCCGGCCATCAGCCCCACAATGATCGCCGTCGAATGTACGCGCACGCCCGATTCATCTCCCACCCGGGGCTACATCGTCCAAGCGCACCCCCTTTGTCACCACCGTAACGGTCGAGAACAAATTTTGTGCCCATCGCCCGCCGCACGTCAAAGACGGTTGCCCGCGAAAGGATCCACCCCCTAGGAGGGGGCGAGAAGTGATGCGTATGAGGGAATTCGCGTTTGGAGACAGTATCGATCGTCCTGTTCCTGCTGCTGGCGGTGATCGTCAGCGGCGCGGTGTCGCGAATGTTGCCGGTGTCGCTGCCGACGCCATTGGTCCAGATCATGCTGGGCGCGGTAATCGGCCTGTCGACATCCTATCGCGTCACCCTCGATCCCGAACTGTTCCTGCTGCTGTTCCTGCCCCCGCTGCTGTTCCTCGACGGGTGGCGCATTCCGAAGGACGAGCTGCTCAAGGATCTGTCCACCGTCATCGAACTGGCGCTGGGGCTGGTGCTGATCACCGTGGTCGGCATGGGCCTGCTGATCCACTGGATGATCCCGGCGATGCCGCTGGCGGTGGCATTCGCGCTGGCGGCTGTGGTGTCGCCGACCGATCCGATCGCGGTGTCGGCGATCGCCGCGCGCGTGCCCATCCCGAAACGGATGATGCACATTCTGGAAGGCGAATCGCTGCTCAACGACGCGTCGGGCCTGGTCTGCCTGCGCTTCGCCATCGCGGCGGCGCTGACCGGCACCTTCTCCGCCTCCGCCGCCGCGCTCAACTTCGCCTGGGTGGCGGGCGCTGGAATCGTGGTCGGCGTGATCGTCACGCTCGCCGCGACGCGGGCCAAGGCGTGGGTTTCGCAACGTTTTGGTGAGGAGACGGGGTCGCAGATCCTCGTCAGCCTGCTGATCCCGTTCGGCTCCTACCTCATCGCCGAACACCTCCACGCCTCCGGCATCCTCGCCGCGGTCGCCGCGGGCGTCACTATGACCTTTGCCGAAATTTCGCGACAGGCGATGGCCGCGACCCGGATGCGCCGCAATTCGGTGTGGGATACGATCCAGTTCGCGCTGAACGGCATCATCTTCGTGCTGCTGGGCGAACAATTGCCCAGCATCCTGGCCGGCGCACGCGAAACGGTGCGCGTCACCGGGCATCACAGCACCTGGTGGCTGGCGCTCTATGTCCTCGCCATCGTCGCCGGACTGGCCGCGCTGCGGTTCGCCTGGGTGTGGGTGTCGCTGCGCCTGACGTTGTTGCGCCGCCGCGCCGATCCCGATCCCGATGCCGCGCCGGTCAAGGGCCCGCACTGGCGGCTGGTCGCGGCTATGTCGTTCGCCGGGGTGCGCGGGGCGATCACGCTGGCCGGCGTGCTGACGCTGCCGCTGACCCTCAACGACGGCACCCCGTTTCCCGCACGCGATCTGGCGATCTGCCTCGCGGCGGGTGTCATCATCGTGTCGTTGCTGATCGCCAGCGTCGGGTTGCCGATCCTGCTCAAGGATTTGACCATGCCCGCCGAGCCATCGCGTCAGGCAGAGGAGGACGCCGCCCGCGTCGCCGCGTCCGAAGCCGCGATCCGCGAGATCGAGCGCGCCCAGCACGATCTGGGGCAGCAGCGCGGCGACGCCGATTTCTACGCCGCCGCCGGCAGCCGGATCATGGACCTCTACCGCGACCGCATCGAAAGCCGCAGCCAGGGGCCGAAGGTGTCGGCAGAGGCCCGGCTTCAGGACAAGCTCGAACGCGATCTGCGGCTGGTCGGGTTGCAGGCGGAGCGCGACGCGGTGTTCCGGCTCGCCCGCGAGCGGCGGGTCGGCAGTTCGACCGCGCAGAAGATGATCCGCGAACTCGATCTGCTCGAAGCGCGCTATCGCGGCTGAGGGGCCCCGGTGGACGCGTCGGCGTCGCGCCACATCGACCAAAAGCGCGGGCCGCCGCCGGGCACCCGCCAGTCGCCCGTCAGGGTGAAGCCCAGCCGCTGGTAGAGCGGGACATAGCCCTCGACCGGGGTTTCCAGATAGGTCGGCACCCGCGCATCGAAGCCGGCGCGGATCGCCGCGCCGCCCAGCCCGCGCCCCTGATGCGCGGGATCGCATCCGGCGATGTGCAGATACCAGAACGCGCCCTTCGGGAAATGGGCGTCGATCGCGTTCCCCACCGCCATCCCCCGTCCCAGCGCGGTGCCGAACGCGCCGAGCAGCGGGATCAGCACGCGCAGCATCGCCAGCGTGCCGGTGTGGGCATGGCCGGGCGGGCGCCACAGCGTCGCCGCCTCCCGACCGCCGGTCAGCAGGACCCGACCCACAGCAATGTCGGCATCGATCAACAGGCGGAACAGCCGCGGCAGCCGCCGCGCGCGGTCGGCGGGGTCAGGGAAGATGAAGGTCATCGCCGGATCGTCGGCAAAGGCGCGCGACAACACTCCGGCGATATGCTCGCGATCGGCCGGGGTGGCCGGCCGGACGGCGCGGTCAGGCTCTGCCCTCGCGCCGTCCGTCGCCATCAGGCGGCGTCACCCGCCTTTTCCTTCTCTTTCTTGGCATAGACGCGCACCGGCTCCTTGGTGCCGGCGACGACGTCCTTGTCGATCATCACCTCGTCGACCGAATCCATGCCCGGCAGGTCGAACATCGTGTCGAGCAGGATGCCCTCGAGGATCGATCGCAGCCCGCGCGCGCCGGTCTTGCGGTCGATCGCCTTCTTGGCGACCGTCACCAACGCGTCGTCGGTGAAGCCCAGCTTCACCTCCTCCATGTCGAACAGCTTCTGATATTGCTTGACCAGCGCGTTCTTCGGCTCGGTCAGGATCTTGACCAGCGCCTCGGTATCCAGGTCTTCCAGCGTCGCGATCACCGGCAGGCGGCCGACGAATTCGGGGATCAGGCCGAACTTGAGCAGATCCTCCGGCTCGACGCTCTTGAGCACCTCGCCGGTGCGACGTTCCTCGGGGGCCGCGACGTGCGCGCCGAACCCGATCGACTTGCCCTGCAGACGGTCGCCGATGATCTTGTCGAGACCGCTGAACGCGCCGCCACAGATGAACAGGATGTTGGTGGTGTCGACCTGCAGGAACTCCTGCTGCGGATGCTTGCGCCCGCCCTGCGGCGGAACCGACGCGGTCGTCCCCTCCATCAGCTTGAGCAGCGCCTGCTGCACGCCCTCACCCGATACGTCGCGGGTGATCGACGGATTCTCCGCCTTGCGGCTGATCTTGTCGATCTCGTCGATGTAGACGATGCCGCGCTGCGCCCGCTCGACGTTGTAGTCCGATGCCTGGAGCAGCTTGAGGATGATGTTCTCGACATCCTCACCGACATAGCCGGCCTCGGTCAGCGTGGTCGCGTCGGCCATGGTGAACGGCACGTCGAGGATTCGCGCCAGCGTCTGCGCCAGCAGCGTCTTGCCGCAGCCGGTCGGGCCGACCAGCAGGATGTTCGACTTCGACAGCTCGACCTCGGCGCCCTTGGCGCCGTGGTTGAGCCGCTTGTAATGGTTGTGGACCGCCACCGACAGCACGCGCTTGGCGCGCTTCTGCCCGATCACATAGTCGTCGAGGACGTCGCAGATCTCCTGCGGCGTGGGCACGCCACCGTCCTTCTTGGAAACCAGCGCGGATTTGGTCTCCTCACGGATGATGTCGTTGCACAGCTCGACGCACTCATCGCAGATGAAGACGGTCGGGCCCGCGATCAGCTTGCGCACCTCGTGCTGCGACTTGCCGCAGAACGAGCAATAGAGGGTGCTCTTCGAATCGCCACCGCTCAGCTTCGTCATTCAAATCACCTCTCGCGCAGGAACTGGCGCGTCCATCTTGCGGGCACACATTCTAGCGTACCCTGGTAAAGCCACAATGAAAAACACCGATCGAGTCAATCGCGCGGCGCCGGATCGTGCCGCTGCATCGCCTCGACCAGTTCCTTGCTCTCCTTCAGCCCCAGGCCAGTCGCGTCGCGGGCCAGCTTGATCGCGCCGATCAGCCGCCCGCCCCGCAATTCGGCGCGGACCCGCAATTCGTCCTCCGGCGACAGTGCCACCGGCGTCGTCCCGGCGTGTATGCGGTCCGGCCGCCGGATGAGGGAGGACGGCGGCGCGATCAGATCGCCGCGCCCTCCCCGGGGGCGCAGCGCCAGTGCGACCAGCACCAGCGCCACGACGCCCGCGACGATCAGCCAGGGCAGCGGAACGAAAACCGCGATGCTCCGGGTTCGATCACGCCGTCGTCGCCTGCTCGCCCTCGGCCGACGTCGGGCGCTTGTCATAGACCTCGTCGACCAGGCCGAATGCCTTGGCCTCGTCGGCCTCCAGGAAGGTGTCGCGATCCATCGCGGCTTCGATCCGCTCCAGCGGCTGGCCGGTGTATTTGGCGTAGAGATCGTTCATCCGCTTGCGGATGCGCAGGATTTCCTTCGCCTGGATCTCGATATCGCTGGCCATGCCCTGCGCCCCGCCCGACGGCTGGTGGACCATGATCCGCGCGTTGGTCAGCGCCACGCGCAGCCCCGGCTCGCCCGACGCCAGCAGGAAGCTGCCCATCGACGCCGCCTGCCCGATGCACACGGTGCCGACGCGCGGGCGGATGTACTGCATGGTGTCGTGGATCGCCATGCCGGCGGTGACCACGCCACCCGGCGAGTTGATGTACATCCAGATGTCCTTCTTCGGATTTTCCGATTCCAGGAACAGCAGCTGGGCGGTGATCAGCGAGGCCATGTGATCCTCGACCGGGCCGGTCACAAAGACGATGCGTTCGCGCAACAGGCGCGAATAGATGTCGAAGCTGCGCTCGCCGCGGCTCGACTGTTCGATGACGATGGGGACGAGGGCGTTCTGAATGACGCTCATAGGGTCGTGCATGGGATTCCCGCTCTTGGATGGACCGCCCCTACATCGGCGCTCGGGCGGAAGGGTGCAAGGGGTGGAAGCGTCAGGGGCGAACCGTCAGGCCGATGGCCCCGGCACCGCCAGATAGGCCAGCCGCCGCACCTCGCGCCGGCCGCGCACAACCGTGTCGAGGATCAGCCCGGCGGTGGCGCTGAGCGCGGCGACGATCGTCAGCCCGGTCGCCAGGATCGCGGTCGGGAAGCGCGGCACCAGCCCGGTCTGCGCATAGGTGACAACCAGCGGCACCGCGAGCACCCCGGCCAGCGCCGCCAGCGCCAGCCCGATCAGGCCAAAGAACAGCATCGGCCGCTCGACCCGGTACAGGGTGATGATGGTGCGCAGGATGCGAAAACCATCGCGATAGGTGTTGAGTTTCGATTCCGACCCTTCCGGCCGCGCGAAGTAGGTCGTTTCGACCTCGCCGACCGGCATCTTCAGCTCCAGCGCGTGGACGCTGATCTCGGTCTCGATCTCGAACCCGCCCGACAGCACCGGAAAGCTCTTCACGAAGCGGCGCGAAAAGGCGCGATAGCCGGAGAAGATATCGGTGAAGCTGCGCCCGAACAGGCTGGCGAGGATGCCGGTCATCACTCGGTTGCCCAGCACGTGCCCCCGCCGATAGGCCTCCGCCTCCTCGTGCACGCGGGTGCCGACGATCATGTCGAGCCCGTCGTCGATCAGCCGCGCGACCATCGCCGGTGCTGCCCTGGCATCGTAGGTCGCGTCGCCGTCGGCCATCAGGTAGATGTCGGCGTCGACGTCGGCGAACATGCGCCGGACGACGTTGCCCTTGCCCTGCATCCGCTCGGTTCGCACGATCGCCCCGGCGGCACGCGCCACCGCGACCGTGCCGTCGCGCGAGTTGTTGTCGTAGACGTAGATCGTCGCGCCGGGCAGCGCGTCGCGGAACCCGGCGATCGTCTGCGCGATCGCCGTCTCCTCGTTATAGCAGGGCAGCAGGACGGCGATGCGCGGTTCGGTCAATACAGCCCCCAAAGCCCATGCCCGCGCGCACCGGCACCGCCGGTCCGCGCTGGTTGGACGAGGGGACGCGCCATTGATGGCGCAATCCCCTCCCCAGCTTCGCCCCGGCGATGATCCGGGGCTGTGCAACCCTCCCCCGCCGGGAGAGGGAAAGCAAGATCAGGCTTCGGCCTTCTTCTTCGCCGGGGCCTTCTTTGCGGCCGGCTTCTTGGCGGGCGCGTCCTCGGCCGGCGCCGCCTCCGCCTTCGCAGGCGCCTTCTTGGCCGGCGCCTTCTTCACCGGCGCCTCCGCGGCCGGCTCGGCGGCGGCGGTGGCCTCCGGTTCGGCCTTCTTCTTGGCCGGAGCCTTCTTGGCAGCGGGCTTGGCGCTCTCTTCCCCGGTAACCTTCTTGGCCGACTTGCGCGGCTTCGGATCGTCGTGGTCGTGGCTGTGGGTGCCCGATGCGAAGCCGTCGTCGTCCTCGATCGCCGCCTCCAGCTCCTCGCGGGTCACTTCGCGGTCGCTGATCTCGGCCTTGTCGAACAGGAAGTCGACCACCTTGTCCTCATAGAGCGGCGCGCGCAGCTGGGCGGCGGCCATCGGCTCCTGCTGGACATATTCGAGGAACCGCTGGCGATCCTCCGGGCGGTATTGCGACACCGCCTGCTGGACCAGCATGTTCATCTCCTGCGCCGACACCTCGACGCCGTTGGCCTGGCCGATTTCCGACAGCAGCAGACCCAAGCGAACGCGGCGCTCGGCGATGCGGCGGTAATCGTCCTTCTCGGCTTCCAGCTCGGCCTTGGCAGCATCGACGTCGGCCTCATGCTCCGCCTCATGCTGGAGCTGGTGCCAAATCTGGTCGAATTCCTGCTCGACCATCGTCGGCGGCACCGGGAAATCATGGCCGGCGGCAAGCTGATCGAGCAGCTTGCGCTTCATATAGGTACGGGTCAGGCCGTTCAGCTCCTGCTCCGCCTGCCCCTTCAGGATGCCGCGCAGCTGCTCCAGGCTTTCGAGGCCCAGGTTCTTGGCCAGATCGTCGTCGACCTTCGCTTCGCCCGGCTTCTTCACCGCGGTGATCTTCAGGTCGAACGTCGCCGGCTTGCCCTTCAGGCTGTCGACGCCGTAATCCTCGGGGAAATTGACCTCGATCGTCTTTTCGTCGCCAGTCTTCACGCCCACCAGCTGATCCTCGAAACCGGGAATCAGGCGGCCCGATCCGATCTCGATCGACATGTCGGTGCCGGTGCCGCCGTCGAACGCGACGCCGTCGACCTTGCCGGCGAAGTCCATCACCACCAGATCGCCGGTCTTCGCCTTGTAGGTCTTGGCCGCGTCGTCAAAGCTCTTCGACTGGCCGGCCAGCTCGGCCAACCGCTCGTCCAGCGCCGATTCATCGACCGGGACGGTCAGCCGCTCGAGCTTCAGCCCGTCGATCGCCGGCGTCGGCACCTCCGGCAGTACCTCCAGCTCGACGGTGACTTCGGCGTCCTTGCCAGGGGCATAGCCGTCGTTGAGCCGAACGGACGGCTGGATCGCCGGACGCAGCTTGTGCTCGGCCAGCAGCGACTGCACACCTTCCTGGATCGAGCTATTCAGCGCGTCCTGCGTCAGCGCCTCGCCGTGCATCTTGCGCACCAGGTTCGCCGGCACCTTGCCGGGGCGAAAGCCGGGCATCCGCACCTGCGGCGCGACGCGCTTGACCTCGACATCGACCATCTTGTCGATGTCCTTGGCGGTGATCTTGAGCGTGTAGGCGCGCTTCAGGCCCTCGTTGAGCGTCTCGACAGTCTGCATGGGATTGGGGGTGCTCTCGTCTGTTCTTTTGAAATCGATTGGGGGCGGATTCTGCCAGCGCGCGTGGTGAAGCTGGTGCGGGCGAAGGGAGTCGAACCCCCACATCTTTCGATACTGGAACCTAAATCCAGCGCGTCTACCAGTTCCGCCACGCCCGCACACGGGACCCGCCGGTCGCGCGCGGCTCTATAGCAAAGGGTGCGGCGCGTGCAACCACGGCGCCATCGCAAACGTTGGAACGAGCAAGAGGAGCAATCACCATGCCCGTAGAACCGCCGATTCCGCAACCCGCCGCCCCGCCGCCGGAGGCCCCGCCGCCGCCGGTTCGCCCGGCCGAACCGACGACACCGCCGCCCGAAATCGAGCCGCCTGCGCCCGACGTGGACGTGCCCGCCCCAGGCGGAGACCCCGCCGCGCCGCCGATCCAGCCGGTGGCGTGAGCGGCAGCGGGCGCTACTGGCGCGGCTCCTCCCGTTCAGCGGCGATCTTCGCGCTCTCTTCCTTCAGCGGTTTCGAGATCGGGCAGACCTGCTGGAGGTAACTGTTTAGCGTGTTGGCGAGATGGTCGCCGAGCAGCCGGTAATGGACATATTGTCCCCGCTTCTCGCTGCCGATCAGCCCGGCGTTCTGGAGCACCGAAAGATGTTGCGAGATCGCTGGCTTCGACATCGAGAAGCGTGCGGCGATCTCCCCCGCCGTCAGCTCCGCATGAGCCAGATACGCCAGAATCTTGCGGCGGGGGGTGGAGGATAGCGCGACGAAAACCTGATCCATCCCTGTCGTTTAAGAAATTTCTTCATTGCTTTCCAGTGCGCTATTAATTAGGCAATACCTTAATTGCTTAAGGAGGCGGCGATGGACGACCCCAACGCGATCAACAGCCTGATCGAAACAGCCGATTCCGATCCCGTCGCCGGCACGATCCACTGGGATCCGCTCCATTCGTTGTGGAATGGCGGTATGGCGCTGACGGCGGCGGTGCTGGCACCACTTACGATTACGCCGGCCGCAGTACTGGTGTTCGTCCTCAGCACAGGCGCAGTGCTACTGCTCGGCCATTCGATCGGTTTCCATCGCCGGATGATCCACCGCAGCTTCGAATGCCCGCTCTGGCTGGAATATGTTCTGGTGTGGTTCGGCACCGCGGTCGGCATGAGCGGACCGTTCTGGATGATCCGCACCCACGACACCCGCGACTGGGCGCAACGCCAGCCGCATTGCCATCGCTATCTCTCGCATGCCAGCCCGATGGCGGTCGACGCATGGTTCCAGCTTCACTGCAGGCTCGAGCTCGCACACCCGCCCGGCTTCGATCTCGGCAGGGTCGGTCACGACAGGTTCTATCGCTTCCTCGAAAAGACGTGGATGCTGCAGCAAACCCCTATCGCAGTCGCGTTATGGTGCGTCGGCGGCTGGAGCTTTGTGGTTTGGGGCGTATGCGTCCGCGTCTGCACCTGCGTTCATGGCCATTGGCTGGTCGGTCACTTCGCCCACCGGCGCGGCCCCCAGCATTGGATCGTCGAGGGATCAGGCGTCCAGGCGCACGACGTTCCCTGGGCCGGGCTGATCACCATGGGCGAGGCGTGGCACAACAATCACCACGCGTTTCCCGGCTCGGCCAGAATCGGGCTCTATCCCGGCCAATCCGACTGGGGATTCGCATTCCTGCGCGGGCTGGAGGCGGTGGGGCTGGCGTGGAACATCCGCACGCCGCAAACCCTCCCCGAACGCGCCGCGCTCCGCCCTTTAGCCCCGCTCAGCCCAGCGCCTTCTTCAACAGCTCGTTGACCACGCCGGGATTGGCCTTGCCGCCCATCGCCTTCATCGTCTGGCCGACGAAGAAGCCGAACAGCTTGTCCTTGCCGCCGCGATAGTCGGCGACCTTGTCGGCATTGGCGGCCATCACCTCGGCGATCACCGCCTCGATCGCGCCGGTGTCGCTGGTCTGTTTCAGCCCGCGCTCCTCGACGATCACGCCGGGATCCTGCCCGGTTTCCAGCATCACCTCGAATACCTGCTTGGCCAGGCTGCCCGACAGCGTCCCGTCGGCGACCAGCGCCAGCAACGCCGCCGCCTGCGCAGGGGAGACCGGCGAGTCCTCGATCCCCTTGCCCAGCCGGTTGAGCGCGCCGAACAGTTCCGACGCGACCCAGTTCGCCGCCTGCGTCGGCGCAGCGCCCTGCTCCAGCAGCGAATCGAACCAGCGCGCGGTCTCGACCTCGGCGGTCAGCACCTGCGCGTTGTAATCGCCGATGCCCAGCGCGGCGTAGCGCGCGCGCTTGGCGTCGGGCAGTTCGGGCAGGCTGGCGCGGCATTCGTCAAGAAACGCCTCGTCGAGTTCCAGCGGCAGCAGGTCGGGATCGGGGAAGTAGCGATAATCGTGCGCGTCTTCCTTCGAGCGCATCGAGCGGGTCACCCCCTTGTCCGGGTCGAACAGGCGGGTTTCCTGGACGATCCGGCCGCCCTCCTCCAGCACCTCGACCTGGCGGCGCGCCTCATGCTCGATGGCGGCCATCACGAACCGCACCGAGTTGACGTTCTTGGTCTCGGTCCGCGTGCCCAGCTCGCCGCCGGGCTTGCGCACGCTGACGTTGACGTCCGCGCGCATCGAGCCTTCCTCCATGTTGCCGTCGCACGATCCGACATAGCGCAGGATCGAGCGCAGCTTGCGGACATAGGCCCCGGCCTCGGCGGGGGAGCGCATGTCCGGGCGGCTGACGATCTCCATCAGCGCCACGCCCGACCGGTTGAGATCGACGTACGACTGGCTGGGGTGCTGGTCGTGCATCAGCTTGCCCGCGTCCTGCTCGACATGGATGCGCTCGACGCCGATCCGCTTGGTCGTTTCATCGACCTCGATATCGATCGAACCTTCACCGACAAGCGGATGATAAAGCTGCGAAATCTGGTAGCCCTGCGGGAGATCGGCGTAGAAATAATTCTTGCGATCGAACCGCGACCAGCGATTGATCTGCGCGTCGATCGCCATTCCGGTACGCACTGCCTGGCGGATGCATTCGCGGTTGGGCACCGGCAACATGCCGGGCATCGCGGCGTCGACCAGCGACACCTGCGTGTTCGGCTCCGCCCCGAACGCGGTCGACGCGCCGGAGAACAGCTTGGCGTTGGAGGTGACCTGGGCGTGGACCTCCAGGCCGATCACGACCTCCCATTCGCCCGTCTGCCCGTGGATACGGTAATCGCTCATGTCCGGTTCCGATGATGAATATAGTTGATCGCGGTGACGATCGCGTCGCTGGCGAGCAGCGACACCACCCAGCACCCCGCCAGCAGCCGCAGGATCACGACCTCGAACCCCAGCAGCCGCCCTTCGTGATGCGCCACCGTCGCGCCGATCGCGGCGATGCCGAGGAACACCACGCCCAGCCGGTATTCGCCGCGCAGGATCACGCTGTTGCCGACGCACAGCCCCAGGATGAACACCGCGATCGCGATGAAGAACCGCGCGAGCGAATGGTGATCGAACGGGTGGTTGTCGATCTCCGCCAGCGAATTGCCGATATAGGCGCTGAGAATCGCGCCGAACGCGACGTTCAGCGCATTCTGCGCCTCACGCAGCACCTGCGCGTTGCGGGTGCGGAAGGTCGGGTTGGTTACCACCACGCCTCAGGCCGCGCGCTGAAGCCCGCGCGCTGCTCGATCGCCAGCGCGGCGTTGAGCACGCCCTGCTCGTCGAGCGGCCTGCCGATGATCTGGAGGCCGAGCGGCAGCCCGCTCTTGTCCAGCCCGCCCGGAACGCTCATCGCCGGCAGCCCGGCCAGCGACGCCGGCACGGTGAACACGTCGTTGAGGTACATCGCCAGCGGATCGGCCTGCTTCTCGCCCAGCGCGAACGCCGCCGACGGCGCGGTCGGGGTCAGCAACAGCTCGCAGCTTTCCCACGCGCGCTCGAAATCGCGGGCGATCAGGGTGCGGACCTTCGATGCCTGGGTGAAATAGGCGTCGTAGAAGCCCGCAGACAGCACATAGGTGCCGATCATGATGCGGCGCTTGACCTCGTCGCCGAAACCGGCGGCGCGGGTAGCGGCGTACATGTCCTGCAGCCCCGCCCCCGCCGGCAGATCGCGCTGGCCGTAGCGCACGCCGTCATAGCGGGCGAGGTTCGATGAGGCCTCGGCGGGCGCGATGATGTAATAGGCGGGCAGCGCATATTTGGTGTGCGGAAGGCTGACCTCGACGATCTCCGCACCCGCGTCCTTCAGCCAGGCGATGCCCTGCTGCCACAGCGCCTCGATCTCCTCCGGCATGCCGTCGACGCGATACTCGCGCGGGATGCCGATGCGCTTGCCGGCTAGGCTGGGGTTCAGCCCCGCCTCCCACTCAGGCACCGCCAGATCGAGCGAGGTCGAATCCTTCGGATCGAACCCGGCCATCGCCTCGAGCATGATCGCGCAGTCACGCACGTCGCGCGCCATCGGCCCGGCCTGATCGAGCGACGAGGCAAAGGCGATCGTCCCCCAGCGCGAGCAGCGACCATAGGTCGGCTTGATGCCGGAGATGCCGGTGAAGGCGGCCGGCTGGCGGATCGAACCGCCGGTATCGGTGCCGGTCGCGCCGGGGCAAAGACGCGCGGCGATCGCCGCCGAACTGCCGCCCGACGACCCGCCCGGCGCCAGTGCGGCATTGTCGCCGCCGCTGCGCCGCCACGGGCTGATGACGTTGCCGAAATAGCTGGTCTCGTTGGACGAGCCCATCGCGAACTGGTCCATGTTGAGCTTGCCGAGCATCCCCGCGCCCGCCGCCCACAGATTGGCCGACACCGTCGATTCGTAGGTCGGGGTGAAGCCCTCCAGAATATGGCTGGCCGCGGTCGCCGGGACACCCTTGGTGCAGAACAAATCCTTCATGCCGATCGGAACGCCGGCCAGCGGCTTGAGCGCCTGTCCGGCCGCGCGGGCGGCATCGGCCGCGTCGGCGGCGGCGATCGCATGATCGGGCGTCTCGACCAGGAAGGCATTGAGCGCCTTGGCCTGGCTCACCCGGACGATGAAGGCGTCGGCCACCTCGCGGGCGGAAAACGCGCCGGTGCGCACACCATCGCGGATCGCGGCGATGCCGAGGTCGGTCAGTTCCGTCATTATTCGATCACCTTGGGCACGGCGAAGAAACCGTGTTCGGCGACGGGGGCGTTCGCCAGCACCTGATCGCGCACGCCGCCGTCGGTGACGACGTCGTCGCGCAGGCGCAGGTGGTTGGGGATCACCGCCGTCATCGGCTGCACGGACGAGGTATCAACCTCCCCCAGCTGCTCGATCCAGCCGACGATATTGGCGAGTTCGGGCGCAAGCCGTTCGGCCTGTTCCTCGGTGATCGCGATGCGCGCCAGGCTCGCGACCTTTTTCACAGTGGCAATGTCGATGGACATGGCGTGCGGCTAGCACCGGGACTTGCCGCAGCGCAACCGGTATCCAGCGTTCGCAGCACGCGGCGATTGCGCTAGCTGCAACCATGATGCACGGCGGTGCGATTGCAGCCGCCCGGTTTATGCTGCATTGCACAATCAGGAGTTGCCCGCGTGGCCCGCAAGTTCCTCTACATCTTCGCAGGATTGATCGTGCTCGCCATCGCAGCTGCCTTTGCCTATCGCCTGTTCGGCGTGCAGTTGCTGCGTCAGGCGATGGTTCCGGCTACGTCATTCGAAACGCTGCCGGCCGTGGCGGGGAACGCCTACGCCCGGCGCGAGATGTGGATCGCGCGCCCGGATCTGCCAGGTAACCCGGCGCTGTGGACGCCCGCCGGCGTGAAACCGGCCGAGAACCCGACCGCGGCGATATTCTTCATCCATCCGACCTCCTACCTCGATCGCGCGCGCTGGAATGCGCCGCTCGACAACAAGGAAGCGAACGACCGTGCCGACCTGTTCCTGCGCGGGCAGGCGAGCGCGTTCAACGGCGTCGGCGGCATCTGGGCGCCGCGCTATCGTCAGGCGACGTTCGGCGCCTTTCTGACCGACAAGGCGGATGCGCAAAAGGCGCTCGACCTGGCCTATGGCGACGTCGCGGCGGCGTTCGACCGCTTCCTGGTCGAGGCCGGCGACCGCCCGATCATTCTCGCCGGGCACAGCCAGGGCGCGCTCCATCTGACCCGCCTGCTGCGCGAACGCGTCGCCGGAACACCGCTCGCGCGGCGGATCGTCGCCGCCTACGTCATCGGATGGCCGGTGTCGCGCACCGCCGATCTGCCCGCGCTGGGCCTGCCCGAATGCGCCGCCGCCGATCAGCCGGGCTGCATCCTGTCGTGGCAGAGCTTTGCCGAGCCTGCCGATCCGTCGCTGATCCTCGACAATTTCGACGCGATCGCCGGGCTGACCGGGGCGCCGCGCAAGGGAACGGCGATGGTCTGCACCAATCCGCTGACCGGCACGCCCGACGCCGATGCGCCCGCAAGCGCCAATCTCGGCACGCTGTTCCCGACCAAGGACATGAGCGGCGCGGTGCTCACCCCCGGCGTCGTGCCGGCACGCTGCGACGGGCGCGGGCTGTTGATGATCGGATCGCCCCCCGACGTCGGCCCCTATGTCCTGCCGGGAAACAACTTCCACGTGTTCGACTACAGCCTGTTCTGGGGCAACGTGCGGGCCGACGCCGCACGGCGGCTGAAAGCGTTCGAGGAGCGCCATTAGCCGTCCCGGTCGCGCCGGGCTTGTTCCGGTGCCCACCGTGCAGCACATTCACCGGCACGGGATCGGCGGCACCGTGGATGCCGGAACACACCCGGAATGACGGATCGCGCTATGATTACGACCGCCCCTGTCGATTTTCGCGCGGCGCTGCCGACGGGCGGGCGGTTGCTCGGCCTCGACGTCGGCACCAAGACGATCGGCACCGCGCTGTGCGATGCCGGGTGGAGCTTCGCCTCCCCCGCCCCGCTGATCCGACGCACGAAGTTCACCGCCGACAAGGTCGCGCTCGCCGCCATGCTGGCGCCTCAATCGGTCAAGGGGCTGGTGATCGGGCTGCCGCTCAACCTTGATGGGACCGATTCGCCGCGCACCCAGTCGACCCGCGCCTTTGCCCGCAACCTCGCCGACTGGGATCTGCCGATCCTGCTGTGGGACGAACGCTGGTCGACCGTCGCGGTCGAACGGGTGATGATCGAGCAGGACCTGTCCCGCGCCAAGCGTGCCGAACGGGTCGACAGCCTCGCCGCCGCGCACATCCTGCAAGCGGCCATCGACGCGCTGGCCCATCACTGACTTGCCATGTCGGAAAGTTTATACTTGCCAAGTTGGAAAGTCAGGCATAAATCACTTTCCACATTGGAAAGGATGGCCACCATGACCGAACCGAGCGATGCCGCCGACGCCCTTGCCGCGATGCGGGCGGCACGGATCAGGGCCAGCGAGCTCAAACCGCTCCCATTCTACTATCACCTGATCGTCGGCGCGCTGATGGCTGCCTGGGCGGCGGCGCAGGGCTTGCCACAGGCCTGGTACGGCCTGAGCGTCGTCGGCCTCATCGGGACAGGCTTCGCCGTCTATCGTTGGCGGCGCGCAGCGACCGGCCGTTGGGTCAACGGGCTCCGTTCCGGGAGAACATTATGGGTCGCGGTGCCGCAGTTCGTGCTGTTGCTGGCGATCCTTGTCGCCACCAACCCGACGTTGGGCCTCGGCGTGATCCCCCCGTGGGAGGGCGCGCTGCTCGCGTTCGTGGTCGCCGTGTTCTGCGACTGGCTGTGGGAACGGTTGTATGACAGCGAGCAGCGAGCGCAGCGATGAACGCGAGCGGTTTCGATCCGGTCATCCACGCGCCCGCCCGGCTTCAGGCCTGCGCGATCCTCTCCTCCGCCGAAGAGGTCGAGTTCGCGCTGCTGCGCGACGCGCTGGAGGTAAGCGATTCGGTGCTGTCCAAACACCTGCGCCAGCTTGACGGCGCCGGCTATGTGAAAGTCCGCAAGGCCACGACCGGCGGTCGCGTGCGGACCTGGCTGGCGCTCACGCCGCTGGGCGCCAAGGCGTTCGCCACGCACGTGAAGGCGCTCCAGAAACTCGCGTCCGCTGCCATCACGCGGTGACGCCCGCTTGCCCCCCGCCGCCGCGCAGGGTAGCGGAACGCTTTAATGTCACCGTCCGATCACCGTCCCGCCGCGCTCCTCCACGGGCGTGAAGCGTTTCCACACAGGCACCTCGTCGGCATCGCCGGGTTGCAGCCGCATGAGATCATGTTCCTGCTCGACGAAGCCGAGCAATGGATCGAATCCAACCGCACCCGCGCCAAGGGCGACGGACGGCTGGCGGGCCTGACCCAGATCAACGCCTTTTTCGAGAACTCGACCCGCACGCTTCTCTCGTTCGAGATCGCCGGCAAACGGCTGGGGGCGGACGTCGTCGACATGCACGCCGCGCAATCGAGCGTGAAGAAGGGCGAAACGCTGATCGACACCGCCGTGACGCTCAACGCGATGCGCGCCGACGTGATCGTCATCCGCCACATGGCGTCCGGGGCGGTGCAACTGATCGCCGACAAGGTCGATTGCCCGGTGCTCAACGCCGGGGACGGCCGCCACGAGCACCCGACCCAGGCCCTGCTCGACGCGCTGACCATCCGCCGCCGCCGTGGCCGGGTCGAGGGGCAGCGGGTGGTGATCTGTGGCGATGTGCTGCACAGCCGAGTCGCCCGCTCGAACATCCTCGCGCTCACCGCGCTGGCGGCGGAGGTGCGCGTCTGCGCGCCCTCGACGCTGATGCCCGCCGCGATCGAGGATTTCGGCGTCACCCCCTTCACCGATTTCGATGCCGCGCTGGAGGGGGCCGACGTGGTGATGATGCTGCGCGTCCAGAACGAACGCATGTCGGGCGGCTTCATCCCGTCGACCCGCGAATATCACGCCCGCTATGGGCTGACGCTGGAAAGGCTGGCGCGGGCGAAGGACGATGCCCTGGTCATGCATCCCGGGCCAATGAATCGCGGTGTGGAGATCGATTCCACGGTGGCCGATCACGCTACCCGATCCGCGATCACCGAACAGGTCGAGATGGGGGTCGCTGTCCGCATGGCCTGCCTCGACGTGCTGACCCGCAATGAACGCGGCGTGGAGGGCTGGGCATGAGCCGCACCGCCTTCACCAACGCGAAGATCGTCTGCCCGGCCGGCGGCATCCGCACCGGCACGCTGGTGATTGACGGGGATGCTATTGCGGCGGGCGAGGATACGACCGGGGCGACGATCATCGATTGCGCCGGCCGGACGCTCGCGCCCGGCATCGTCGATCTCGGCGCGTTCGCGGTCGACAAGGCGGCGTGCCGCGACGGCGGCGTGGTCCGCGTCGGACTGATGCCCGATCAGTCGCCGGTGCTCGACGATCCCGGCATCATCCGCCGCGCCGCGACGATGGGCAAGCCGGAGCTGTGGGTCCATCCGCTCGGCGCCGCGACGCGGGGGTTGGCCGGAGTCGATCTCGCCGAAATGGCGATCAACGCCTCGGCCGGCGCGCGCGCGGTGGCGACCGGACGGCGCTGGATCGGCGATTCGGGGCTGATGCGCAAGGCGCTGGCCTATGCCCGCGATTGCGGCCTGACCGTGGTCAGCCATGCCGAGGACGCCCGCCTGACCGGCGATGCGGTCGCTACCGACGGCCTCACCGCGACTCTGCTCGGCCTGCCCGCGGCCCCCGCCGTGGCGGAGGCGCTGGCGATCGCGCGTGATCTGATGCTGGCCGAGGATACCGGCGCGCGGCTGCACATCCGTCAGGTTACCACCGGCGCGGGGTTCGACCTGATCCGCGCGGCCAAGCGGCGCGGCGTCGCCGTCACTTGCGGCATCACGCCGGCGCACCTGATGCTATCCGATATCGCGGTCAGCGATTTCCGGTCCTACGCCCACCTCTCCCCGCCGCTGCGCGCCGAAGCGGATCGCCGGGCGTGTATGGCCGCGCTGGCCGACGGCACGATCGACGTGCTGGCATCGGGCGACGATCCGCGCGGGCCGGAGGAAAAGCGCCTGCCCTTCGCCGATTCGGCGCCGGGCGCGGCGGGGACGCGCACGTTGCTGGCATTGGCGCTGGGGCTGGCGCGCGATGCGGAGATCGGGCTCGACCGGCTGTTCGCGCTGCTCGCCGCGCATCCGGCGCGCGTGCTCGGTCTCGACGCCGGCACGCTTGAGCCCGGCAAGCCCGCCGACCTGATCCTGTTCGACGAGGGCACACCCTGGGCGATCGACGCGGAGGCGATCGGCAATACGCCGTTCGACGGCCTGCCGGTGCAGGGGCGCGTGCTGCGGATGTTCAAGGGCGGGAAGGAAATCCCCGCGAAGGGCTGAGAACTCCGCTCAGCCCAGTCGCCCCGGGCCGGTGCCGGGGTGCGCTGCGATGCGGGGAAAACGCCGAAATTCAGCGGGCAGCGATCCAGGCTTGGCCCACTCCGGCACGCGGCCGGGGTGAGGCCGGATTGACTGGACGCTCAGCGCGCGGCGAGTTGCACGCCGCCGCCGGTGCGCACCCAACTCGCCACCGCATCGCCGGTCGAGACGCGGACGAAGCAACGCCCCCCCGCGCGCTTGACGGTGGCGCACAGCCGATCGGCGTCGCCGCGCGCGAACCCGCCGACCGACAGCCGGTAAAAGCTCGTCCCGCCCGACGTCACCTGCACCCCGGCGGGGGTCAGCGATGCCAGCGCGGCGTTGCGGCGGACCATATGGCCCCATTTGTCCTGCGCCACCGCGCCGTTCTCGAATGCACCGAGCTGGACGTAGAAGCTGCCCTTGGCCGGAACGCGCGGCGCCACGGCAACCTGCACCGGCTTGTCCGGCGCGATCCGCGCGGCGGCGCGCACCGGCGCGGGCCGGCTGGCGCGCGACGGCAGCGACTGGACGATTTCGGCGCGCGGCCCGAACACCACGCCCGCAGTTGGCGCGACGGTGCGGACAGAGGCGACGTCCGTAACCGCAGGCGCAGGCGCAGGCGCGTCGCCTTCCGCCAGCGTTTCCACGGAAGGGGTAGCCACCGCGACGGCAGCGACCTTCGCCGCATCGCCATTGCCCGCCCTGAACGCATCGACCGGATCGACCACCTGCGCCACCGCGGCCATCGCCTGCGTGGTGATGTTGAGCGCGAGGCGTTGCGGCTGGCCGCCATCTTCGATCGGCGTCACGCCGAGCAGCGCGGCGACCTGATCCGATGCCGATTGCGGGCGCGCGAACGCGGCCCATTGCATGATCCGCTTGTCGAGCTGGTCGGGCGCGACATCCAGCCCGGCGACGAACTTCGCATCGGGCCAGCGCCCGGCAAGCGCCAGGCTGAGCGCGAGGTTCTGGCGGGTCTTGGCATCCGATTCCGGTCCGCGCGCGGCGGCGGTCAGGATCGCGACGGCAGTGCCGGGGTCGCCGGCCAGCGCCAGCGCCAGCCCGCGATCGGCCGGGGCGATGCTGGCTTCGTGTGCGGCCAGCGTCTCACGCGCGGTCGCCCAGTTGCCGGTGCCGATCTGCGCCAGCGCCAGGTTCAGCGCGGCGGCGCCGTCGGCCGGATTAAGCGCCAGCGCATCCTTCAGCGCGTCCGACGCCGACACGAACCGTCCCGCCATCAGATAGGCCTGGCCGAGCAGGGCGCGATAGCGCGCCTCTTGCGGCTGGAGCGCGACCGCGGCTTCCGCGGCGGCGACCGCCTTGTCGATCTTGTGCCCGGCCAGCGCCCTGGACGCGGCCTTGGCTTCGTCGGCGGCGCGGCGCGGCGCGCCGGTATCGACCGCGGCGGTGGCGGCGATGCCCCCGGCCAGGGTGGCCCCGGCGAGCGTGACGGCGGCGATGGTGGTGCGAAACGTCATGATGGACCCCTCAAGCCTTCCCGGACCCGTTGAGCTGATCGATCAGCGGTTCCACTTCCGGGAGCGAAGCGATGAACGCATCGAGCGCCTCGGTGACCAGCGCCTGCGCCGAACGGTTGCGGCACGCCGACGCCAGCCGCAGCCGCAGATGGCGATCCGCGTCGAGCCGCAACGTGAAGGCGACCTTGGGCTTGCTGGTGCGAACCTCGCGGCGGATGCGCGCAGCAGTGGCGAGCGAGACCGGCCGGACCAGCACGGGCGAGGGGGTCTCCACCACCGGCGCGGATTCGGGCGCCGCTTCCGGTTCGGCATGCAGTTCGACCGGCGGCAGCGGCGGATATTCCTCGCGCAGTACCTCGCGCTGGGCCAGCACCTGCGGCACCGGCGCGTCCTCCAGCGGCGCGACGTTGGCGGTCAGCGGGCGCACCGGGGCTGGCGGCGGCAATGGCGCGGGATAGGCATCGGGCGCCTCCCCCATGTCGTTCCAGCCGAGATCCTCGAGATTGAGTGAGGTGTGATAGCCCTGCGGCTTCATCGCGGGGCGTGCCTGGCCCTTGCGGGCGAGCAGGCCGGACGACAGCGACGCCGTCGGTTTTCCAAAAGCGCCGGCCATGATCAGCTCACCACCCGGCGGCCGAACCCGCCTGCGCCGCGCGGAGCGGCAAAACCGTTGGCGGCCGGCGTCGCGAACACGGTGCGCCGGAAATTCTTCTCGAGCCGGTCGGAAATATAGCTCCACAGCGCGTCGACCTCACCGGCCGAACGCCCCTTGGGATCGACTTCCATCACGGTGCGGCCGTCGATCATCGACGCGGCGAAATCGGTGCGGTGGTGCAGCGTGACCGGCGCGACGGTGCCGTGCTGCGACAGCGCGACCGCCGCCTCGCTGGTGATCCGCGCCTTGGGCGTGGCGCCGTTGACGACGAAGATTAGCGGCTTGCCGGCGCGGTCGCACAGATCGACCGTGGCGCCGACGGCGCGCAGGTCGTGCGGGCTGGGCCGGGTCGGAACCACCACCAGTTCCGCCACCGCGATCACGCTCTGGATCGCCATGGTGATTGCCGGCGGCGTATCGATCACCGCCAGCCGAAAGCCCTGCTGGCGCAGCACCTCCAGATCGGCGGCCAGCCGCGCGACGGTGGTCTGGGCAAAGGCCGGGAATTCGGTCTCGCGCTCGTTCCACCAGTCGGACAGCGATCCCTGCGGATCGATATCGATCAGCACAACCGGGCCTGCACCCGAGAGTTGCGCCTGTACGGCGAGATGCCCGGAAAGTGTCGTCTTTCCGGACCCACCCTTCTGCGATGCCATCGCAAGTACGCGCATTGCCACCCCTGAGCCCATCTGTTGATGGTCGCAGAATTGGCACGCCTTCCGATAAGAAGTGGTTAATGTCCCGCCCGCCGTTGTTAGGCGCTAAATTGGCCGGCCGACGACGTTGTCCCGCGACGATCCAGCGGTGCTTAAGAGAAGCTTTGCCAATATCGGGGCAAGGACGATATTCATGATCGATCAGGGCGAACGGGAAGCGGCGATGAAGCGTGCGTGGTTGGGAATAGCGGGGGTGGCCGCCTGTCTCGCGGTGCCGGCGATGGCCGACGTCAAGGCGGGCGTCGATGCCTGGGCGCGCGGCGATTACAAGAAGGCGGTCGACGAATGGCGCGGTCCCGCCGTCGCCGGCGATTCCGATGCGCAGTTCAACCTGGGGCAGGCGTACAAGCTCGGGCGCGGCGTGCCGGTCGACCTGCCGATGGCGGAACAATGGTATCGCAAGGCCGCCGAACAGGGCCACCCGCAGGCGGAGGACAATTACGGCCTCGCGCTGTTCCAGAACAACAAGCGCGACCTGGCGCTGCCGTGGCTGGAGAAGTCGGCCGCGCGGGGCGAACCGCGCGCGCAATATGTCCTGGGCACGATGTATTTCAACGGCGACGCGGTGCAGCGCGACTGGGTGAAGGCCTATGCGCTGACCCAGCGCGCGTCGGCGGCCGGGCTGCCGCAGGCTTCGAGCGCGCTGGCGCAGATGGACAGCTACATCAGCCTGTCGGACCGACAGCGCGGCACCGAGCTGGCGCGCAAGTACGAGGCGGACGCCCAGCGCCCGCAGCTTCCCACCGAAATCGCCGGCGGCACCGCGCCCGCCACCGCCACGCGCCCGACCCGCCCGATCGAGACCGCCGCGCTGCCGCCGTCGACCGTCGCGCGCGATGCGCCGCCGATGGACAGCACCTCGCCCCGTCCGCAGCCGGCCGCCCCGACCCGCACGCGGCCGCCGGTGCCAACTCCCACGCCCCGCGCCGCCCCGGTCGACGGCGGCTGGCGCGCGCAGCTCGGCACCTTCCGCGACGCCGGCAACGCGCGGACCCTGTTCGCGACGCTCCAGCGCAAGGGCGCGGTCGGCGGGCTGTCATCCTATTTCGTGCCGGCAGGCGGCCTGACGCGCCTCCAGGTCGGCCCCTTCGCGAGCAACGCCGACGCGGCGAAGGCCTGCGCCACGATCAAGCGCGCCGGCAGCGAGTGCGTACCAGTGCGGAAGTAGGGGCCGGCTAAACCTTCATAGCCCTCTCGTTATCCCGGCCTTGTGCCGGCACCCACCCGACGGCAGGCGCGAGGAAAGAGGTCGAGAATGCGGCGCCCGAGGCGTCGCGGCCCCCGGCACAAGGCAGGGGTGACGAGGTGAAGTGAGGACGGCTACTCCTCCGCCCACTCCCCCCGCGCGATCCCCTGCGCCCATAGCAGCGCGGTCAGGTCGCCGTGGTCGATCCGCACCCCCGCCGCGGCCGCGACGATCGGCTTGGCGTGATAGGCGACACCCAGCCCGGCGCGGCGGATCATCGTCAGGTCGTTGGCGCCGTCGCCCACCGCCAGCGTCGCCTCCAGCGCCAGCCCGCGCTCCGCCACCGCCTCCAGCAACGTCGCCTCCTTGGTCGACGAATCGACGATCGGGCGGCCTACCGTGCCGTCCAGCCGGCCCTCGACGATCACCAGCCGGTTGGCGATCGCGCGGTCGAATCCGATCTCCGCCGCCACCGGATCGGCGAAGCGGGTGAAGCCGCCTGACACCAACACCGTCAACGCGCCCCGCGCGCGCATCGTCCGCACCAGCGCCTTCGCACCCGGCATGATCCGCACCCGCTCGGCCAGGCAGCGGTCGATCGCGCTTTCCTCCAGCCCCTCGATCAGCGCCACCCGCGCGTCGAGCGCCTGCGCGAAATCCAGCTCGCCGCGCATCGCGCGCTCGGTCACTTCGGCGATCTGCGGCTTGATCCCCGCGTAATCGGCCAGTTCGTCGATGCACTCGACGGTGATCATCGTCGAATCCATGTCGGCGACCAGCAGCGCCTTGGCCCGCCCCGCCGCCGGCTGCACCGCGACGTCGGTGCCAGCGAACGCGTCCTCCAGCGCCGCGCGCGCGCGATCGGGACCTTGGGCAAAGGGAATATCGGCGGCGTCGCCCGCGTCGATCCAGCGCCAGCCGCCGGGCGCGCAGCCCGCCGCCGCCAGCCGATCGACCGCGTCGGATACATCTCCCGCATTCAGCCGTCCGGCTGCTATCAGCGTCGCGATGAACAAATTCGAACCCCTGGCGAAACGACCTGCCCCCGCCCCGTTCGCCCTGAGCTTGTCGAAGGGCCGTTCTTTCTTCGCGCGAAGAAGGACGGTGCTTGGGCAATCTCAGCACGGACGGACAGAGTGCGCGGCATGAAACCAACGCTCGCGCTCATCGCAGGGCCGACCGCCAGCGGCAAGTCCGCGCTCGCGCTTGCGCTCGCCGAGCGCAACGCCGGCACGCTGATCAACGCCGACGCCAGCCAGGTCTATGCCGATCTGCGCGTCCTGTCCGCCCGGCCCTCGCCCGAAGAGGAGGCGCGCGCCCCGCACCGGCTGTTCGGCCATGTCGACGGCGCCGATCCCGACTATTCCGCCGCGCGCTGGGCGGGCGAGGCGCGCGACGCGATCGCCGATGCGGTGGAACACGACCGGCTGCCGATCCTGGTCGGCGGCACCGGCCTGTATTTGCGCACGCTGCTCGACGGTATCGCGCCG
>Ga0182736_1001380_pt1 | contig 24263 bp, 26 predicted proteins | sample eDN5th30CKraftBY_FD_128882 | JGI IMG/M metagenome (GOLD analysis project Ga0182736, IMG submission 128882) | Enriched backyard soil microbial communities from Emeryville, California, USA - eDNA 5th pass 30_C Kraft BY (version 2) (version 2) | ecosystem: Environmental > Terrestrial > Soil >...
CCCGGCCACCACGTTGCGCACCAGTACACCGGGCGCGACGTGGGCCACCGGCGGATCGGCCGACGACGTGGCGCGGGTGAAGACCTCCACGGCCACCCCGCGGCGGGCCAGGTGCAGCGCACTTTGCAGCACGTAGACGTTCATGCCACCGGCATCGCCGGTGCCCGGTTGGGCCAGCGGCGACGTGTGCACCGACAGCACCGCTACCCGGCGCACATCGGTTCCGACGCCACTCCCCACCTCGCCATCTTTACAGCTGCGGTCAGGCGGACGCTTCGGGGACCGCCCGTGCCACCGAACCGCGGGAGCGGCGCATCGCCCCGACCGGGTCGGCGTAGAGCCCGCCGAGCGACACCGTCCCGGCGCCGGCTTCCTGGACCCGGTTACCGAACGTGGTGACCCGCAGGCTGCGGCCGGCCAGCACCGAGCGCTCCGCGAATGCCCGCTCCACCTCGACCATGCCCTCCGGGTACTCGGTGAACCCCTGGCCGCCGACCACCAGGTCGTCGGGGTTGAGGACATCGCGCAGCAGCGCCACGGCTTCGCCCAGAGCCCGGGCCCGCTCGGTCAGCAGCGCCGCCGCTCGCACGTCACCGGCCCGGGCCTCGCGCACCAGGCCGGTCACCGCGGCCGAGGCCGCACTGTTGCCGTCGGGCAGGATCCGCAGCCGGCGGGCCGCGGCCAGAACCGCCTCGTCGCTGACGGTGGATTCCAGCTGTCCGGAGCCGCCGAGCAGCTCCGAGGACACCGGCAGCCCGGCGATGGTGCCGGGACCGCTGGCCGGGCTGTGCACCCGCCCGCCGATCACCAGGGCGTAGCCGACGGTCTCCCGGGCATAGACGTAGAGGCTGGTGGCGCTGGTCGCCGTCGGCCGCCGCACCCCCAGCAACAGTTCGGCGCCGGCCATCGCGTCGACGTGGGAGGCCACCGACACCGGCAGCCGCAGCTCCTCGGCCAGCACCGGCCCGACCGGAGCGGCCGACCAGCCCAGCCGGGGGTGGTCGACGTAGCCGGTGGCGCCGTCCACCGCCCCACCGGTCGCCACCCCGACCCACAGCGGCCGGCGTTTCTGCCAGCGGGTCAGGTACCGGCGCGCGCTGGCGGCCAGCGACGCCAGCGCCGGTGCGGCCCCGTTGGGTGGGGTCGGGGTTTCGACGACGTCCAGGGTGCGGCCGAGCAGATCGGTGGCCACGATGCTGGTGGTCTTCGCCCCGATGTGCAGGCCCAGCGCCAGGAACGGCTCGTGGTTGACCACCACCGGCCGGCGCGGCCGTCCGATCGCGCCGGAGGTCGCCAGGTCGGCGCGTTCCAGCAGCAATCCGGCTTGCAACAGCGCGCTGACCTGCCGGTTGACCGTGGCGACGCTCAGCGAGGTGGCGCCGGCGATGGCCTCGCGAGCGATCGGGCCGTGCTGGCGAATAGCGGAGAAAACCGCGGCGCCGGCGGTGTCGGGCAGCTGCAGGGCCGGCGGCACGACGCGCGGATGTGAGCGGGTCCGGGCGGTTCGGCGGGTGGCGATGTGGGTGGGGAGAGAGGTGGTGGTCACGCTGTGTCCTTGTCTAGGAAGAGTCCGGAAGGGGGCTGGCTACACCTGCGACCCGGCGGGCTCTTTCAAAAGGAGCGCTACTCGCAGCAGGTCAGGCGCGACAACAGGCGCAACAACACGCGCCGGTGGCGACAAGACACACCGCTGTCAGATAGCGGGCACTGCGGTACATAACCGAGAAATGTATCACGGCTCCACGATTAGCCCCGCAACGCTCCGGGCGGGCCGGGCGGTCCCGCCCGAGGCATCGCCCGGCTGACCGTCGTAGGACCCCTGGCGATCACCCCCTAAAGTTGGGGCGATGAGCACACCTGCGCGGGAACCGCGTATTGCGGTGGTTACCGGCGCCAGCTCTGGTATCGGCGAGGCGACCGCGAGAACCCTTGCCGGGCAAGGCTTTCACGTGATCGCCGTGGCCCGCCGCGCCGACCGCATCGCCGCACTGGCACAAGAGATCGGCGGCACCGCGGTAGTGGCGGACGTCACAGAGGCGTCCGCGGTCGCCGCGCTGGCCGACGCCTGCGACCAGGTCTCCGGCTCGATCAATGTGCTGGTCAACAATGCCGGCGGGGCCAAGGGGCTGGCTCCGGTCGGCGATGCCGACCTCGAGCACTGGCGGTGGATGTGGGAGACCAACGTGCTGGGCACCCTGCAGGTGACCCGTGCACTGCTGCCGAAGTTGATCGCCTCCGGCGACGGCCTGGTCGTCACCGTGACCTCGATCGCGGCGTTCGAAATCTATGACGGCGGCGCCGGTTACACCTCGGCCAAGCACGCCCAGAGCGCGCTGCACCGCACGCTGCGCGGTGAGCTGTTGGGAAAACCGGTGCGGCTCACCGAGATCGCCCCCGGCATGGTGGAAACCGAGTTCTCGCTGGTGCGCTTCGACGGTGACCGCGAGCGCTCCGACGCGGTCTACGCCGGGCTGACCCCGCTGACCGCGACCGACATCGCCGAGGTGATCGGGTTCGTGGCCTCCCGGCCCCCGCACGTCGACCTCGACCAGATCGTGATCCGCCCCCGCGACCAGGCCTCGGCAACCCGGGCTACCCGCCGGGCCGAGTAGGCGACGGCGTCTCGGGGGTGCCCGACAGGGTTGGTGCATCGGTCGGGGTGGCCGGCGCGGTGCTGGGCAGTGAGGTCCGGGCCGGTTCGGAACTCGACAACGCCGACATCGAGACCCAGGTGTCCCAGTCCACCGCCCAGTCCCAGATGTCGCCGTCGGCGTAGGACAGCTCGATCGAGCTGCCGGTCACCTCGACCGGGTCGCCGTAGATCGCGCTGTGGAAGTACTGCTCGGCGTTCTCGGTGGACAAGTTGATGCAGCCGTTGGTGACGTTGGTGTTGCCCTGGGCGCCGGAGCTGGCCGGGTTGGCGTGGATGAACTCGCCGTTGTTGGAGATGCGGACCGCCCAGCGCTCGTGGATATTGCTGTAGCCGGCGGCCGGGTTGGACATGTAGAAGTCGGCGTACTTCTCGCTGACCACGTGGATGCCGTTGCGGGTGACGTTGCGCGGCTGGTCGCCTTCGCCGTAGCTGCACGGGAAGTCCATGATCACGCCCTCGTCGCGGACCACCTGGATGCGATGCGAGGAGACCTCGGCCTTGACCACCTGACGCCGCCCGATGGAGAACTCCAGCGACATGTCCTGGGCCCCGTAGGCGCCGTCGCCGAAGGCCACGCCGTACAGCTTGGCGTCGACGCGGACGGTGGTTCCGGCCGGGAAGTAGTCGCGACTGCGCCAGTGCACCCGGGCGCCCTGCACCTCGTCGGGCAACCAGGCCCAGCTTCCTTCCACCGGAGGCTCGGTGGTGACCCGCAGGGCCCGCTCGACCGCCGCCTTGTCACTGATCGGCGCGTCGAACTGCAGGATCACCGGCGCCGCGACACCGACCGTCTGCCCGTCGGCCAGCTGAAAACCGCCGTCGACGACGACTGCGGGCGTCACCGTGGTCACGGTGCCGGTGACCGGTACGGCGTTGCCGTCGTGGCCCACCACCGAGCCGGACCAGCGGTATTCGGCGTCGTAGCCCAGCGGCTCGGTGATGGTGTAGCGGGTCCGGTCCCGGTTGAAGGTTCCGCTGAGCACCCTGCCGGCCGGATTGGTCAGCGCCACCCGCTGAAACCAGCCGTCGGAGACGGTGACGGCGACGCCGGCGGTCGGCAGCACGTCGGTCTGGCCGAGCGGGGGTTCGAAGCTCAGGGCGGGCGCCGCCGGCGGCGTCTTGTCGGCGCTGTCTCCGGCCCGGCTGAAACAGCCCGCCAGCGCCTGCGGCGCCAGCACCCCGGCGGCCAGCGCGGCCAACGCCTTTCGCCGGTTCACATTCACGCCATCCCAAGATACCGGCCGGGCCACCTGACCACCTGCGATGTTGGTTACAGTGCGCAGCCGACCAGCACCGGCTCGGGGTGCAAGGTGATGCCGAACGCCGCGCGCACCCCGGCGCGCACGGTGCGCGCCAACTCCAGCACGTCGGCGGTGCCGGCCCCGCCCCGGTTGGTCAGGGCCAGCGCATGCTTGGTGGAAAGGCGCACCGGCGCCTGCTCATCGCCGGGATAGCCCTTGCCGAAGCCGGACCGCTCCACCAGCCAGCCGGCCGCCAACTTCACCCCGTCGGGGCCGTCCCAGTGCGGAACCGGTCCGGTCTCCCGTTCGGCGATCTGCCGGTACACCTCCTGCGGCACAACTGGATTGGTGAAGAAAGAGCCCACACTCCAGGTGTCGTGATCATCGGGGTCGAGCACCATTCCCTTGGCGGAGCGCAATTTGAGCACGGCGGCACGCACGGCTGCCGGGTCGGCGCGGTCGCCGTCGGCGGCGTGCAACGCGGCGGCCAGCTCGCCGTAGCGCAGCGGCGCGCTGCGGCCGGAGGCATCCAGTTCGAACTCCACCTGCAGCACCACCGCCGCATCGGAGTACTTGAGCACGCTGGTGCGGTAGCCGAAGTTCAACTCGGCGCCCGGGGTCCAGCGCACGGTGCCGGTGCGGCGATCCAGCAGCAGCACCCGGGTCACGGTGTCGGCGACCTCCGCGCCGTAGGCCCCGACGTTCTGCACCGGGGTCGCGCCGGCCGAGCCGGGGATACCCGAGAGGCACTCCAACCCGCCCAGCCCCGCGGCGACCGCTCGCGCGACCACGTCGTCCCAGACCGCGCCGGCCTGGGCCCGCAGCACGTTGCCGTCGATCTCGATGCCGTCGTTGGCCAGCAGAACCACGGTCAGATCGGTCAGGTCGTCGGCGATCACCACGTTGGAGCCACCGGCAAGCAGCAGCGGGCGGACACCGGCCCGGTCGAGTTCGCCCAGGGTGGCCACGATCTGCTCGGTATCGGTGCAGGTGATGACCCGCTGCGCGACCGGTCCCACCCGCAGCGTGGTCAACGGCGCCAGCGGCACCGCCTCGGCGACACGCGCGCCCGCGAACTCGGAACCGGCCACGGCGGGTAACGGTAGCCTGACCAGCTATGCCGCGTACATTCACGCTGACCGAGCACTACCCGGGAAGCGTCGAGCAGGTCTATGCGGCGTTCGCCGACGAGCGGTACTGGCTGGCCCGGCTGGCCGATTCCGGGGCAGACACCGCGACCCTGGACTCGATGACCGTCGGCGCCGACGGCGGCGTCGACGTGGTCACCACACAGGGCATTCACCGCGACAAGCTGCCGGCGCTGGCCGCCCAGTTCCATCCCGGCGACCTGGAGATGGCGCGCCACGAGAAGTGGCGTCCGGTCCGCGACGGGCGGGCACACGCCCAGGTCACCGGCAAGATCGTCGGCGCACCGGCGAAGCTGTCCGGGGATGCGGTGCTGGAACCGGCCGCCGGGGGCAGCGCGCTGCGGTTGACCGCGACGGTGCAGGTCGACATCCCGCTGGTCGGCGGCAAGATCGAAAACTTCATCGGCACCCAGCTGGGCGAATTGATGACCGCCGAGCAGCAGTTCACCTCGACATGGCTGCAGCGAGGCGGCACCGCGCGACCGGAATAGGCTGAACCCATGCGGATAGCGTGTGCGCAGATCCTCAGCGGCACCGACCCGGCCGCCAACCTGCAGTTGGTGGCCGACTACACCGAGCGCGCCGCCGCGCAGGGCGCCCGCCTGGTGGTGTTCCCGGAGGCCACGATGTGCCGGTTCGGGGTGCCGCTGGGCCCGATCGCCGAACCGCTCGACGGGCCGTGGGCCACCCGGGTGCGCGACATCGCCGCCCGGGCCGGGGTGACCGTCGTCGCGGGGATGTTCGTCCCCGCCGGTGACGGACGAGTCACCAACACCTTGCTGGCGACGGGGCCGGCAACCGACGCGCACTATCACAAGGTGCACCTCTACGATGCGTTCGGTTTCACCGAATCACGCACCGTCGCACCGGGATCCGATCCGGTGGTGATCGATGTCGACGGCGTCGGGGTCGGCCTGTCCACCTGCTATGACATCCGGTTCCCGGCGCTGTACACCGAGCTGGCCGACCGCGGCGCCCAACTGATCGCGGTGTGCGCCTCGTGGGGCGCCGGGCCGGACAAGCTGCGGCAGTGGGAACTGCTGGCCTGCGCACGGGCGCTGGACTCGACCAGCTACATCGCCGCCGTCGGCCAGGCCTACCCCGGTGCCGACGACCCGGCGAGTTCCTCGGGCGCGCCGACCGGGGTGGGCCACAGCCTGATCGCCTCGCCATGGGGTGAGGCGGTCGCCTCGGCCGGCCCGGAACCGCAGTTGCTGGTCTGCGACATCGACCTCGACACGGTCACCGCCGCCCGCCGGACGCTGGCCGTGTTGAGCAATCGCGCGGACTTTGTTCAGGTCGGTAAGGCAGAATCGCGCGGGTGAGCAATCCGCCCGGACCTCCAGACGGCGATCAGTCACCGTGGGCGCGCCCCAGCGGCCAGCCCGACCAGCCCCCCGAGGGCCATGCCCCGCCTCGACCGGAGCCGTCCGCGTCGCCGACCCGGCAGATGCCGGTCAGCGGTGCGCAGCGCGACGAACCGACCACCCGGATCCCCAGCGCACCCGCGGCCCCGGCGCCGCCACCGTCCGCCCCGCCTCCACCGGCCGCGCCGCCACCACCGGCGCAGGCCGATGAGGCGACCACCACCGTCATCACCGCTCCGGGCCCGCAGCAGCGGCCGGCGACCCTGCTGCGGGATCCGCTGGCCCTGGTCCTGATCGTGGTCACCGTGATCGCGCTGGCGCTGGCTGGTCTGATCGGCGCGGAGCTGATCGCCCGCCGGATCGCCGACAACAAGGTGGCCAAGGCGACCGAATGCGTGGTGCACGACACCGCCAAAGTGTCGTTCGGGGTGACGCCGCCGTTCCTGTGGCAACACTTCACCGGCAACTACACCAACATCTCCATTCGCACCGCCGGAAACCGGGTCAAAGACGCTCAGCAGATGACGGCCGACCTCAACATCTCCGATGTCGACCTGCACGGCAGCGGTGACTCCAAGGGCACCATCGGCGCTTTGGACGCCACCTTGACCTGGCCGGCGGCCGGCATCAAGGAGACCGTCCAGTCGATGGTGCCGATCCTGGGCAACCTGGTCTCGGATCTGAAGACCAATGCCCAGGACGGCACCGTCGAACTCGGCGGCGCGTTCGGCCTGGCCAGCGTGGTGGTCAAGCCGGAGGTGGTCGACGGTGGGCTCTCGCTGCAGGTGCAGAAGCTCACCGGGCTGGGTGCGCTGACCCTGCCGCGCGAGACGCTGCAGCCGGAGCTGGACCGATTCGCCCGGGAGCTGACCAAGCGTTACCCGCTCGGCCTGCACGCCGACAGCGTCCAGGTCACCGATAACGGTGTGGTGGCACGGTTTTCGACTCGTAACGCCGCCATCCCGCAGTCCGACGACCCCTGTTTCGCCCACCTGTAGCCTGCAGTAATGAGCACACTCGGATCAGGGCGTCCCTCGCATCGGTTTACCGGCCTGCCGGCGGTCCTGCTGGCGCTGTCCGCGGTGCTGGTCCTGGCGCTGGTCGCCCTGTTCGGCGGGCAGCTCTATGCCACGCACCGGGCCAAGAGCCTGGTCGCCGACGCGGTCCAGTGCGAGGCGGAGGACACCGCGACGGTGTCGTTCGCCTCCGATCCGCCGGTGCTGGCGCAGTACTTCCGGGGCGACTACCCGCACATCTCGGTGCAGACCGCCGGCAACCAGATCCGCAAGGCCAAGGGCATGCAGCTGGACCTGGACATCCGCGACATCCGGCTGCACAAGAGCGCTGACTCCAAGGGCACCATCGGGTCGCTGGACGGCACCATCACCTGGCCGGCGGACGGCATCAAGGAGTCGATTCAAGACGTGGTTCCGGTGATCGGCAGCATCGTCACCGGCAAGGTCACCACCGATCCGGACGCCGGCACCGTCGAGCTCAAGGGCCTGCTGAACCGCGCGACCGTCAAGCCGCAGATCGTCGACAACGGGCTGAAGCTGCAGGTGGTGGAGCTGGAAGCGCTCGGCCACGATCTGGATACCGACACCGTGCAGCGCAACCTGGATGACCTCACCGCAAAGGTGACCGGCGATCTTCCGCTGGGGATCCACATCGACAGCTCGCAGGTCACAGATTCCGGTGTGGTGGTCAAGTTCTCGACGCGCAACGCCGCCATCCCGGCGTCGTCGTCGAGTCAGTGCTTCGCGCGGCTGTAAGCGCTACCCCAGCCCGTCCAGCACTGCGCGGGTCCCCGACAGACCCAGCCGGGTGGCCCCGGCCTCGAGCATCGCCAGCGCATCGTCCGCGGTGCGGATACCGCCGCTGGCTTTGACCCCGAGCCGCCCTCCGACGGTGTCGGCCATCAGCGTCACCGCGGCCACCGATGCCCCGCCCAAGGGATGAAATCCGGTGGAGGTCTTGACGAAATCCGCACCGGCGTCTTCGGCGGCGCGGCAGGCCGCCACCAGGGTGGCCGCACCGGCGAGCTCCAGCAGCGCGGCCGACTCCACGATCACCTTGAGCACCGCGTGCGGCGCGGCGGCGCGCACCGCGGCGATATCGGCGCCCACCGCGGCGAAGTCGTCCGCCACTGCCGCACCGACGTCGATGACCATGTCGATCTCGGCCGCCCCGGCCGCGACGGCCAGCGCCGCCTCGTGCGCCTTGACCGCCGGAAGATGCTTGCCGGACGGGAAGCCCACCACCGCGGCGATCGGGACGCGGGCGGCATCGACGAGGTCGGCTGAGGCTGCGATGGCCACCATCGACGGCGAGACGCACACCGCGGCGACACCGAGTTCGGCGGCCTCGGCGACGACGGCGAGAACCTGATCGGCGGTCGCCTCGGGTTTGAGCAGGGTGTGGTCGACCAGTTTCGCCACCCGGTCACGGCCCCACCGGCACTCGGGCGTCGGCGGCATCAGAAGGCCTCTTCGGCGGCGCCGGGGTTGCAGCCGGACTCGAGCATGGTCACACCGTCGACGACGGGACGCCACGGCTCGAGGTTCCAGCTGGCCTTGCCGGGACGGGCGAACTCGGCGTAGTTCCAGTGACAGAGGAATTGCTCGCACATGCTCGGGGTGTCCGCCTCCGGGGCCGCGGCGAGCACCTCACGCCAGGCCTGCTCGCCCTCGGCGGCGTCCAACCGGGTGGCCGCGGCCCGGCCGGCCGGAGTCGGATACACCCGCAGACTCGACAGGTCCCCGTAGCTCACCCACTCGGTGCGGTCGACGAAATCCGAAGGCCCGGCGTCGGCCCGGGCCGGCGCGGCGGGCGCCAGCACGGCCGCCACCACGCCGATGGCGCTGATAGTCGAACGGACCATGGGGCTAGTGGGACTTGCCTTGGACCTCAAGCAATCTGGGCCGCACATCCACCAGGTAGACCCCGGCGGCGCAGGCCGCGATCGCCATCCCCATCACCTGCAGCACCAAGGCCAGCAGCCCGCACACCCCGAGGATCACCAGCCACACAGGCTTGGTGAGCTTGTCGGCGGCGGTGTAGGCGTCGGAGCGCTGCATGGCGGCGTGCACGAACGCGTACACCGACGTTGCGAACACGGCGAGCTGCAAAACGCCGAGGACGATACCCACCAGGCTCATAGCGAACACGCTGCAAGCCTAGGCGGGTACCGTCCCGGGCGTCGAACTGCGGTTACTTCTGGGTGACCTTCTTGGCCGGAGCCTTCTTCGCGGCGGGCTTGGCAGCAGCCTTCTTCGCCGGGGTCTTCTTGGCGGCGGTCGACGCCGGAGCCTTCTTGGCGGCCCCGGCAGCCGGAGCGGCCTTCTTGGCCTGCTCCTTCTTGGGCAGCTCGATGCCGACCAGCTTGGCGGCGCGCTCACCGACCTCGCGGGTCTGCGACGCGACGTTGCCCAGCACCTCCTGGGTCAGCTCGACGGCGTGGTCGACGTAGCCCTCCACCTGCGCCGAAGCGTCGTCGAGACCGGACTGGTTGCGCAGCCGCTCCAGCGCGGCCTCACCACGGGCCACCAGGTCGTTGTACCGGCCGGTGGCGGCCTCCACGTAGCCCTCGGCGGCCTTGCGCAGCTCCTCGGCGGTGAAACGCTCGCGCAGCTCGGCGAACTGCTCGGGCAGCTCCTCCTGCAGCTTGTTCAGGCGGGCACGGCTCTCCTCGACCCGGCTGCTGGCGTCCTCGCGGGCGTCACCGGCGCGCTCGCGCAGGGTGGCGACGAGGTCGTTCATGGTGGCCAGGGCCAGATCGGCCGCACCGATCGCGGCGAGCAGGGGGGCCTTCAGTTCTTCGATGGTCGGGTTCTCGGCCATGTTCGGGATTCCTTTCAGATTGGTTTTTCGGGTGTGGTTGTCAGGAGGACGATCGGGGATCAGGCAGGCGTCGTCTCCTCACCGTCGGCTTCGTTCTGCTGGACGAAGGAGGTGTAGATGTCGAGCAGAACCTGCTTCTGTCGTTCCGTGATCGCCGCATCGGCGATGATGGCGTCACGGACCTCGCTCTTCTCGCTGGGCTCCAGGATTCCCGCGCGCACGTAGAGCACCTCGGCGGAGACCCGCAGGGCCTTGGCGATCTGGTTGAGGACGTCAGCGGAGGGCTTGCGCAATCCGCGCTCGATCTGGCTGAGGTAGGGATTGCTGACACCGGCCTTGTCGGCCAGCTGCCGCATGGACACCTGCGCGGCTTCGCGCTGCGCCCGGATGAAGCTGCCGATGTCGGCCGCGGCGGTGGAGACCACTGCGGTGAGCTTGTCATCCTGCGACACCGGTGACCCCTTTCGTGGACTTTCAACTGCTGACGGATGCCACGATACGACCTAGTGCTAACTTTTGCAAGCATTAGCTAGCGCAGGTCAGAACATAAGTTGAGCTATGGCGTAGATCGCCAGCCCGGCCAGCGACCCGACGACGGTGCCGTTGATCCGGATGAACTGCAGATCGCGTCCGACATGCAATTCGATTCGCCGGCTGGCCTCCGCGGCGTCCCAGCGCTCGATGGTCTCGGTGATGATCGCGGTGATCTCCACCCCGTAATGCGCCACCAGATGCTGGGCGGCCCGCACGATCCAGTTGTCCACCTTGTCGCGAAGCTCGGCGTTGTCGCGCAACGACTCACCGATCTGGACCACCGTCGCGGCCACCCGGGTGCGCAGGGCACTGGACGGGTCGTCGACGCCCTCGAGTACCAGCCGTTTCAGCGTCCGCCAGGCCGTCGCCGCCGCGTTGGCGACCTCCTCGCGGGCCATCAGCTGCTCTTTGACCGCGTCGGCCTTGGCGATCGTCGCCGGGTCGTTCTGCAGGTCGTCGGCGAACTCGAACAGGAAACGCGTCGCGCTGCGGCGCAGTTCGTGATCGGGGTTGCGACGCACCTTGTCGGTGAAGTCCATCAGCTCGCGGTGGATCCGGTCGCCGACCAGGTGGTCGACGAACCGCGGCGACCAGGTGGGCGAGTCCCGCTCCACCACCCGCTGGATGACTTCGCCGGCGTTGAGCGACCACTGGAACGCCCGGTCGGCCAGCAGCTGGATCAACGCCTCCTGCCGGTTCTCGGCCAGCAGAGTGCCCAGCACCCGGCCCACCGGCGGCCCCCAGTGCGGCTCGGCGATGCGCCGCACGATCATCCGGTCCAGCACCTCCTGCACGTCCTCGTCGCGCAACATCTCGATCAGGACCCGCAGCACGGTCGCGGTCTCGGCGGCCACCCGCTCGGCATGGTTCTGCTCGGAGAGCCACTTGCCCAACCGCCCGGCGATCTGCGCATCGCGCAGCTTGGTCTCCACCACCGGCGGTGACAGGAAGTTCTCCCGCACGAAAGTGCCCAGGCCCTCGCCGAGCTGGTCCTTTTTGCGTTTGATGATCGCGGTGTGCGGGATCGGGATACCCAACGGGTGCTTGAACAGCGCGGTGACCGCGAACCAGTCCGCCAGCGCGCCGACCATGCCGGCCTCGGCGGCGGCACCGACGTAGCCCACCCAGGTCGGAGCCGGGCCGCCGGCCTGGGCCCACCGGCACAACAGGAAGACGACGGTCGCACCGAGCAGAAAGCTCAGTGCGACGACCTTCATCCGGCGCAGATCGCGTAACCGGACGGCATCGGCGGCCGGATCGGCATCGGCGAACGACTCCGCCAGCGACTGCACGGTCCGCGCCGCGCCGGGCCAAGTCGGGCGGTCTTGTCGATGCACCACCCCACCATCATCCGCTATCCGGAGCCCCGGCGGTTTCGCCTTCGCCTCTCCTCCGTCGAGCCTCGCTAAACCGCTCGAGTAAATGCGGCGGTTCCAGCTTCGCCTCTCCTCCGTCGAGCCTCGCTAAACCGCTCGGGCATACGCGGCGGTTCCAGCTTCGCCTCTCCTCCGTCGAGCCTCGCTAAACCGCTCGGGCATACGCGGCGGTTCCAGCTTCGCCTCTCCTCCGTCGAGCCTCGCTAAACCGCCGGTAACTGTTACCGCAGCACAGAGTTTGCTGGACCAGCCCGTATTATCTACTACGTCTAGTGAATGGGAACCCGCGATAGTGGCAGAGCAGCTTCGAGCCGGGGTCGCTAAGACCGATGGTCGAAAGCGACGCTGGCACCAGCACAAGGTCGACCGCCGAAATGACCTGATCGACGGGACGATCGAGGCGATCCGGCGCCGCGGCCGGTACGTGAGCATGGATGAGATCGCCGCTGAGATCGGCGTGTCCAAGACGGTGCTCTACCGCTACTTCGTCGACAAGAACGACCTGACCACCGCGGTGATGATGCGGTTCGCTCAGACCACCCTGATCCCCAATATGGCGGCCGCGCTGTCGGCGAACCTGGACGGCTACGACCTGGTCCGCGAGATCATCCGGGTGTACGTGCAGACGGTGGCCAACGAGCCCGAGCCGTACCGGTTCGTGATGGCCAACAGCTCGGCGTCCAAGAGCAAGGTGATCGCCGACTCCGAACGCATCATCGCCCGGATGCTCGCGGTGATGCTGCGCCGCCGGATGAACGAGGTCGGGATGGACACCCACGGGGTCGAGCCGTGGGCGTACATGATCGTCGGGGGCGTGCAGTTGGCGACCCACTCGTGGCTGCTGGACCCGAGGATGAGCGCCGACGACCTGATCGACTACCTGACGATGCTGAGCTGGAATGCGTTGTGCGGCATCGTCGAGGTGGGCGGCTCGTTGGAGAAGTTCAATGCCGGGCCGCACCCGGCGCCGATCCTGCCCTGGCGCCGGGCTGCGCAAGCTCAGTAGCTGTAGAAGCCCCGGCCGGACTTCTTGCCGAGCTGGCCGGCCTCGACCATGCGCAGCAGCAGCGGCGGCGCGGCGTAGAGCGGCTCCTTGAACTCCTCGTACATCTTGTCCGCGATCAGCTTGAGCGTGTCCAGGCCGACCAGGTCCGACAGCCGCAGCGGGCCCATCGGGTGCGACAGTCCGGCGACGATCGCCTTGTCGATGTCCTCGACGGTGGCGAACCCGGACTCGAGCATGCGCACCGCCGACAACAGGTAGGGCACCAGCAGGGCGTTCACCACGAAACCGGAGCGGTCCGAGCAGCGCACCACCTGCTTGCCCAGCACCGCGCTGGCGAACTCCTCGGTGCGGTCGGCGGCGGCGGGGTCGGTGACCAGGGTGCTCACCAGCTCGACCAGCGGCAGCACCGGCACCGGGTTGAAGAAGTGCAGGCCCAGCACCCGCTGCGGGTTCGCCGTGGCGGCGGCGATCTTCATGATCGGGATGGAGGAGGTGTTCGACGCGAGCACCGCGTCGGGGTCGGTGATCACCCGGTCCAGCTCGGCGAAGATCTTCGATTTGACGGTGTCGTCCTCGATGACGGCCTCGATGACCAGCTGCCGATCCGCCAGGTCGCCCAGATCGGTCGTGAAGGTCAGGTTGCCCACGGCGTCGTCGCGCTCGCGTTCGGTGATCTTGCCCGCGCTCACGCCGCGCTCCAGCGACTTGACGATCCGGTTGCGGCCCGCGGCGATCAGGGCGTCGTTGGTCTCGAAGACCTTCACCTCGACGCCGGCGCGCGCGGACACCTCGGCGATTCCGGCGCCCATCTGCCCGGCTCCGATGACACCTACTCGTTGGATCGACACTGTGTTCCTTTCGGGCTTCACGGCGGGTTCATGTTCAGTCTCAGGGCAGCAACAGGCCCCGCCCAGGCTGGCTGGGCGGGGCCCGCGCTGTCAACTCCCCCGCGGCACAATCCGACAAGCACCGCGGAAGCTTTCCGCCCCGCGAGGGCTAGCGGCTCAGTGGAACTGGCCCTCTTCGGTCGAGCCCGCCAGCGCGGTCGTCGACGACGTCGGGTCGACGGTGGTGGCGATCCGGTCGAAGTAGCCGGCGCCGACCTCGCGCTGGTGCTTGGTAGCGGTGTAGCCGCGCGCCTCGGCGGCGAACTCGCGCTCCTGCAGCTCGACGTAGGCGCTCATCTGGTTGCGGGCGTAGCCGTGGGCCAGGTCGAACATCGAGTAGTTCAGGGCGTGGAAGCCGGCCAGCGTGATGAACTGGAACTTGAAGCCCATCGCACCCAGCTCGTTCTGGAACTTGGCGATGGTGGCGTCGTCGAGGTGCTGGCGCCAGTTGAACGACGGCGAGCAGTTGTAGGCCAGCATCTGGTCGGGGAACTCGGCCTTGACGCCCTCGGCGAACTTGCGGGCCAGCTCCAGGTCCGGCGTGCCGGTCTCCATCCAGATCAGGTCGGCGTAGGGCGCGTAGGCCTTGGCCCGGGCGATGCACGGCTCCAGGCCGTTCTGGACCCGGTAGAAGCCCTCGGCGGTCCGCTCCCCGGTGATGAACGGCTGGTCGCGCTCGTCGACGTCGGAGGTGATCAGGGTGGCGGCCTCGGCGTCGGTGCGGGCGATCACCACGGTGGGAACGCCGGCCACATCGGCAGCCAGGCGGGCGGAGGTCAGGGTGCGGATGTGCTGCTGGGTGGGGATCAGCACCTTGCCGCCCAGGTGGCCGCACTTCTTCTCCGAGGCCAGCTGGTCCTCCCAGTGCGAGCCCGCGACGCCGGCGGCGATCATCGCCTTCTGCAGCTCGTAGACGTTGAGCGCACCGCCGAAGCCGGCCTCACCGTCGGCGACGATCGGGGCCAGCCAGTTCTCCACCGAGGTGTCGCCCTCGACCTTGGCGATCTCGTCGGCGCGCAGCAGGGCGTTGTTGATCCGGCGCACCACCTGCGGCACCGAGTTGGCCGGGTAGAGGCTCTGGTCGGGGTAGGTGTGGCCGGACAGGTTCGCGTCACCGGCGACCTGCCATCCGGACAGGTAGATGGCCTTCAGGCCGGCGCGGACCTGCTGGACGGCCATGTTGCCGGTCAGCGCGCCCAGGGCGTTGATGTAGTCCAGCTCGTGCAGCTGCTCCCAGAGCACCTCGGCGCCGCGGCGGGCCAGGGTGTGCTCCTCGACGACGTGGCCCTGCAGCGCGACGACGTCCTCGGCGGTGTAGGTGCGGGTGACGCCCTTCCAGCGCGGGTTGTGGTCCCAGTCGTGCTGGATCTGCTCGGGGCTCTTCGGCGTGCCAACGGTCGACATGGCAACTCCTTCTGTTTCGCGCGATCGCCGGGCCGCTTATCGGACTTGCCAACACCCCGACGAATTTACTGGTGTGTTAACGAGACCCTGACACACCACATCGGCCCAGGTCTACTGGTTTTCACTGCCAACTTTGGCCAAACAGTACGGGCGTTATGCGAAGTTTGCGAAGAATCACTTGGACAGCCTCTCGTGTCGCCCGCCAGTTAAGCTACCGGTCGGTAACTTATCTGCACTGGTCAACGCGGGTATTAGCAGTACGCCCGTACTGACTAGAACGTGTTACAGCGGGAAGATCGCGGCGAGCGCTTTGACCTCTTCGCCGACCATGTATGTGAGCGTTCTAACAGCGCGATCGGCCAGTCGCGGCCCGAACCGATCGGTCGATCCGGCCGGGTGCAGATGGGAGACGATCTCTAGTTTGTCGCCCAGGGCGACCGCGGCGTCGTGTTCCAGGGTGACCCGCAGCGGCGCCGCGAGCAGTTCCGGATAGCTCGCCAGGTAATCCTCGACCACGCTCCAGTACACCGAGTTGTTCATGTGATCGAACAGGTCGATGTCGGTGAACCGGATCGGATACTCGTGGATCTCGGCGGCACCGGCCCGCACATCGCGGTTCCCGCCACTCAGGTACGCCTTCCAGCGCAGCCGGTCGACGCTGGTGGTGCGTTTGAGCCCGGCCAGGAAGTCCTCGGAGATGCGCGCCGGGCCCTGGGTCTCGCGGTTGATATTGATCCAGAACGCCTCGGATTCGATGAGCCCGCCGCTGCGCCGTCCGTCGATGCGGACGCGCATCTCACACCATCGGTTGGAGGTGCCCGAGCACCAGCGCCGCACCCGCAGGATGTCCTGGAACTCGATGGGTGCGATCAGGTCCATCATGGTGCGCCGGACGATCCACAGCGGGTGGGTGGTCTCATACCCCATCTCCCGCAGCTGATCCTGACCGATGTCCTGGATGTGCCGGGCGGCCGCGTCCATCCGCAGCCGGCCGTGCCGGTCGATGTCGGCGACCCGCAGCGGCCACTGCCGGTCGAACACGTCGGGATGCGGGTCCGGCACCGGCATCAAGACCTTCGCCAGGCCGGTCGGCTCATCTGTCTGCTGCATCGATGCTCCCGGTAGTTTTTCCCTGAGCGATCATGCCATGCCAATAATGCGAATGCCGCCTTCGCAGCAGGTAGGCTCGGCGAAGTGGCCAAGACCTACGTCGGCTCCCGAGTGCGCCAGCTGCGCAGCGAGCGCGGGTTCAGCCAGGCCGCCCTGGCGCAGATGTTGGGGATCTCACCGAGTTACCTCAACCAGATCGAGCACGACGTCCGGCCGCTGACGGTGGCGGTGCTGCTGCGCATCACCGAGGTCTTCGGGGTCGACGCCACCTTCTTCGCCTCCCAGGACGACACCCGGCTGGTCGCCGAGTTGCGCGAGGTCACCCTGGACCGCGACCTGGACGTCGAGGTCGAGCTGACCGAGGTGGCCGAAATGGTCAGCGCCCACCCCAAATTGGCCCGGGCGATGGTCAACCTGCACCGCCGCTACCGGATCACCACGGCCCAGCTGGCCGCGGCCACCGAGGAGCGCTACACCGACGGCAGCGGCACCGGCGCGATCACCATGCCGCACGAAGAGGTCCGCGACTACTTCTATCAGCGGCAGAACTACCTGCACGAACTCGACACCGCCGCAGAGGAACTGGCCACCCGGATGCGCCGGCACCAGGGCGAACTGGCCATCGAGTTGGCCAACCGGCTCACCGAGGTGCACGGCGTGCACATCAACCGCCGGATCGACCTGGGCGAGACCGTGCTGCACCGCTACGACACCGAGACCCGGACCCTGGACATCTCCAACCACCTGTCGTGGGGCCAGCGGGTGTTCAAGATGGCCGCCGAACTGGCCTACCTGGAATACGACGACCAGATCTCGGCGATGGTCGAAGAGGGCAAGTTCACCTCGAAGGACGCCCGCACCCTGGCCAGGCTCGGGCTGGCCAACTACTTCGCGGCGGCCGTCGTGCTGCCCTACGGGCAGTTCCACGACAGCGCCGAGACGTTCCGCTACGACATCGAGCGGCTGTCGGCGTTCTACCGGGTCAGCTACGAGACCATCGCCCACCGGCTGTCCACCCTGCAGCGCCCGTCGATGCGGGGCGTGCCGTTCTCATTCGTCCGTGTCGATCGAGCCGGCAACATGTCGAAACGTCAGTCGGCCACCGGCTTTCACTTCTCCTCCAGCGGCGGAACCTGCCCGCTGTGGAATGTCTACGAGACGTTCGGCAACCCCGGAAAAATCCTCGTGCAGGTCGCCGAGATGCCCGACGGCCGCAAATACCTGTGGGTGGCACGCACCGTCGAGCGCCGTGCCTCCCGGTGGGGCCAGCCGGGCAAGACGTTCGCGATCGGGCTGGGCTGCGAACTGCGCCACGCCCATCGGCTGGTCTATTCCGAGGGGCTGGACCTGCACGACGGCCATGATGTGCCCGCCACCCCGATCGGGGCCGGCTGCCGGGTCTGCGAGCGTGACAACTGCCCGCAGCGGGCATTCCCCGCGCTGGGCCGTGACCTCGATCTCAACGAACACCGCAGCACGGTGTCGCCGTATCTGGTAAAGCAACAGCGGTGACAGCACGCATCCCCGAAGCCCCCGGCCTGCGCGACCTCGGTCTGGTCAATTGGCTGGTCTGCAAGGTCGTCGCCGCCCGCCAGCACGTGCCCAGGGCGCACCTGTTCACCACACTCGGTCAGCACAAGCGGTTGATGTGGTCCTGGCTGCCGTTCGGCGGGGTGCTGATGCGGGGCGGCAAGCTGTCCACCCGCGACACCGAGTTGGTGATCCTGCGGGTGGGCCACCTGCGTGACAGCCGGTACGAACTGCAGCACCACCGGCGGATGGCCGCCGCGGCCGGCTTGGACGACGCCACCCAGGAGCGTATTTTCGAAGGCCCCGATGCGCCCGGCCTGGACGATCGTCAGCGCGTCATGCTGACCGGCATCGATGAACTCGTGCATACCCGCACGCTCTCGGATGCCACCTGGGCGCAGTTGTCCGAGCACTTCGACCGTCCCCGGCTGATCGAATTCGTCATGCTCACATGCCAATACGACGCTCTGGCCGCCACGCTGAGCGCACTGCGGGTGCCCTTGGACTTCGATGAGTAGCGCTGCGTGACAGCTACCGTGAGCCACGACCTGGCCGTCGCCGGGGGCGGGATCCTGCTGATCGCGGTCGCGCTGATCCTCGTCGGGCGAGCGTTGGTACGCCGTGGCGCCGGCCCGCTGGTCACTCGCAAGGTTCCCCACGCACTGTGCGGGCTGTTCGCGGCCGGGGCCGCGTTCCAGTTGTCCAACGGCGCGGTGGTGGCGGGCGTGCTGGCCGTCGCGACGGTGGCGTTGGCATTCATCGTGGAACGGGGCCTGGTCCCGGTGCCGGGAGTCTTCGACGGCACCCGGTCCCGCGACTACGGACTGGTCGGCTTCGCCGCCGGGGCGCTCGTCGCGGTGCTGGCGTTCTGGCCGGACCGGGTTGCGATCGCCGCGGGGGTGGCGGTGCTGGGTCTGGCCGACGCGGGCGCGGCCCTGATCGGCGACCGCCTGGGCCGCCACCGGGTGGAAGCCGGCGGCGGCGTGCGCTCCCTGGAGGGCTCGGTGGCCTTCGTGGCGATCGCCTTCGCGGTGTCGTTCGTGTTCTGCCGGGTCGGCCTTGAACTGAACTCGTTTATGGCGGTGGCGGTTTCGTTGTTCGTCGCGGTGACGACGGCGGCGGTCGAACTGCTGGTCTGGCCGGCGGCGGACAACCTGCTGATCACACCGTGGGTGGCACTGCTGTTGCATGTCGCGCGCGATCTGTCGACCGACGACGCGCTGCGCTGGTTGGCCGCGGCCGTATTCGGCTGCGCCATCGTGCCGTTCATGCTGCGGATGCGCTGGCTGGATCTACCGGGCGCGCTGTGCGGTGGCCTGATCGCCGGTATCGCCGTCGGCCTCGGCGGGTGGGCGTGGATCATCCCGGCCGCCGTCTTCTTCTCGCTGACCAGCCTGCTCACCGCGTATCGCCGGCCCAGCCGGTCCGAAGGCATGCGCACCCTGAGTCAGGTCGCGGTGAACGCCGGCCTACCGGTGCTGACCCCGGTGATCGGCTTCGCGTTCACTCGCGATCCGGCCTGGTACGCCGTCTCCATCGGCGGGATCGCCGCCGGCATCGCCGATTCGTGGGCATCGGAGATCGGCCGGTTCTCCAGGCGGGATCCGGTGTCGCTGCGGACGCGGAGCCGCGTCGCCAAAGGCACGTCGGGGGCGGTCTCCCCACTGGGTTCAGCGGCGACGGTGGTGGGAGCGTCGGCGGTCGGAGGTTTCGGCGCGCTCTTCGGTGGGCTGGCGATGGTGCCCGTCGGCCTGGCGGCCGGGATCATCGGCTCCCTGGTGGACACCCTGATCGGCGCCAGCGTGGAGGCACGCTTCGTGTGCACCGCCTGCGGAGCAACGGTGGAGGACCGCCTGCACTGTGGGTCGCCGACGCAGCCGTCCTGGGGGTGGCGCTGGGTGGACAACGACGTCGTCAACGCCTTCGCCAATGGGGCCGGGATGGCGGCGGGATTGGTGGTATTTCAGCTGCTGCGGTAGCCGCACTTCGCTACCGTCCCGATAATGTCTTCTCCCACAACAGCAGTCGTGCTCGAAACCCGGGATGGTTCACACTGTCCAACAACGTGAGCGCGGTGCGGGTGAGGGCCGGGACGCCGGCCAGCTTGTTGAAGACCCGGCCGAGCCGGTACTCCTTGCCCCATGCCGCTTGGATGGTTTGCTGGTAGTTGCTGAAATCGTCGGGCCCGCCGTTGGCCAACGCGGCGATGGCGCACTCACCGGCCGCCATCCCGGACTGCAACGCCTTGGAAATGCCCGCGCCCGACACCGGCCGGGCCGCCCCCAGCGCATCACCGGCGAACAGCACACCCGGGCGCCACGGCGGCCAGGCGGTGAAACCCATCGGCAGCCGCCAGCCCTGCAGGGCCTTCGACTTCTGCAACTCGGCGATCGACGGCAGCTCCCATTCCCGAGGCAGGGTGGCCATGAACTCGCCCAGGAACTGGGTGGAGTTGATCTTCTGCCAGTGCTTGTAGCTGTTGACGTAGCCCACCCCGATGTTGACCTGGCCACCGCCGAGTGGGAACACCCAGCCGTACCCGGGCAGTTGGTCGCCCTGGAACCGAACCTTCAGATAGATGTCGAGGCTGTCGGAGTCCGGGCGGTTCGCCGGCATTTCGGCGCGGATCGCGATCGCCGTGTAGCCGTTGTATTGCGAGTCCAGTGTGAGCCCGCGCTTGACCGGCGAGTACGCGCCGTCGGCGGCGATCACCGCATCGGCCAGCACCTTCTCGCCGGACTTCAGGGTCACGCCGGTGACGCGTCCGTCGTCGTCGACGAGGGGGCCGACGACTTCGGCGCCCTGGCGCACCTCGGCGCCGGCGGCCGCGGCGTTGTCGAGCAACATCGTGTCCAGCTCGCGACGGCGGATACCGTGCCCGTGGTCGGGCATCCCGACGCGGCGCGGCAAGGTCAGTTCCCACTGACTCGGGCTGAAGATCTTGGCCCGGTTGATGCGGTGGAACTTGGCGATCTCGTCGGCCAGACCCATCCTCTGCAGGTAACCGGTGGCACGCGGAGTCAAGCCGTCCCCACAGGGTTTGTCGCGCGGAAACTCGGCCTTGTCCAGCACCACCACCCGGGCACCGGTCCGGAGCGCCTGCCAGGCAGCCGCCGAACCCGCCGGCCCGCCCCCGGCTATCGCCACGTCATACCGCCGGGTCATCGGACCTCGGCTTCCGGTGCACCTGTCGCGGCTCTGAACTCCCCACGACCGCAAGCTTGGCTGGTTTGACAGCCGGTAGCAAGGGAAACGCCGCCGACGCGCGAATCGGCGGCAAGTCTGATTCAGAAGTTGATCATGTGTCCGGTCAGGCCGTGGAAGCACTCCTGCAGCGCCTCGGACATGGTCGGGTGGGTGTGCACGTTGCGGGCCAGCTCGTTCGCGGTCAGGTCCCATTTCTGCGCCAGTGTGAGCTCCGGCAGCAGCTCGGAGACGTCGTGGCCGACCAGGTGCCCGCCGATCAGCTCGCCGTAGCGGGTGTCGGCGATCAGCTTCACGAACCCGCTCGGGTCGCCCGCCCCGTGCGCCTTGCCGTTGGCGGTGAACGGGAACTTGACCACCTTCACGTCGTAGCCCTCGGCGCGGGCCTGCTCCTCGGTCAGCCCGAAGCTGGCCACCTGCGGCTGACAGAACGTGGCGCGCGGCATCATCCGGTAGTCGCCCAGCGGCATCGTCTCGGCACCGCCGATGGTCTCGGCGGCCACCACACCCTGCGCCTCGGCGACGTGCGCCAGCTGCAGCAGACCGGTGACGTCACCGATGGCGTAGATGTGCGGCACCGAGGTCTGCATGTATTCCCCGACACCGATCGCGCGCCGGTCGGTCAGCGCCACGCCGGCAGCCTCCAAACCGTAGCCGTCGACGTTGGGCGCAAAGCCGATGGCCTGCAACACCTTGTCGGTTTTGAGCTCTTCAGTCTGCCCGTCCTTGCTGACGGTGACGGTGACGGACCCGCCGGCTCCGCTGTCCACGATGGACTCGACCTTGGTGCCGGTGCGGATCTTGATACCCAGCTTCTTGAGCTGCTTCTCGACCTCCTTGGACACCTCGACGTCCTCGTTGGGCAGCGCCCTCGGCAGGAATTCCACCACCGTGACGTCGACGCCGTAGTTAGCCAAGATGTAGGAGAACTCTATGCCGATGGCCCCGCATCCGGCGATGACGATCGAGCCCGGCAGCTCCCGGCTCAGGATCAGCTGCTCGTAGGTGACCACGTTGGCCGAAAGCGACGTGCCCGGCACCAGGCGGGTGCTGGACCCGGTGGCGATGATCGCGTTGTCGAAGCTGACGTTCTCGGTCCCGCCCTCATTGAGCTCGACGGCCAGCGTGTGGGCATCGGTGAACCGGCCGTAGCCGTGGATCTCGGTGATCTTGTTCTTCTTCATCAAGAAGTGCACACCGGCGACCCGGCCGTCGGCGACCTTGCGACTGCGGTCGAACGCCGCGCCGTAGTCGAAGCTGGCCTCCCCGCTGATCCCGAAGGTGGCGGCCTCGCGGTTGAAGATGTGTGCCAGCTCGGCATTGCGCAGCAACGCTTTAGACGGGATACAGCCGACGTTGAGGCAGACCCCGCCCCAATACTTCGGCTCGACGATGGCGGTGTTCAAGCCCAGCTGGGCGGCGCGAATGGCCGCGACATAACCACCGGGGCCGGCTCCGAGGACAACGACGTCATAGTGGGTCACCCGTTCACCCTAACGGTCACGTCACCGGGGACCTCAGTACGGGAGCACACCGCCCACGCATCGGCTCACATGCTGGCAGAAGTGGTGGCCGTACAGCGGCGCCGCGGCGGCCGCCGAGGCGAACACCGCCGTCATCAGCGCGATGGCCAGCGCCGCCAGCAACGGCTTCTCGCCGACCATCGCCACGATCAGCCCCGCGACGGTGCACGCCACCGCATAGACCACGACGACGAAGACGGCCGGGGTCTTGTCGGCCAGCGAGAACCACCAGGAGAACAAGCCCAGCCCGATCCCGGCCGCCGGGATCCAGACGGCGACCAGCACCAGCGCCAGCTGCCACCACTTGAGGAATCGGTACTGCCCCTCCACGACCAGCGGCTTGGGCGGCTTGGCCGGCTTGTCGGGCGCAGTCGAGGCGGCCGGGACCGGCTCCGGTTCGGGCTTCGATTCCGGCTCGGGCTCACCCTGGTCATCCGGGTCGGGCAGCGGGGTCGGATGCGGACCGGTCTCGAAACTCGGCGGCCAGTGCGGCTCGGTCATCGGCAGCGCCCCGGTGTCGGTGGTCTCAGACATGCGAGACCACCTGAACGGCCGCCAGCGCCCCGAACCAGCCGACCGCCAGCGCGAGCAGAAACGCACCCATTGCGGTTACCCACCGGCGCGAGGAGACGAACACCAGCACCAGACCCGCCACGCTGGGCGCACCGAGCACCAGTGCGATCGCGGCGTCCGGGCGCACCGGCGCGGTGATCAGCAGCGTCGTCCCGATTCCGGTCAGGACACCGACCGCGATCCCGACCAGCATGATGCTGCTCAACAACCAGGGGCGCGGCAGCGGAATCACACCAGCAGATTTTACGAGGGCAGCCCCGCTCAGCGCGGTAGCGACCCGGTGATCACCGGGACTTCGTCCAGCAACGCGTTCTCGTCGTCGGTGAAAGCCCGGCCGCGGGCCAAAAACCGCATGCCCTCCGGCGCCTCCAGGCTGAAGCCGGCCCCGCGCCCCGGCACCACATCGATGATCAGCTGGGTGTGTTTCCACGCCTGGAACTGCGGCCCGGAGATCCACACCGGCGTCGGCCCGGCTCCATCGACGTCGAGCACACCGAGCAGCACGTCGTGGTCACCGATGATGAAGTCGCCGTCGGGGTAGCACATCGGCGCCGAGCCGTCGCAACAGCCGCCGGACTGGTGAAACATCACCGGGCCGTGCCGATCCACCAAGCGCGCCACCAGTTCAGCCGCCGCGTCGGTGATCAGCACCCTGGCCGGCGCGTCCATCAGAACAGGCCGGTCGCCGTCGGGGAGTAGGACACCAGCAGGTTCTTGGTCTGCTGGTAGTGGTCGAGCACCATTTTGTGGTTCTCCCGGCCGATTCCGGACTGCTTGTAGCCGCCGAACGCGGCGTGCGCCGGGTAGGCGTGGTAGCAGTTGATCCACACCCGGCCGGCCTGGATGTCGCGGCCGGCCCGGTAGGCG
>Ga0182736_1001385_pt1 | contig 24172 bp, 19 predicted proteins | sample eDN5th30CKraftBY_FD_128882 | JGI IMG/M metagenome (GOLD analysis project Ga0182736, IMG submission 128882) | Enriched backyard soil microbial communities from Emeryville, California, USA - eDNA 5th pass 30_C Kraft BY (version 2) (version 2) | ecosystem: Environmental > Terrestrial > Soil >...
CAGATAGAACGTTCCGGTAAACAATTCCGCGACGATCAGCGCGCCCGCAGCGACCCACCAGATCAACCCGCCCGTTTCCATCATCAGTCTCCAAACGAAAACACCCCGGAAAAGTCCGGGGTGTTTTTATATCACGCTGCACCAATCCGAAAGCAAGTGGAAAGGTGTGACATCGACTTATTTTGACAAGGTCTTCGCGAGCTGCTGCCACGTATCGATGATCGTGTCCGGATTAAGCGACATCGACTCGATGCCCTGCTTCGCGAGCCACTCGGCGAGATCAGGGTGGTCCGACGGGCCCTGACCGCAAATGCCGACGTACTTGTTCAGCTTCAGGCACGTCTCGATCGCGCGCTTCAGCATGAACTGCACCGCTTCGTCGCGCTCGTCGAAGTCCGCCGCGAGCAACTCCATGCCCGAGTCGCGATCGAGGCCCAGCGTCAACTGCGTCAGGTCGTTCGAACCGATCGAGAAGCCGTCGAAGCGCTCCAGGAACTGCTCGGCGAGAATCGCGTTGGACGGCACTTCGCACATCATCACGAGCTTCAGGTCGTTCTTGCCGCGTTCGAGACCGAACTTCTTCAGCAGCTCGACCACGCGATCCGCCTGCTTCAGCGTACGCACGAACGGCACCATGATCTGCACGTTGTCCAGGCCCATTTCCTCGCGGACCTTCTTCAGCGCGATGCATTCCATGTGGAACGCCTCGGCGAAGTCTTCCGCGATATAGCGCGACGCGCCACGGAAACCGAGCATCGGATTTTCTTCATCCGGCTCGTAGCGCGAACCGCCGATCAGCTTCTTGTACTCATTCGACTTGAAGTCCGACAGACGCACGATGACGGGCTTCGGATAGAACGCCGCTGCAATCGTGGCGATGCCTTCGGTCAGCTTGTCGACGTAGAACGCTTTCGGCGATGCATGGCCGCGCGCGACGCTTTCAACCGCCTTCTTCAGATCGGCATCGACGTTCGGGTACTCCAGAATCGCCTTCGGATGCACGCCGATGTTGTTGTTGATGATGAACTCGAGTCGCGCGAGGCCGACGCCCGCGTTGGGCAACTGCGCGAAGTCGAACGCGAGTTGCGGATTGCCGACGTTCATCATGATCTTGACCGGAATGTTCGGCAGTTCGCCGCGCTGCACTTCGGTCACTTCGGTTTCGAGCAGGCCGTCGTAGATCTTGCCTTCGTCGCCCTCCGCGCACGACACCGTGACGAGCGCGCCGTCCTTCAGGATGTCCGTTGCGTCGCCGCAGCCGACAACCGCCGGCACGCCCAGCTCACGCGCGATGATCGCCGCGTGGCACGTACGGCCGCCGCGATTGGTCACGATGGCCGATGCGCGCTTCATCACCGGTTCCCAGTTAGGGTCCGTCATGTCGGCGACGAGCACGTCGCCCGGCTGCACGCGTTCCATTTCCGACGGATCGTGAATCACGCGCACTGGGCCCGCGCCGATCTTCTGGCCGATCGCGCGGCCGGTCGCCAGCACGTTCGACTGCCCCTTCAGCTTGAAGCGCATTTCGGCCTTGCCCGACGCCTGGCTCTTCACCGTCTCCGGGCGCGCCTGGAGGATGAACAGCTTGCCGTCGCGGCCGTCCTTGCCCCACTCGATGTCCATCGGACGCTGATAGTGCTTCTCGATGATGACCGCGTACTTCGCGAGCTCGATCACGTCTTCGTCGGTGATCGAGAAGCGGTTGCGCTGTTCGTGCGGCACGTCGACGGTCTTCACGCGGCCCGGCTCGCCCGGCTTCGTGAATTCCATCTTGATGAGCTTCGAGCCGATCGAGCGGCGGATGATCGGGTATTTGCCCTGTTCGAGCGTCGTTTTGAAGACGTGGAACTCGTCCGGATTCACCGCGCCTTGCACGACGGTTTCGCCCAGGCCGTAGCTCGACGTGATGAAGACGGTTTCCTTGAAGCCCGATTCGGTGTCGATGGTGAACATCACGCCGGCCGCGCCGACGTCGGAGCGCACCATGCGCTGCACGCCCGCCGACAACGCGACTTCCGCATGCGTGAAGCCCTTGTGGACGCGATAGGAAATGGCGCGGTCGTTATAAAGCGACGCAAACACGTGCTTCATGCGATCGAGCACGTCCTCGATGCCGACCACGTTCAGATAGCTTTCCTGCTGGCCCGCGAAGGATGCGTCCGGCAAGTCCTCGGCCGTCGCCGACGAGCGCACGGCAAACGAAAGCTCTTCGGGCGAGCTGGCTTGAAGGACTTCGAAACCGCGGCGGATTTCGTCTTCGAGGCGCGGCTGCATCGGCGCGTCGACGATCCACTGACGGATTTCCTTGCCGGCTTCGGCGAGCGCCTTGACGTCGTCGACATCGAGCGTCTCGAGACGATTGGCGATGCGGTCCGTCAGATTGTTGTGATGGAGGAAGTCGCGGAATGCGAGCGCAGTCGTGGCGAAGCCCGTCGGCACGCGAACGCCGGCTTCGGAAAGCTGGCTGATCATTTCGCCGAGCGACGCATTCTTGCCGCCGACGATTTCCACGTCGGTCATTCGCAACTGCTCGAATGGAACTACATACGCCTGATCCTTTGCGACATCTTTCGCAACATTGACTGCGTTAGTCATACAAGCCCCTAAGGTGGATGGAATGCACGATCGCACGAGTGGGCTCATATGCGAGCGCGCTCATTGGAAGCGCGCACGCATCTCGTACAACCTGTTTGATAAACCTTCGGGGACACGCGCCCGCGAGAACCGGGGCACGTCAAAAAGAAGCGGGGTACGTCTGAAATCTGCTCGAAAACGTGGACTGACGTAACGAAATGCCACGAAACGACCGCGATTTGACGAAAATCCGATTCAATTTCTCCGCAATTGCTTATCGAACAGGTTGCCGCTATTCTACCTTGCCGTATTTCAAAATTGTTTCGGCCGGGCAGTCGTTCCACGGCAAAATCGAGGTCTTTAACGCCTGATCGTGGGCTCACCCACACCCCGGCGCTCACGCCCGGTTCACTGCCTGCCAGCGGTCAGCTACCTTAACACAGGTTTTTACGGCGTCCGTGCTTTCGCGCTAGCCACGGTTCAGCGTTTGAGCATCGTCGCCCCAACTCGTTCCCTCTTTCGCCGATGCCGCCTTCCGTATTCATCGTTTCCGACGGGACCGGGATCACTGCCGAAACCTTCGCGCATTCGATCCTCGCCCAGTTCGATCAAAAATTCCGGCTCGTGCGCGTGCCGTTCGTCGACTCGATCGACAAGGCCTACGCGACCGTCGAGAAGATCAACGAAGTCGTCGCGCTCGATGGCCGCCGGCCGATCGTGTTCACGACGCTCGTCGACAGCGCATCGAATGAAGTGGTCAAGGGCTGCAACGCGCTCGTGCTCGACATGTTCCAGACCTTCATCGAGCCGCTCGAGCACGAACTGGAAATGAAATCGACGCACGCGATGGGCCGCGTGCACCAGAACGCCGACACGGAGGAATACAAGAATCGCATCGAGGCGATCAATTTCTCGCTCGCCCACGACGACGGCCAGTCGAACCGCAATCTCGCCGACGCGGACGTCATTCTCGTCGGCGTATCGCGCAGCGGCAAAACGCCGACGAGCCTTTATCTCGCGATGCAGTACGGCGTGAAGGCGGCGAACTATCCGCTGATTCCCGAAGATTTCGAGCGCGGCAAGCTGCCGACGCCGCTGCTCGAGCATCGGACGAAGATGTTCGGTTTGTCGATCGATCCGCAGCGGCTGGCCGAGATCCGTAACGAACGCCGTCCGGGCAGCAAGTACGCCGCACTCGAAAACTGCCGCTACGAGATCAACGAGGCGGAAATGATGATGAAGCGCGAAGGCATCAAGTGGCTTTCGTCGACGCACAAGTCGATCGAGGAAATCGCCACGACGATCCTGCAGGAGGTCAAGCCGGAGCGGCCTTCCTACTATTGACGGCTGTCAGCGCTGCTGGCGGCACTGCTCGAAGAGACAGATCGCCGCCGCGGCCGCCACGTTAAGCGATTCCATGCCGCCCGGCTGCGGAATCGTCACGCGATGCGTCACCGCATCGCGCCAGATTTGCGACACGCCCGCGCCTTCGTTGCCGAACACCCAGGCGAGCGCGCCCGACAGGTCGCAATCATAGAGCGCGACGGCACCGTGCGAATCGGTGATCGTCAAGGGTGCGTCGAGTCGCGCGATGAGATCGGCCGGTTCGACGTCCTCGAAAATATCCAGCAGAAAATGCGCGCCCATGCCCGAGCGCAGCACTTTCGATGACCACGCGTATGCCGTGCCCGGCGCGCAGAATACGCGCGTGATGCCCGCCGCCGCCGCGCTGCGCAGAATCGAGCCGACATTGCCGGCGTCCTGAACGCCATCGAGAATCACGCAGGTTTGTGCGACGCGCGCGGGCAATTCTGCATCGATCTTTTCGACGAGCAACAGCATGCCCACGCCGTGAACGACGCTCGACAACTGCCCGAAAAGCGCATCCGGCAACACGACGACGCGCTTCTCTTCGATGCGCGCGACGATCTCGCGCGCTTCCTCGTGCGTGAGCGCGCCTTCAGTGACGACGCACGTTTCCGGCTGGCCCGCCGCGTCGAGATACGCTGACGCCAGATGCAGGCCTTCGAGCAGCGCGTGGCCGCTTCTGCGCTGCTGCGCCGTCGACCCGGCGAGCGCCTTCATGCGCTTGTAGAGCGGGTTGTCCCGCGAAGTGATGGATTTCACGTTGATTCGGTTGACGCTCAGAAGGCGAGCGCGTCGGGATCGTCTTCGATCGTCGATGCGACCTGAAGCACTTCGGGAGCGATCTCGGGCAACACCGAACCGAACACGAGCGCGTGCGCCTCGCGCACCGGCGCGAACGACCGCCGATGATGCTCGCACGGCCCATGTTCGCGCAGCGCCTTCAGATGCTGCGGCGTGCCGTAGCCGGAATGCGTGGCGAAGCCGTACATCGGAAAAAGTTCGTGCAGATCGACCAGCATGCGATCACGCGTGACCTTTGCGAGAATCGACGCCGCCGAGATCTGCTTGACGAGCGCATCGCCGCCGATCACGGCTTCGCTGCGGATGGACAAGGTCGGGCAGCGATTGCCATCGACTTTCACGAGCGTCGGCGCGACCGAGAGGCCTTCCACCGCGCGCTTCATCGCCAGCATGCTCGCGTGCAGGATGTTGATGGTGTCGATTTCCTCGACGCTCGCCGACGCGATGCAGTACGCGAGCGCCCGATCGACGATCTTCTCGTACAGCTCTTCGCGCCTTTTGGCAGAGAGCGCCTTCGAATCGTCGAGGCCGTTGATGCGCGGCTTCGCCGGATCGAAGATGACCGCCGCCGCCACGACCGGACCGGCCAGCGGACCGCGCCCGGCCTCGTCGACGCCACAAACGACGTCGAACGGTGAGCTGAAATCGAGTCCGGCTTGCGCCGATCGTCTAGCGGCCATTACCGCGGCCTCCGCGTGTCGAGCACCCGCGCGACGGCCTCGGCCGCTTTCTGCGACGTATTCTGGCGCAGCGCGATGTGCATGTCGGTGAATATTTCCGTCAGGGTACGGCGGTTGGCGTCGTCGTTCAACTGTTTCAGCGTGGCGTCGGCGAGCGCTTCGGGCGTCGCGAAGTGCTGCAGGATTTCCGGCACGACGAAGCGGCCCGCCAGAATGTTCGGCAAGCCGACATACGGCAGATAACCCTGACGCTTCATGATCTGACCCGTCAGCCAAGGCACCTTGTACGAGATGACCATCGGCTTCTTGAGCAGCGCCGCTTCGAGCGTCACCGTGCCGCTTTTCACGAGGATCGCATCGGCGGCGGTCATCGCGCGCTGGGCGTTGCCGTCCGTGATCGTCAGCGACAGATGCGGATGCGCGTCCACGAGCGGCCGCAGCAGTTCGCGCAACGCCGGATTCGCCGCGGGCATCAGGAAGCGCACGTTGGGCTCGCGAAGCTGCATCAGTTCCATCGCGTCGAAGAAGGTCGGGCCGATCAGCGAAATCTCCGAGCGACGGCTGCCCGGCAGGACCGCGATCACCGGACCGCCTTCCGCGATGCCGAGTTCGCGGCGCGCGCCCGCGACGTCCGGCTCGAGCGGAATGTCATCGGCGAGCGGATGGCCGACGTAGCTCGCGGCGACGCCCGCCTTTTCCATCAGCGCCGTTTCGAACGGAAACACGCACAGCATGTGATCGACCGCTTTCACGATCTTCTTGATGCGGCCGCCGCGCCACGCCCAGATCGACGGACAGACGAAATGCACGGTCGGAATGCCCGCTTCGCGCAGCGGCTGCTCGAGGCCGAAGTTGAAATCGGGCGCGTCCACACCGATGAAAACCGACGGCGGCTCGGCAAGCAACTGACGCTTGATCTCGTTGCGGATGCCGAGAATCTCGGGAATGTGCTTCAGCGCTTCGACATAGCCGCGCACGGTCAGCTTGTCCATCGGCCAATGCGCTTCGAAGCCCTCGGCCGTCATGCGCGGACCGCCGATGCCGCTATAGCGCGTGCCTTCGGGCAGCGTGCGCCGCAGGCCTTTGAGCAGCGATGCCGCGAGCAGGTCGCCGGACGGCTCGCCCGCGACCATCGCGATGCGTGGCGGGTTGGTGATCAGGGTCATCGGACAGCGTGTCAGCGGATGATGCCGCGCTGCGACGCCGCGATGAAATCGGAGAATGCCTTGACGGGCGCATCGCCCTCGCCGCCTGCCGTGCTCAGCTCCTTCAGCTGCGCTTTCGCCTCTTCGAGCGACAGGCCGCTCTTGTAGACGATGCGATACGCGGAGCGCAGCGCCGAAATGGCGTCGGGCGTGAAGCCGCGGCGGCGGAGACCCTCGACGTTGATGCCGTGCGGCTCCGCCTTGTTGCCTGCCGCGATGACGAACGGCGGCACGTCCTGCACGAGCGCCGATGCGCCGCCCAGCATGGAATGCGCGCCGATGCGCACGAACTGATGCACGCCCGACATGCCGCCGACGATCGCGTGGTCTCCGACGATGACATGTCCCGCCAGTTGCGCGTTGCTCGACATGATGACGTTGTCGCCGAGCCGGCAGTCGTGACCGACGTGCACGTACGCCATGATCCAGCAGTCGCTGCCGATCGACGTGAGGCCCTGATCCTGCGCCGTGCCCGTGTGCAGCGTCGTGAATTCGCGGATGGTGTTGCGGTCGCCGATTTCGAGGCGCGTCGGCTCGCCCTTGTACTTCATGTCCTGCGGACGGCCGCCGATCGACGCGTAATGGCCGATGCGGTTATCGCGGCCGATCGTGGTGTGGCCCTCGATCACGCTGTGCGAGCCAATGGTCGTGCCCGCGCCGATCACGACGTGCGAACCGACGATCGCGTACGGCCCGACTTCGACGGACTCGTCGAGCTGAGCGCCCGGCTCGATGATCGCGGTTGGGTGAATCTTGCTCATGCGCTTTTCGCCTATGCTGTTCGTGCTGCTTGTTACGTTGAACGCGGTGTGAACGCGAAGGCGCTCAGGCGTCCGTGCTCTTGACGGTACACATGAGCTCGGCTTCGGCGGCGGTCACGCCGTCCACTTCGGCGCGCGCCTTGAACTTCCAGATGCCCCGCATGTACCGCTCGAACGTGACGTTGAGAACGAGCTGATCGCCCGGCTCCACCACGCGCTTGAAGCGCGCGCCGTCGATGCCGACGAAGTAATAGAGCGTGTTGGACGGATCGTGCGGCTCTTCCGCGAACGTCAGAAGCGCGGCCGTCTGCGCGAGCGCTTCGAGAATCAGCACGCCGGGCATCACCGGGCGCGTCGGGAAGTGGCCCTGGAAATACGGCTCGTTGATCGTCACGTTCTTGATCGCTTTGATGCTCTTGTGCGGCTCGAGTTCGAGCACGCGGTCCACGAGCAGGATCGGATAGCGATGCGGCAGCAGCGTGAGAATCTTGTGGATGTCGAGATTGATTTTTTCTGTGCTCATGGTCGTTCTGCTCACGCGCGCGTCGGGCGCGGAAATTTGGATGGCGGGCCGTATCGGACGCCCGCCCGGGATTGCCAGCTCGCTTCGGCGGCTTGAACCGGCCCGCTCTTGCTTGTGGTTCGTTCTTCGTTCGAACGAGCCCGGCGCTTATGCGCCGCCGCTCGTCTCGTCGCGCTTGCGTGAATCGGCGAGCGCGGTCTCGAGCGCCTTGATGCGCTCGCGCATCTTGTCCAGATTGCGCATGATCGCCGCGCTCTTGTTCCAGTCTGCATGCGGCACGGCCGGAAACGCGCTCGTGTACATGCCGGGCTTCAGGAGCGACTTCGACACGCCGGATTGCGCGGTGACGATCACGTAGTCCGCGAGCGTCACGTGCCCCGCGATGCCCACCGCGCCGCCGATCATGCAATGCTTGCCGATGCTCGTGCTGCCCGCGATGCCCGCGCAGCCGGCGATGACCGTGTACGCGCCGATGCGGCAGTTGTGGCCGATCTGCACGAGATTATCGATCTTCACGCATTCCTCGATGACGGTGTCCGCCATTGCGCCGCGATCGATCGTCGTGTTGGCGCCGATTTCCACGTCGTCGGCGATATCCACCGCGCCAACCTGCGGAATCTTCACCCAGCTTCCGGTGCGCGCATCGCCCTCGCCGACGAAATCCGGAGCGAAGCCGAAACCGTCCGCACCGATCACCGCGCCCGCGTGCACGATCACGCGCGCGCCGAGCTTGCAGCCGTGATAAACGGTGACGTTCGGATACAGATGAACGTCGTCGCCTAGCGTAACGCCGCGCCCGACGACTACGCCCGCATCCAGCTTCACGCGCTCGCCGACGACCGCGCCCGCCTCAACCGTCACGTGAGGGCCGATCACGGCGCTCGCCGCAACCTTCGCGTCCGGATCGATGTAGGCGCTCGGATGCACGCCAGGCTTGGCCTTGGGCGTCGCCAAGTCGATGAACGCCTGAGCCACGCGAGCGAAATAAGCGTAAGGATTCGGCGTGACGATGAAATTACTGCCCGCGCGATTCGTCACCTTGTCGAGGTCGGCCGGGGAAATCAGCACGGCGCCGGCGCGCGTCGTCTCGACTTGGGGCAGATACTTCTGATTCGCGAGAAACGCGAGCTGCGCGGGGCCCGCCTTGTCGAGCGGCGCGAGACTGCCGACCGCGTGCGCGCCGTCGCCGACCACCTCGCCGCCGAAGCGTTTCACCAGCTCGCCGAGGGTGATCGTCATGCCTGATGCCATCTCGTCTCAGTCCTCGTCAGTTCGGGTTCGTGAGCGAACCCGTGCCGGTCGCGCCCGCCGCCAGCGCCTTCAGCACCTGATCCGTAATGTCGATGCGCGGGCTCACGTACACCGCTTCCTGCACGATCAGGTCGTAGTGCTGCTGCTCGGCGATCTGCTTGATCACCTTGTTCGCGCGGTCCAGCACCGCCGCGAGTTCCTCGTTACGGCGCTGGTTCAGGTCCTCGCGGAACTCGCGCTGCTTGCGCTGGAAGTCCGCGTCGAGCTGCGCCAGATCGCGCTGACGGGCCGCGCGGTCGGTCGGCGACATCGAGGCACCGTTCTTGTCGATGTTGTCCGACATCGCCTTCAGGCGCTGCGCCATGTCCTGCAGCGCCTTGTCGCGCTTGGAGAATTCCTGCTCGAGCTTCGACTGGGCGGCCTTCGCCGCGGACGATTCGCGCAAGATGCGGTCCGAATTGACCGCCGCGATGCGCGCTTCCTGAGCACTGGCGGACATCGCCGTGCCCAGGCCGAGAACCATCGACAACGCAAGCGCCAGCGCCCTATGTTTCGAATGCTTACCGGTTCCCAAAGTGTTCCTCACGTTACGTCGAAAAAAATGAAGTTCGCGTTCATCGGCGGGCTGCTTAGAACGCCGTACCGATCTGGAACTGGAACTTCTGATACTGGTCGCCCTCATGCTTCTGCAGCGGGAAGCCGAGGCTCAGCTTGAGCGGGCCGATCGGCGAGATCCACGCGAGACCCAGACCGTAACCGTAGCGCAAGCCGTTTGCACCGCCGCTCGTACCGCCTTGACCCGGATCGCCCCAGACGTTACCGGCATCGAGGAAGGTGAACACGCGCAGCGTACGATCGTAGCCCGTTCCCGGCAGCGGGAACGTCAGCTCGATATTGCCGACCGCCATGCGCGAGCCGCCGATCGGGTCGTTGGTCTTCGCGTCGCGCGGACCCAGCGAGCTCGGCGAGTAACCGCGCACCGAACCGATACCACCCGCGTAGTAGTTCTTGAAGATCGGGTACGTCTGCCCTTGCAGGCCCTTGCCGTAGCCGCCCTGCAGATTGAAGCCGAGCACGAAACCGCGCGCGAACGAGTAGTAATACTGGAACTGCGCGTCGAACTTCGCGTACGTCGTGTTGCCGAGCGGCGTGCCGTATTCTGCGTTCGACTGGATGTAGTAGCCGCGGCTCGGGACGAGCGCGCTGTCGCGATTGTCTCGCGACCAGCCCGCGGTCAGCGGGTAGTTGTTCACGACACGGCCGAACTCGTTCACGTAGTTCTTGTAGGACTGCGGCGTGTTGCTGTCCACGTCCATCGTGTTCTGTTCGGCTCCGACGCCGAAGAACACCGTGTCCTGCTCCGAGAACGGGATGCCGAACTTCGTGTCCGCGCCCATCGTGATGATCTTGAAGCTCGAATCCGTCGAGTAATACAGCGGCTGATACGTGCGGTAGTAAGCGTCGGTGATGCGCTTGATGCCGTCGATCGTGAAGTACGGATCGACCTGCGTCACGGTCAGCGTGCGATAGGTTTTCGCGGTGTTCACGTTGACCGCGAGACTCGTGCCCGAGCCGAACACGTTGTCCTGCGACACGCCCGCCGAGAGCACCACCTTGTCCGTCGACGAGAAGCCCGCGCCCAGCGTGATCGCGCCGGTCGGCTTTTCGGCCACCTTCACGTCGACGTCGACCTGGTCGTTCGTGCCTTCCACGGGCGTCGTAGTGACGTCCACGTCGGTGAAGTAGCCGAGACGGTTGATACGGTCCTTCGACAGCGCCAGGCGGCTCGAATCGAACCACGAGCTTTCGAGCTGGCGCATTTCGCGGCGCACCACTTCGTCGCGCGTGCGCGTATTGCCGACGATGTTCACGCGCCGCACATACACGCGACGGCTCGGATCGACTTGCAGCGTGAGCGCCACGGTGTGGTTCGCCTGATCGATCTGCGGCTGCGCGTTGACCTGCGCGAACGCGTAGCCGTATTCGCCGAGCTTGTCGACGATCGCCTTGGTGGTCGACTGCAGCTTTTCGGCCGAGAAGCGCTCGCCCGGTTTGATCTTGATGAGCTTGTTGAGCTCGGCCTGACGGTCGAGCAGATTGCCCGAAAGCGTGATGCTGCTGATCTTGTACGGCTCGCCTTCGTGCACGGCGATCGTCAGATACATGTCCTTCTTGTCCGGCGAGATCGACACCTGCGTGGAGTCGATCGCGAACTCGAGGTAGCCGCGGTTCAGATAGTACGAGCGCACGTTCTCGAGGTCGCCCGTGAGCTTTTCCTTCGCGTAGAGATCGCTCTTCGTGTACCACGAGAACCAGTTCGGCGTCGAAAGCTGCATTTCGCCGAGCAGCGTACTGGAACTGAACGCCTTGTTGCCGACGAAGTTGATCTGGCGAATCTTCGCGCTCGGACCTTCGGCGACGGAGAACAGAATCTGCACGCGATTGCGGTCGACCGGCGTCACGGTGGTCGTGACTTCCGCGGCGTAGTAGCCGCGCGTCAGGTATTGGCGCTTGAGCTCCTGCTCCGCCTTGTCGACGAGCGCCTTGTCGTACGAGCGGCCTTGCGACAGGCCGACGGAACGCAGCGCCTTCGTGAGGTTGTCCTTGTCGAACTCGTGCAGGCCCGCGAAATCGATGGCCGAAATCGCCGGGCGTTCCTGCACCTGAACGATCACCACGTTGCCTTCGGTGGCAATCTGAACGTCGTTGAAGAAACCCGTTGCGTAGAGTGCGCGAATCGCTTCGGAGGCCTTGTCGTCGGTGAAGGTGTCGCCTTGCTTGATCGGCAGATAAGCGAACACGGAGCCAGGCTCGATGCGTTGGAGACCGTCGATCCGAATATCCTGCACGACGAACGGCGTGGTGGCGTGCGCCGCCATGCCCGTTGCGGCGAGCGCCGCGGCCACAGCCGTCTTAGGAACAAAGCGATGAGGTTTGAACAACGTGCTTCCCCAGTATTTAAAGCTGCATTCGTTCCGGCGGTCGCTCGAAAGACGCCGCCAGAAATTGTCAAAGTGGATCAAAAACGAATCAGACGCGCGAGGTCATTGAACAGCGCGATCATCGACAGAGCGACGATGCAGACCAGGCCCGCCCTTTGCAGAACAAGCTGCCAGCGATCGGATACTGCCTTGCCGGTAACAGCCTCAACCAAATAATATAACAGATGCCCACCGTCCAATACCGGAATCGGTAACAAGTTCAACACTCCGAGGCTGATGCTCACGAGTGCCAGAAACGAAATGAAGGCCGTCGCGCCGAGCCTTGCGCTCTTGCCCGCGTAGTCGGCAATCGTGACCGGCCCTGACAGATTCTTGAGCGACGCCTCGCCGGTGATCATCCGCCCGAACATGCGCAGCGAGTACACGCTGATGTCCCACGTGCGGTTCACGCCGAGGCGCAGACTTTCGAGCGGCCCGTAGCGCACATCCACCGTCGGCAGTTGATTCGCGAGCGCGGCGCCGATACGCCCGATGTCCTGGCCCGTCGACGCATCGCGCTTCACGTCCGGCACGATCTGCACGGAATCGCGCTGGCCGTTGCGCTCGACCACGAGCGTCACCGGCTTGCCGCCGTGCGCCTTCACGTAGTCGATGAAGCTCGTCGCGTTGTCGACGCTGCGGCCGTCGATCGCGCGCAGCATGTCGCCCGCCTTCAGCCCGCTCTTCTGCGCCGCGCTGCCCGCCTCGACGCCCGCGACCGTCAGCGTGCCGCCGCCCGGCGTGAAGCCGAGCTTGTCCATGAAATCCTGATCGGCTTCGGAATCGGCGATGCCCGTGACCGTCACCGGAAAGTCGAAGGTGCCGTCGTGCGTCTTCGCCGTCAGCACGACGCGCCGATGATCGAACGATGCGTCGAGCATCTTCCAGCGCAGGTCGGACCATGAGCGGATCGGATGCGTCTCGCCGCCTTCCGCGTCACGCATCGAGAGAATCGTTTCGCCGCCTTCGAAGCCCGCTTGCGCCGCCGCCGTATTGGAAGCGGGCTGCGAAACGATCGCCGCCGGCTCGGTCACGCCGCCCGCGAACACGGCGGAAAACAGCACGATTGCGAGCAGGAAATTGGCGATCGGCCCCGCCGCGACGATCGCGATGCGCTTGCCGACGTTCTGACGGTTGAACGCGCGCGGCAGGTCTTCAGCGGGAATGGTCGTGCCGCTCTCGGGATCGACCTCGCGTTCGTCGAGCATCTTCACGTAGCCGCCGAGCGGCAGCGCGGCGATCGTCCATTCGACGCCCGTCTTCTTGCTGACCCATCGCACGAGCGGCTTGCCGAAGCCGACCGAGAACCGCAGCACTTTCACGCCGCACAGTCGCGCGACGCTGTAGTGACCGAATTCGTGGACGACGACGAGTACGCCGATCGCGACAACGAAGGCGACGATTTCGGTCAGAAAGTTCATGACGGCCTCAATGGGCGATGGGTTCGGCGCCCGGCGCGCTCGCGGTGAGCTCTGCGACGAAACGGGACGCCAGACGGCGCGCGTCGGCATCCGCGGCGAGAACGTCGGCCAAGGTCGCGGCGCTCGTATTCGGCAGCGCGTTCAGCACGCGATCCACCACGTCGCCGATCGCCATGAAGCCGATGCGGCGATCGAGGAACGCCTCGACGGCGATTTCATTGGCCGCGTTCAACGCCGCGCTCGCGATGCCGCCTGCTTCCAGCGCGGCAATCGCCAGCGCGAGACACGGGAAGCGCGCGAAGTCGGGTTTTTCGAATGTGAGCGTCGCGATCTGCGCGAGATCGAGCGGCGCGACGCCCGAATCGACACGCTCAGGATACGCCAGTGCATGCGCGATCGGCGTACGCATGTCCGGATTGCCGAGTTGCGCGAGCACCGAGCCGTCGGCATAGGACACCATCGAATGAATCACGCTCTGCGGATGGATCAGCACCTCGATGCGCGAGCCGGGCAGATCGAAGAGCCAGTGCGCCTCGATGACTTCGAGGCCCTTGTTCATCATCGTCGCGGAATCGACCGAGATCTTGCGGCCCATCGCCCAGTTCGGATGCTTCACGGCCTCTTCTGGCGTGACGTTCACGAGCGTCGCGGGCTCGCGCGTGCGGAAAGGACCGCCGGACGCCGTCAGGATGATCTTCGAGACGCCGCCGTGCAGCTTCGCTTCCTTGTCTGCGCAAGGCGGCAGGCACTGGAACACCGCGTTGTGCTCGCTGTCGACCGGCAGCAGGATCGCGCCGTTGTCGCGCACCGCATCCATGAAAATCTGGCCGGACATCACGAGCGCTTCCTTGTTCGCGAGAAGGATGCGCTTGCCGGCGCGTGCGGCGGCGAGCGTGGGCGCCAGGCCCGCCGCGCCGACGATGGCCGCGACGACCGTATCGCACTGCGCCGCGCGCGCGACTTCGACGAGCGCCTCCGGCCCGTGCGTCACTTCGGTCTTGCAACCCTGCGCGCGCAACGCAGCCGCGACGCGTACGGCGGTTTCGGCGTCGCCGACGACCGCCACTTCGGGCTGAAACTTCAGACATTGCGCGACGAGTTTGTCGCCGTTGCGGTGAGCGGTGAGCGCGTAGACCGAGAAACGGTCCGCATGCCGCGCCACGACGTCGAGCGTGCTATCGCCGATCGAGCCCGTGGAGCCGAGCAGTGTGAGACGTGTTTGCATAAATTCTTCTCTAGCCGATCAGCCAAGCATGAGCAATGCGATCGGCAATACAGGCAACAATGCGTCGATGCGGTCGAGGACGCCGCCGTGACCCGGCAGAAGGCCGCTCGAGTCCTTGACACCCGCCTGGCGCTTGAGCAGCGACTCGAACAGATCGCCGACCACGCTGAACGCGACCAGCACGGAAAGCGCGACGAACGCGCGATCCCAGCCGAGCTGTCCGACGAAGGCGGTGAATACGGTGGGCGCGTAAAAGCCGGTGGCGGCGGCGAGCGCGCCGATGACGATAACGGCGAGCCACCCGCCGATGGCGCCCTCCCAGGTCTTGCCCGGGCTGATCGACGGGGCGAGCTTATGGCGGCCGAGCGCTTTTCCGGCGAAGTATGCGCCTATATCAGCCAGCCAGACTACTAGCAGAAGCGATAGCACGAAGGATACGCCTCGCGTGCGCGCGTCGACGACCGCGTGCCAGCAGGCCAGAAACACGACGATTCCGGCGAAAAGCAGGAACGCGCGCCAGGCGTGCGCGGCCAGCGCGGGCTTGCGAAGCAATGCGTAAGGCCCCGCCAGCACCCAGAAAATACCGGCCATCTGGTAGAGCGGCGTGGCTTTGATCCCGAGGAACGTGCTCAGAACGAGCGCGATGCCCGCGACGAGCGCGTAGGCGACCGGCCCCGCCCCGTTCAGCTTGAGGAGCCGTCCCCATTCCCAGGCCGCGAACACGACGACGAACCCGATCAACGCTCCGAATGCGCCGATCGGCGCAAACAGCGTGATCGGCACGAGTACGGCGAGCAGGACGATTGCCGTGATGACACGGGTTCTTAGCATGAAAGGGTGTCGGCCTTCTGCGATTGGGAAGCGAGTTGCGCGCTGGTGCGCCCGAAGCGGCGTTCGCGGTCGCCGTAGGACGCGATCGCGCGGTCCAGGGCGTCGGCGTCGAAGTCGGGCCAGTAGGTGTCGGTGAAGTAGAACTCGGTGTAAGCGAGCTGCCACAGCAGGAAGTTGCTGATGCGCTGCTCGCCGCCCGTGCGGATGAACAGATCCGGCTCCGGCGCGTAGGCCATCGCGAGATGTTCGGCGAACGATTCGTCGTCCACGCGCGCGGGCACGCCCGACTCGAGAGACTCCGCGATGAGCTTCTTCGTCGCCTGCATGATGTCCCAGCGCCCGCCGTAATTGGCAGCGATGGTCAGCGTGAGTCGCGTATTGCGGGCTGTCTTGGTTTCGGCGCGTTGGATGAGCGCGCGGATGCGGTCGTCGAACATGGAAATGTCGCCGACGACGCGCAGACGAATGCCGTTCGCATGCAGCTTGCCGATCTCGCGTTCGAGCGCGGTCACGAACAGGCGCATCAGGAAGGACACTTCGTCGGTCGGACGGCGCCAGTTCTCGGAACTGAACGCGAAGAGCGTGACGAATTCGACGCCGCGCCGCGCGCAGCTTTCGACGGTCGCGCGGACCGCATCGACGCCGCGCGTATGACCGGCGACGCGCGGCAGACGCCGCTCGGTCGCCCATCGGCCATTGCCGTCCATGATGATCGCGACGTGACGCGGGACAGCCGCGACATCGGGCACGGCAACGGTGGAGCTGGTATAGGTCATGGCCGCTGAATCTGGGAATCTGAAGAAGTGAGAGCCAGCCCGGAGCTTGCACGTCCGGGCTTGGCAGGACCGTCTCTACGGCCTCACACCGTCATGATTTCGGATTCTTTGGTCTGAACGAGCTTGTCGATTTCGGCGACGAACTTGTCGGTGAACTTCTGCACTTCGTCGCTCGCACGGCGCTCGTCGTCTTCCGAAATCTCCTTGTCCTTCACGAGTTTCTTCAGTTGATCGTTCGCATCGCGGCGCAGATTGCGCACGGCGACCTTGGCGGTCTCGCCTTCGCTCTTCACGACCTTCGTGAGTTCGCGACGGCGCTCTTCGGTCAGCGCGGGCATCGGCACGCGGATCAGGTCGCCCTGCGTGGCAGGGTTCAGGCCGAGATCCGATTCGCGGATCGCCTTCTCGATCACGGCGACCATCTTCTTTTCCCACGGCTGCACGCCGATCGTACGGGCATCGACGAGCGTCATGTTCGCGACTTGCGAGATGGGCACGTTCGAACCGTAGTAGTCGACCTGGATGTGGTCGAGCAGCCCGGTGTGGGCGCGGCCCGTACGGATCTTGGCGAGATCGGCCTTGAACGCTTCGATCGACCGCTGCATCTTCTGGTCGACGCTCTTCTTGATGTCAGCCACACTCATTTTGAACCTCCAAACCTAAGTTTTACCGGCGATAGCGGCGCTCTGTCGCGCGAGGCTTGCCGCCCCGCTGCGCGGCGCCTGATACCGCGAGAGTTTACACGTGGACGAGCGTCCCTTCGTCGTCGCCCTGCACGATGCGCTTCAATGCGCCCGGCTTCGTGATCGAGAACACGCGAATCGGCAGTTTCTGGTCGCGGCACAGTGCGAACGCGGTGGCGTCCATCACCTGAAGATTCTTGCCGATCGCCTCGTCGAAGCTGATCGTGCTGTAACGCGTCGCATGCGGGTCCTTCTTCGGGTCGGCGGAGTATACGCCATCGACCTTCGTCGCCTTCAACACCACTTCGGCGCCGATTTCCGAGCCGCGCAGCGCGGCGGCCGTATCCGTCGTGAAGAACGGGTTGCCCGTGCCGGCCGCGAAGATCACGACCTTGCCCTCTTCCAGTTGACGGATCGCGCGGGGGCGGATGTACGGCTCGACCACCTGATCCATGCGCAACGCGGATTGCACGCGCGCTTCGATGCCCGCGTGGCGCATCGCGTCTTGCAGCGCGAGCGCGTTCATCATCGTGGCGAGCATCCCCATGTAGTCGGCCGTCGCCCGGTCCATGCCGGCCGCGCCGCCCGCGACACCGCGAAAGATGTTGCCGCCGCCGATCACGACGGCCAGTTGCGTCCCGATCCGCACCACCTCCGCGACATCCGCCACCATCCTTTCGATTGTTGCGCGATTGATGCCGAAAGCATCGTCGCCCATCAGGGCTTCGCCGGAGAGCTTGAGGAGTACGCGTTTGTAGGCTGTGGGCATATGAGGTTCCGATCGCGCCGAGGAGGGTTGCAACAACGTAGAACTGTAGGGGTGAAACATTACTTACCGCAAGCGGGCCGGATCGGGCGGCGGGCGCGGCAGATCAGGGTTTTCCCTGATCTGCCGCGCCCGCTCTTCGTGCGAACCGGATCGCTGAATTCTTGCGGCGGGACGATCCGCCGCGGTACTGCGGGCCCGACGCGCGGCCGCGCCATGACAGCACACGCGTCTTAAACGAGCCTTAGCGTGCCTTAGGACTGCTTGGCCGCCGCGACTTGCGCCGCCACTTCGGCCGCGAAGTCGTCCTGACGCTTCTCGATGCCCTCGCCAACCACGAACAGCGCGAACTTCTGCACCGATGCGCCGGCCGCCTTCAGGTACTGCTCGATCGTCTGCTTGTCGTTCTTCACGAACGGCTGGTTCAGCAGCGACACTTCCTTCAGGTACTTCTGAATCGAGCCGTCGACCATCTTCGCGACGATCTCGGCCGGCTTGCCCGACTCGGCAGCCTTCTGCTCGGCGATGCTGCGCTCCTTGGCGATCAGATCGGCCGGCACTTCGTCCGACGACAGCGAAACCGGCTTCATCGCGGCGACGTGCATCGCGACGTCCTTGCCGACTTGCTCGTCAGCGCCCGTGAATTCGACCAGAACGCCGATGCGCGTGCCGTGCAGGTACGACGCAACCTTGTTCGCGGAGTCGAAGCGCACGAAGCGGCGGATCGACAGGTTTTCGCCGATCTTGCCGACGAGCGCCAGACGCACTGCGTCGACCGTCGAGCTTTCGAGCGGCAGCGCCGACAGCGCGGCCACGTCGGCCGGGTTGTTCTTCGCGACCAGTTCAGCAATCGTCTTGCCGAAAGCCAGGAAGTCGTCGTTCTTCGCGACAAAGTCGGTTTCGCAGTTCAGCTCGACGAGCGCGCCCACGCCGCCTTCGACGTGCGCCGTCACGATGCCTTCAGCCGTCACGCGCGATGCCGCCTTGCTCGCCTTGTTGCCGAGCTTCACGCGCAGCAACTCTTCCGCGCGCGCCATGTCGCCGTCGGCTTCCGTCAGCGCCTTCTTGCATTCCATCATCGGCGCATCGGTCTTCGCGCGCAGTTCTGCCACCATGCTTGCGGTAATTGCCGCCATCATTCGCTCCTTGAGTCTGTTTGATACGTGCCGCCGGCTTTACAGCCCGCCCACGGCAGGAAAATTGGCATGTCTATCGCGCCGACTAAAAAAAAGGGGCCTTTCGCAAAGCCCCCTTTTTTGTCGGCCACAGGGCTCGATTACGCCTCTGCGTTGACCTCGACGAACTCGTCGCCTTCGCCGTTACGGACAGCTTGCACAACGTCGTTCACCGCGTTCGCGCGGCCTTCGAGGATCGCGTCAGCGACGCCCTGAGCGTACAGCGCGACGGCCTTGGATGCGTCGTCGTTACCCGGGATCACGTAGTCGATGCCTTCCGGCGAGTGGTTCGTGTCGACCACGGCGATGACCGGAATGCCGAGCTTCTTCGCTTCGGTGACAGCAATCTTGTGGTAGCCGACGTCGATGACGAACATCGCGTCCGGAATGCCGCCCATGTCCTTGACGCCGCCGATCGACTTCTGCAGCTTGACCATTTCGCGCTCGAACAGAAGCGCTTCCTTCTTGCTCATCCGCTCGGTTTCACCCGATTCCAGCGCTGCTTCCATGTCCTTCAGGCGCTTGATCGAAACCTTCAGCGTCTTGAAGTTGGTCATCATGCCGCCGAGCCAGCGGGCGTTGACGAAAGGCATGCCGGCGCGCGCTGCTTCCTGCGCGATCGTGTCGCGCGACTGACGCTTCGTGCCGACGAAAAGGATCGTGCCGCGATTGGCTGCCAACTGGCGCACGTACTTCAGCGCGTCGTTGTAGAGCGGCAGGGTCTTTTCGAGGTTGATGATGTGAATCTTGTTGCGATGACCGAAGATGTACGGGGCCATCTTCGGATTCCAGAAGCGGGTTTGGTGACCGAAGTGGACACCGGCTTCCAGCATTTGACGCATCGTGACTGCCATGAAAATTCTCCGCGAGGGTTGGGTCTTAAGCCGGCTGCCGCATCCCGCGCCCGGTTATCTTTGCTTTCCGGACGCCGGACACCCTGGGTGCGCCGGCTTGCGTATCGACTTGAACAGACTGGAACAACTAACACTAAGTCGCGTTTCACACCTGCAGGCACGATTGTCTTATGAAATCGTGACGACAATATGGATTACGACTTAGCCTGCGAGTATAGCATGTGAGGATTGGTCGGCTCAAGCAGCACGGCCGATCCGAATTGCGCGCGCGTTTCGTGTTTCGCGGCCGCCCGCCTCGAACTATCCGGGTGCGGCGCATTTCCTAAGGTGCGATAATGCCGCTTTCGCGGCTCACTGCCGCATTGACGCATTCCGGGCCAAGTCATGTCCATTACGCTGAAAAACGAACACGATATCGCACAGATGCGCGTCGCCTGCCGGCTCGCCAGCGAAGTGCTCGATTTCATCACGCCGCATATCGTTCCCGGCGTGACCACCGAAGAACTCGATCGCCTTTGCCACGAATATATGGTGAAGGAACAAGGCACCGTTCCCGCACCGCTCAATTATCAGCCGCCCGGCTATCCGCCGTACCCGAAGGCCACGTGCATTTCCGTGAACGACGTGATCTGTCACGGCATCCCCGGCGAGAAAGTGCTGAAGAACGGCGACGCGCTCAATATCGACATCACCGTCATCAAGAACGGATATTTCGGCGACACGAGCCGCATGTTCATCGTCGGCGAGGGCTCGATTCTCGCGAAGCGCCTCGTGCAGACCACGTTCGACTGCATGTGGCTCGGCATCGATCAGGTGCGCCCTGGCGCGCATCTCGGCGATATCGGCGCGGCGATCCAGAAGCACGCGGAGTCGCAAGGCTACAGCGTCGTGCGCGAATATTGCGGCCACGGCATCGGCCAGGTGTTCCACGAGGAGCCGCAGGTGCTGCATTACGGCCGCGCGGGCACGGGCATCGAACTGGAGGCGGGCATGATCTTCACCGTCGAACCGATGATCAACGCCGGCCGCCGCGAAATCCGCACCATGCCGGATCAGTGGACCGTCAAGACGCGCGACCGCAGCCTCTCGGCGCAATGGGAGCACACGGTGCTCGTCACGCCGACGGGCTACGAAGTGCTGACCGTCTCGGCGGGCACGCAGGCGCCGTCGCAGTTGATCGCGGCAACGGCCTGATTCTCCGTCTCCCCGCGCGCCCGCTTTCCCGCCGGCGCGCCCCCACCTCCTTTTTGGTCGATCCATGAGCGTCACCGCCGCTGTCGCCACGCCCTGTGAATCGTTGCGCGCCGCCTACAAGGTGGCGAAGGCGGCGCTCATCGAACGCTTTCAGTCCGGCTCGAACGTCGAACCGCTGATGCGCGCGCTCGCCCGCGCCACCGACGACGCCCTCAAAGGCGCGTGGTCCGCCTGCGACATGCCGGACAGCGCGGCGCTCGTTGCGGTCGGCGGCTACGGACGCGGCGAGCTCGCGCCCTACTCCGACGTCGACATTCTCGTCCTGCTGCCCGACGCATCGCCGCACGGCAGCGACGCGGAGCTCAACGGCCGCGTCGAGCGCTTCATCGGCATGGCGTGGGATCTCGGGCTCGATATCGGCAGCAGCGTGCGCTCGGTGGAGCAATGCATCGCCGAGGCGGGCAACGACATCACCGTGCAGACGTCGTTGCTCGAAGCGCGGCGCATCTGCGGCGATACGCAACTTTTTCAGCGCTTCTCGGCGCGCTACCACGAGACGCTCGATCCGCGCGCGTTCTTCCAGGCGAAGGTGCTGGAAATGCGCCAGCGGCACGCGAAGTTTCAGGACACGCCCTACAGCCTCGAGCCGAACATCAAGGAAAGTCCCGGCGGCCTGCGCGATCTGCAACTGATTCTCTGGATTGCGCGCGGAGCGGGTTTCGGCAGCAGCTGGCGCGAACTCGACACGCGCGGGCTCATCACCGAACGCGAAGCGCGCGAACTGCGCCGCAACGAAGGCTTCCTGAAGGCGCTGCGCGCGCGGTTGCACGTCATCGCGAAGCGCCGTCAGGACATTCTCGTCTTCGACTTGCAGACGCCGCTCGCGGAAAGCTTCGGCTTCAAGGCGACCGCCGCCAAGCGCGCGAGCGAGCAGTTGATGCGCCGTTATTACTGGGCGGCGAAAGCCGTCACGCAGCTCGCGACCATCCTGATCCAGAACGTCGAAGCGCAGCTTTTTCCGTCGACGAGCGGCATCACGCGCGTCGTCAACGGGCGTTTCGTCGAGAAGCAAGGCATGCTGGAAATCGCCCGCGACGATGTCTTCGAGCGCGAGCCGCACGCCATTCTCGAAGCGTTTCTGCTGTACGAACAAACGCGCGGCATCAAGGGATTTTCGGCGCGGACGCTGCGGGCGATCTACAACGCGCGCGATCTGATGAACCGCGACTGGCGGCGCGACCCGGAAAATCGCCGGCTGTTCATGGAGATTCTCAAGCAGCCCGAAGGCATCACGCACGCGTTTCGCCTGATGAACCAGACGAGCGTGCTCGGGCGCTATCTGCTGAACTTCCGGCGCATCGTCGGACAGATGCAGCACGATCTCTATCACGTCTACACGGTCGATCAGCACATCCTGATGGTGCTGCGCAATCTGCGGCGCTTCGCGATCGCCGAGCACGCGCACGAATATCCGTTCTGCAGCCAGTTGATGGGCAATTTCGAGCGCCCGTGGGTGCTGTACGTCGCGGCGCTCTTTCACGATATCGCGAAAGGCCGCGGCGGCGATCATTCGACGCTCGGCATGGCCGATGCCCGGCGCTTCTGCCGCGAACACGACATCGGCGAGGAAGACACCGAGCTCGTCGTGTGGCTCGTGCAGCAGCATCTGACGATGAGTCAGGTCGCGCAGAAGCAGGACACGAGCGATCCGGACGTCATCAAGCAGTTCGCCTCCGTCGTGAAGACAGAACGCCGGCTCACGGCGCTGTATCTGCTGACCGTCGCCGATATCCGCGGCACGAGTCCGAAAGTCTGGAACAACTGGAAGGGCAAGCTGCTGGAAGATCTCTTCCGCGCGACGCAAGCCGTGCTCGGCGGCGCGCAGACCGACGCGCATTCGGAACTCAAATCGCGGCAGGAAGCGGCGCTCGCGCTGCTGCGGCTCGAAACGGTTCCCGAAGGCGCGCAGAAGCGGCTTTGGGATCAGCTCGACGTCGGCTATTTCCTGCGTCACGATCCGGCCGACATCGCGTGGCAGACGCGCGTGCTCTATCGGCACGTCGCGAGCGAGGAGCCGATCGTGCGGGCGCGGCCCTCGCCCATCGGCGCCGCGCTGCAGGTGCTCGTCTATCTGAAGGATCGGCCGGATCTTTTCGCCGGCATCTGCGCGTATTTCGACAAGAACGGGCTTTCCGTGCTCGATGCGCGCGTGACGACGACCCGCCACGGCTATGCGCTCGACAACTTCCTCGTGGCCCATCCGGACCACGACGGAAGTTATCGCGACATCGCCAATCTCGTCGAGCAGCAACTGGCCGCGCTGCTCACGGACGAGCGTATTCTCCCGGAACCGTCGAAGGGCCGCGTGTCGCGGCTCGTGCGTACGTTTCCGATCACGCCGCGCGTGGACTTGCGTCCCGACGATCGCGGCCAGTACTACATCCTGTCCGTGTCGGCGAACGACCGGCAGGGCCTTCTTTATTCGATCGCGCGCGTTCTGGCGCAACACCGGATCGGCGTGCAGGCGGCACGGATCAACACGCTCGGCGAACGCGTCGAAGACGTGTTTCTGCTCGACGGAAAGAGCCTGTCGAACAACCGCACCCAGATCCAGGTGGAAACCGAACTGCTGCGCGCGATCGCAGCCTGAGACTTTATGCGCGTCAAACTGACAGCCAAACATCCGCGTCCGACCTCGGCAACGCGTTCGCCGGTTCGAGCCGGCACGACCACCGGGCGCAAGCCCGTTCGCGCACCGTCGCCGGACGAGGCGCATCCGAAGCGATCGGGCCAGCCGGCCGACAAGCGCAGCGACGCGCCGCGTGAGCCGCGTGCTTTCAAGCCGCGTGGTGACGATTCGCGTCCGGCGTTCGGTGAACGCGGTCCGCGCAAGTCGTTCGAGGGTCGTCCGCCTGCGCGTGGCGAGCGTCCGTCGGGTGGCGATGAACGTCGTCCGTTCAAACCGCGTGGTGACGATTCACGTCCCGCCTTCGGTGAACGTGGTCCGCGCAAGTCGTTCGACGACAGGCCGCCGCGTGGCGAACGCGCGTCGGGCGGCGATGAACGTCGTCCGTTCAAACCGCGTGGTGACGATTCGCGTCCC
>Ga0182736_1001386_pt1 | contig 24143 bp, 12 predicted proteins | sample eDN5th30CKraftBY_FD_128882 | JGI IMG/M metagenome (GOLD analysis project Ga0182736, IMG submission 128882) | Enriched backyard soil microbial communities from Emeryville, California, USA - eDNA 5th pass 30_C Kraft BY (version 2) (version 2) | ecosystem: Environmental > Terrestrial > Soil >...
CACTAACATATAGGTGTATTTTTTGCCTATTCGGTTACTTAAGGGCGCGGCCAATACAACGCCAACAATATTAGCTAATTGCCCGATTGCCAGGTATAATCCGCTTAGCACAAAGGGGATATTGAAAACATCAACTGTACCGATTTGCTCTTCCTCAACATAATACTTAAAATAATAAACCGTAGCGCCATCGCGTATAGAATTAAAGATCAACGCACTTACTCCAGCGCCGAGCAAAATCCACCAAGGTTTATTTTTGATGAGGTCTTTCAGATCTTCTTTGAGCGGGGTTTGGGTTTCTTTAATAGGTTTGACGCGTTCTCTGGTAAGTTTGAAGCATCCTAAAAAAAGTAAACAGCTGATTGCACTGATTACTACTACGGCCATTATCCAGCCATTTTGCTGATCGACTATCAGCTTGCTATTACCACTAAAATAATTGACAAGCGGAATAAACAACAGTAGCGCTATAAAACTCCCGATATAGGCAAATGCCATACGATAAGTAGACAGGATGTTACGATCTTTAGGATTAGCACTGATAACTCCCAAAAGGGATGCATAAGGCACATTAATACCCGAATATACCATCATCATGAAGGAATAGGTAATATAAGCATAAATCAATTTACCACTTAAAGAAAGGTCTGGTGTATAAAAAGTCAAAACGCCGATAACACTTATAGGAATGGCTAAAAAGAGTATATAAGGTCTAAATTTTCCCCATCGGGTATTCGTCCGATCCGCTACTATTCCAACGAAAGGATCAAAAAGGGAGTCCCATATACGCGTAATCAGAAACATGGTACCAACCACGGCCGCCTCTAATCCGAAAATATCGGTGTAAAAAATCAGGAGATATGAGCCAAACAACTTCCAAAACATGGAAGATGCGGCATCCCCTAATCCGTATCCTATTCTTTCTTTTAGCTTTATAATTGTTTTATTTTCCATCACTTTTTGGTAATTACTTCATCAGAGAGCTGTTTTTATCAATAATACGTCTTACTGTATTTACTGACGTGGCAGATCGATATCCGTCTGGTGCTGTATTTAAACAGTAGTCTAGCAGTCTATCGATCGAGCTGACGGCAACATGCATACGTGTATCACTCGATGCATAATAAATATATACCGTTCCATCCTCATCGTTTATCCAGCCATTGGTAAATAGCACGTTAGACACATCGCCAATCCGCTCATCCCCATGAGGTGCCAATAAATGGCCTGCCGGTTCTGCAATTAGCTTATAAGGTTCGTTTAAATCGGTTAAATATACATAAAGTACATAACGTAACCCAGCGGCGCAACTGCGAACACCGTGAGCGAGGTGTAACCACCCTTCTTTTGTCTTAATTGGATGCGGCCCCTCTCCATTTTTGAGTTCTTTGATGGTATGATAATGGCGGTGATTGATGATAATTTCATTTTTCACCCTTGCTTGGGTGATATCTGACACCAATGCCCAACCTATTCCGCCACCATTTCCTGCATCAATGAAACTATCTTGCGGTCGGGTATATAAGGCATATTCTCCAGTTACAAATTCTGGATGTAAAACAACATTCCGTTGTTGGCTGTTCGCTTTCAAATCAGGCAAGCGCTCCCAATTAATAAAATCTTTTGTCCGCGCTATACCGGTAGATGCAACAGCTGTCGACAAATCTCCCGGTTGTGCCTTAGGGTCTTTTCTTTCTGAACAGAAAATGCCATATATCCAACCATCTTCATGAGCAGTTAACCGCATATCATAAACATTAACATCCGGATTACTGGTTTCTGGCAGGGAAATGGGATAATCCCAAAACCTGAAATTATCGGTTCCATTTGGACTCTCTGCTATGGCAAAGAATGATTTGCGATCGTTACCCTCTACACGTGCAACCAAAAGATACCGTCCATTCCACTTAATTGCTCCTGCATTGAAAACGCCATTAATACCGAATCGCTCCATAAAAAAAGGATTTGTTTCCGGGGATAGATCATATCGCCAACAAATAGGCGTGTGTTGAGCTGTTAAAATGGGATATTTATACCGTTCATAAATACCATTACCTGGAAGAACAGCTTCGTTTTTCTGGGCGATAAGTTTTTCATATTCATTTCGTACTTGCTTCAATCGGTTTTCAAAACGCTGGTTCATCGTATTGTATATTTTAAAAATGTGTTCTGTAAGTTGTATCTGGTTATTTGTCACAATACTAGTGTAACCAGTTGTTATATTTCAGTATTATTATAGCAATTTATGATAGCATTAAACTTATTTTACGTGGTATAGATTATTTATAAATCAGGTCATTGAATAACATTAAAAGCAATTTTAAACTAATACTCCATAAATAAAAGCTTATAAAGCGCATGTTAATAAAGTATCACCTATTGCTAATATTACACTTACTCTTATATAGCGTAAGCGTTACATTTGTTAACAGAAAATTATAAACATTTGTCCTTTTTGTAACCCTAATTTTAATCTAAATGGAATCTAAATTTTACAAAAAACGGGGGAGGGGAATTTTATTGTTCGCTTTAAGATGGGCTGTAGCGCCTCTTATAGTATTCGCGAATACTCCTAACCTTCATGCGGGTAATCTAGTTACTACGCATAAGCAGGCAGCGCCTGTACAACAAACCATCAGCGGTATGGTTACCAACAGCAGTGGAGAAGCCCTACCCGGTGTAAGCATACAAGAGTCTGGTACCTCAAGAGGAACTACGACGGACAACAACGGTCGGTACTCCCTTCAAGTGAGCAGTCCGAATGCTACCTTAGTTTTTTCTTATATCGGTTATGAAAGCCAAAATGTTTCTACTGCTGGTAAATCAACCCTTAATATCACCTTAGCAGACGTTATGAATAACCTGGATGAATTGGTGGTGATTGGTTACGGCACCCAGAAGAAAAAATTAACCACCGGTGCTTCTGTACAGGTGAAAGGTGAAGATATACAAAAGCTCAGCACCTCTAGCGTACTGGGGGCCTTACAAAGTCAATCGCCTGGTGTACAGATTGTACAAGGTTCGGGCATGCCGGGCGAAGGGTTCAAGGTAACCGTCCGTGGTTTAGGAACAATAGGCGATTCGTCTCCATTATACGTGATCGATGGAATCCCCGGTGGCGACATCAACACATTGAATCCATCGGATATTGAATCGGTTGATATTTTGAAGGATGCTGCTTCGGCCGCCATTTACGGATCTAGAGCCGCTAATGGTGTAGTACTAGTAACCACTAAGCAAGGCAAAGAGGGAAAATTAGCGTTTAATTACGACGGCTATGTAGGCTGGCAAAACCCATATAAAATACCGTCTCTGCTAAATGCCAAAGAATACATGAGCATCATGAATGAGGTTCGTTTTAACGAGGGCCAAGCACCTTACGATTGGGCTAGCCTTATTCCTAAACAATATGAGCAGATTATGGATGGAAGCTGGAATGGAACCAATTGGTTAAAAGAAATCCGGAATGAAAATGCCCTGACACAAAATCATGCTATCAACTTAAACGGTGGTAATGAACAGTCAAAATTCACCATGGGCTATTCTTTTTCTAATCAAGACGGTATCTTGGGTAAGCCGGTACAACCTGTATTTACCAGACATAACTTTAGAATGAATTCGGAACATGTCTTGTTGAAAAACGACAATTTTAATGTTATTACCCTTGGAGAAAACTTAACCTATTCGTTTAGCAAAAAATCGGGTATTGGTATCGGCAATATTTTCTGGAATGATATCCACAACATGTTAGTGGGTAATCCGCTACTACCTGTTTATAACGAAAATGGCGGATTTTATGACCAAGCCAGTAAAGTTGCAGATGGCTGGGCATTAGACGGCGCTACTGCTAACCCTCTTGCCGATATGGTATACAGACGCGGACAAAATATCAGCAATAATTATGCGCTCTTTGCCAATGCTTCGTTGGAAATACAACCCATTCAAAACTTAAAATTCAGAAGCACTTTTGGTTATAAAATGAACGCTTCATCTTACCGGCAATATACACCGATCTTTACTTTATCTACAACAAGCAGCAACCCGGAGGATGATGTGCAACAGAATCAAGGAAGCGGCCATAGCTTAACCTTCCAAAATACTCTGTCGTACTTATGGCAGCTCGGTGAAGGGCATCATTTTGATGCGGTAGTGGGTCAATCTATTGAAAAATGGGGCATGGGATCTGACTTAAGTGTCACTAATTCTAACTCTATATTTCCCGGGTCTTGGGACAATGCCTGGATCACGAATACAAAAGGTGTTTCCGGCGCAACGACTACCTTATCTGGAGCACCTTGGGGAGAAGGCTCGCTGGCATCTTTTTTCGGCAGGTTAAATTATAACTATAATGAAACCTATATGGCCACCCTTATCTTGCGGGCAGATGGTTCCTCTAACTTTGGAAAAAATCACAGATGGGGCTACTTCCCTTCGGTTGCTGCAGGTTGGGTTGTAACGAACGAATCGTTTATGCAGGACAGTAAAGATTGGCTGAATTTCTTTAAACTGCGTGCCAGCTGGGGACAAAATGGCAATCAGAATATTGCCGGTTGGCAATACCTCGCTACCGTGGCCTTCGATACGCACAATGGCTACTATTTTGGCAACAATAAAGGTGATTTACAAACGGGAGGCTATCCGGATATCTTACCAAACCCTGATATAACCTGGGAAACCTCCGAGCAGCTAAACATAGGCTTCGATTCCAGATTTGCTGGCGATCGTCTCGGCGTGACTTTTGATTGGTACAGAAAAACCACTAAGGATTGGTTAGTTGCTGCGCCTACTTTAGCTATTTACGGAACCAGCGCACCTTTCATCAACGGTGGGGATGTAGAAAACAAAGGTATTGAGCTAGGATTAACCTGGAATGAAACTATCAATGACTTTCGATACGGCATTAGTTTAAATGGTGCTTACAATAAAAACAAAGTCTTACGCATTGCCAATGCTGAAGGCATCATTCATGGTGAAGAAAATGTGCTAAGCCAGGGAACTACCGAGATGTACCGAGCTCAAGTTGATTATCCTATCGGTTATTTCTATGGCTACCAAACTGCGGGCATTTTTCAAAATACCCAGCAAATCGAAGAATATAGAAATCAGGGGCGGGGAGTTTTACCAACCGCACAACCTGGCGACGTGATTTTTGTAGATACGAATCACGATGGTGCCATCACCAGTGATGATAAAAAGATGATCGGTAATCCGCACCCGGATTTTACCGGAGGATTAAATCTGAATTTTGGATACAAGGGTTTCGATCTCTCCGTTACGGCTACCGGCGCATTCGGACATCAGATTGCCAAATCCTACCGCTCCTTTGCGGATAGTCCACTGCAGAACTATACAACCGAAGTATTTGAAAGGTGGTACGGTGAGGGCACTTCCAACAAATATCCACGCCTAACCATGGGCAGCCATACCAATAGCCAATACATCTCCGATATTTATATTGAAAACGGTGATTTTGTAAAGATTCAGAACATCACTTTTGGCTATGACTTGAAATCCTGGTTTCCCAAAATGCCATTTAGCCAGGCCAGACTATATTTTACAGCACAAAACGTGTACACCTTTACTGGCTATTCGGGCATGGATCCGGAAATCGGCTATGGCTACGATCAAAGTTGGGTGTCCGGTATTGATCTAGGCTTCTATCCTAGCCCAAGAACCTACCTCATTGGTTTAAACCTTAAATTTTAATACGAAAAGCGATGAAAAGAATATTATATATAACGGTGTTAGCCCTGGGATTTACAAGCTGTGAAAAATTCCTGGATTCGGAAGACTATACCAAAAAAAATACCGGAAATTTTCCGGCAACCGTTGCCGATGCTAATCAGATGATTACAGGTATCTATTCTACCTTTAGCGCGGCTATATCCAATCCGCAAAACACGCATTTCTACGCGTCCGAACTGGCGTCCGATGATCGCTTCGGTGGTGGTGGAGAAAATGATAAAGACATGCAAGGTTTGGACCACCTGATGAATACCAAACCCAGTCGCTTTGAAACTTATTGGACAGCTCGCTATCAGGGAATTTATCGGGCAAATATTGCCTTAGCCAACTTCGATAATATTACCGGCTGGGATAGTGAAGCGCAAAAAAATCAATTGCGGGGAGAAGCTCACTTTTTAAGAGCCTTATTTTACTTTGAATTATCGCAGCTATTTGGTGAGGTACCGCTAATAATTGACCCCGTAGCCGAAAATTTGCCAAAGGCCCCTGCCGATGAAACTTACGCACAGATTGCTTATGACCTCCAAGAGGCCGTCAATTTAATGCCTGCCGTACCCTATACCAGCACAACATCCGGGCATGCCACCAAATGGGCTGCTGAAGCATTGGCTGCTAGAGTATTTTTGTTCTACACCGGCTATTACAATAAAACATCCTTACCCGTAGCGAACAGCGGCGGCACAATCGCGAAAGACCAGGCTGTGAGTTGGTTAGAAGACTGTATTAGTAATAGTGGACACGATTTAGTTAGCGATTTCCGAAACCTTTGGCCTTATACCAACGAATACACCGCTGCTGATTACGACTATGTGAAGAGCAACAAGCTCAAGTGGGAAGGCGATGGAAATAAAGAAACGGTTTTCGCCGTAAAATTTGGAACCTCTGTGGATTGGGGAGACAACTATCAGTTGGGCTATTCCAATCAGTATCTATTGCATTTTGGCCTTCGCTCCAACAATGGTGGTGAAGACACCTTTCCATTCGGTGGCGGCTGGGGCGCAGGCCCTGTAAACTCCAAACTATGGAACGATTGGAGACAAGCAGAACCAACAGACATACGGCGCACCGGTTCTATATTGAATGTAGAAACCGATGTAGAAAATTATATTTACGGAGCAGACAGCCAAATGGAAGAAACTGGATTTTGGCAGAAAAAATACATTCCTATACGTGCATATAATAGTGAGGGTACCTTGGTTAATTCTTATGCCGTTTTGAGCGACGGCGCGTCTGACGACATGCAAATAAGCCATACGCAGGACTTAATCTTGATTCGCTTTGCAGACGTGCTTTTGATGCATGCCGAATTAAAGGAAGATGCGACTAACTTGAACCGGGTGCGTGCACGGGTAAATTTACCTGCTATATCCTATTCGTTGGAGGCACTAAAAAAGGAACGTCGTTGGGAATTGGCTTTCGAAGGGCTTCGCTATTTTGATTTGATGCGCTGGGGAGATGCTGCTAGTGCATTAGCAGCACAAGAAGGCGTGGACATCAAGAATAAAGGCATTGACACCAAGATGAAAGCATTTGGCGGAGGTTATAAAGCCAGGTATGAAGCAACAGGTGGCTTTTGGCCTTTACCCGAGTCGCAAATACAATTATCAGAAGGTGTAATGACACAAAATGCAGGTTGGGGTACAACAAATGCAGAATTCCCAGGATGGTAATAATAAAATCTAAGATTATGAATCGCTTTTTTTTATATATAATAGTATTAATGTCTACCGTTGCGTTCGTAGGATGCGACCCGCTGGAAGACAGATTGGACATGGGCAATAGCATTACAGCTGAACAACTCGATGTTTCGGTAACACCCATCGTGATAGATGGCAAGAATACCAATAAAGTAATATTGGAGAATAGAAGTCCGATACTATCTTCCTGGGATTTTGGCATTGGCAAATCTACCAAGAAAACAGACACCGTTTTACTCGTGATAGCTGGTGAAAATGAAATTACGTTCACAGGTCGAAACCCAGATGGCACGGAGATTTCTAAAACGCTGTCGGTTAATGTAGATGAACTTTATTTTGAGGTACCATTAGAATGGGGATACTTCACAGGTGGTTCGGAAAGAGAATGGGTGTGGGATGATACCAAACCGGCTGTTTGGGGTAATGGTGGCTATGTGACCGATACGGCTCCGGCCTGGTGGATACTACAAATTGCGGACATTGACGGACAAGCACCCCATGAGGGAGCGGGAGCTAAAATGATCTTTTCATTGAAAGGCGCTAAATTCACTAAAATTAAAGCCGATGGCTCAACTGAAAATGGGACTTTCGCCTTTGACATGTCGAAAACAACAATCCTCAAAGATGGTACTGTCTGGGCAAAAGGAAAGCTAACGCTTAAAGGTAGCACCGCGCTGTGTGGCATATCGCCAAACGAAGGCGGAATACCTGTTTATGAGTATGATATATTGCTACTTGATGATGGCAAGATGGCCCTAAGTTACCCCGAACCGGAAGCTAATGCTGACGGCGGAACGGCATGGTTCTGGATGTTCAAAGCAAACGATTGATAATTCACAAACACTTAAATTTTAAAAGTCCTACCATTGCGAGCTGAGCGCTTGCAATGGTAGGACTTTAGCTTTTTCACTCCCTATTATACTAAAATCTTCTTCTTCAAATAATTATCCCGAAACTCCGAAGGTGAATATTTTTTACCTTTCTTAAAAAGCCTGTTAAAGTTTGAAACGTTGTTAAAGCCGCATTCATAACAGATTTCAGCAATTGTCATTCTAGATTCTATTAACATACGTGTAGCATATCCCAACCGCATATCAATAATATAATCTGTAAGCGATTGCCCTGTTCGCAGTTTAAAAAACCGACTAAAGGCTACAGGCGACATCCCGATTAGATCAGCCATCTGATTTAGCCGAATATCCGCTTTATAGTTCTCATATATATATTGTTGTACTTTCTTTATTCTACGACTATTGCTGTCATTAGCTATTTTTGCAAAAGAAGTACTGGACAAACTGCTCGCCTCATCCGTAAAATAAGACAATTCATGCAGTATGGTTAGAAATTTTAAGACGGTAAGAAACCCCTGTTCACCATGCGCAATGGTATCTAATAAATGATAAACTTTCATAATAGCCTCTAAAGGATAGCTGACACCCTTTTGTGCTTTCTCCAACATGTTTTTAATGCTGTTAAACTGATTTTTATCGAGAAAATTATTAAAGAACAGATCCGACGAAAACTGGATCGTAATTTCGCGCACATTCGTAAAGCTGCAATTGTTTTGAAGCCAAGCATGTTCCAAATCCTTGCCTGTAATAAGTACCAAATCATATTCACCAATGATTTCAATGGAGTCGCCAACAATGCGTTTAACCCCTTTCGCATTTTTGACGAAGTTCAGCTCATACTCATCATGACAATGTATGGGATAAGTAAACTCACTTTTCACCCTATCTGCTATATATAGGCAATCCTTCGGAGAGAGTGGGGTAATTTCACGTAATATAGAAGACATAATCAGCGGTTTATTGCTAAAATAAACATAATGTCTTTATGCAACAAATAATTTCAGCCTTGTTTAAACATAAATTACCTTGTATCCTGACGGATTAGCATCAATCGTGAAAATTGAATTTCCTTCTTAGCTTCGTCTCGCTTGAAATGGAGGGTTACAGCATTCTTAAAATCATCGAGCGTTATATCAGCTAAATATTCATTCTGCAATTTTTGTCGTTGGCTATTATAAAACGAAATAGGTTTACTAACTTGCTTTTGCCGTTGCCAAAGCACAATTTCTGCTCCGTCTGGCGACTTTTCAATATCGGCCATGAGTTTATATTTTCCCTTTGGAAGATCGCTTAGATCAATCTGAAGCTTTCCACCTGTAGCAGATACCATGACATTCCCACTAATCTTTACTTCTCCTGCAATGCTGTATTTTATCAGTTGTGGGTAAACCATCATCGTATCGGGAATATAAACCTTGGTTAATTCGCTAGTAGGTGCAATTTGTTCTTCGGTTATTGCTTTATCTGCATAATATAGCGCTACAGAAGTATAGTCCACTGCTTTATTATTTTGCTCCGGACCATGCTCGATGGTATGAAGAATCTCGCTATTAAAGGGCATCTTATCCGAGATAAACAAACGGTACCCTCCCGTTCTGGCATACGGAAGCGAATAATCCAGCGAGCCATGTAAGGGTAAGCTCATTTTTCTATCCCACCGATCTAACAGGGCATACCAGCCACCGTTAAAGTAATCTTCGGAGCCGGTACCATGCAAGCGCATTTCGCCATCAATCTGCGTACTGTCGTCTCCTTCAAAAAATAGGGTCATACCAGGTTCAAGTCCCTGCGCTTGCAATATCGTGCCAACGTAGTGTCCTTTCCCTTTTCCCGCCAAAAACACATGCGGTTTACCTAAGGCAGCCCGCGGATCGCGCCCCCAATGGGCGTAAAATTTACCTTCTTTTTGCGGATCGTATTGCTCCGTTGCATAATAAATATCTGCTTTTACCCGAATGGGCTCTACCTTTCCCGCTTTATCCGGCGTTCTATAGATCAACTCAATTTTTGCCTGTTTTGCAAAAGGCATCGGGAAAAAGCAATAACTGATATTGTCTTTGGTACCCAACAGCAAGCTTTGCATCGATTCCCTGCCGAAAGCATAGCCAAAAAAATCGGCTATAGGCATGTAAATCGCTGGCTGCCGCTCGTCATCCCAAGTGATTTTTAGATCGATTTGCTTATTCAGACCTGTAAAAGCCTCCGCAGGGTAAAATTTTAATCCGACTATTCTCCCTCCTTGTGCTAAATCGGCTAGGGTAACCGAAGTTCCGGCATTTAAAACAGTATCGCGGTGTATGGGTGTTATAGCTGAAATTAGTTTATCCGTATCCTCCCATTTTTGTTTAACGGATTCCAATGCCGCTTTTTCCGCATCATTCAGCTCGGGCTTAAAATTACTTATGGCATAAGCTGACGGATAAGTGCGATATTGTATTTGATAGAACTGCAGCTTCTTCCCCCGAAAAACAATCTTACATCCCTTCTTAAACGGAATCGGAACATAGCTGAAATAACCGCCAAGTTCATTCCCGGTTAATGGCGCAACAAAAGGATATACTTTTCCCGAGAATAAATCAGAAAACTGTATAGAGAAAGCAGGAGACTGTTTCCCTTCAAAATAGAAATCTAGCGTATCATTAGTGGGTGTAGGCGTCCAGATACGGTTAATTACGCCATTACCCTCTGCCTCAAAAATAACAAGAGAACTATCCGCATTCCTCCTAATAAACGAATAGGCACCACTAAAGCCATCATCGTTATTGCCAGTAGTATCATAAGACGATCGCTGCATAAGCTTTGTATCGCTAAGATATTTCGGTAAATCATGAAATGATTCCAGTTGACGGAGTTCGGTGAGCATATTAACTTTTTTGCCCTGCGCAAATGCCCAAACCATTGGCAGGCATAATAGGATAACGACAGCTACTTTTTTCATACTAACGCTTAGTTTATTATTTTCGGTTTATACATTGATGATGACACCTATCCAAGCTTTTGTAAGCTAACACCTCTTTTATCAAAATGATTTAAAGCAATAGCCCTTCGAGTACTTTTACAAATTACCCACTACTCGAAGCCTTCACAACCAAGCTAGAAGTTAATGCTAACTGTTTTTCGGCACTATTGATATCAGCGATTTTATTAAGCAGTATGCTAACTGCCTGCCTGCCCAGCTCTACCAGTGGTTGTTTTACATAAGTTAACGGACAATAAAAGAAATCGAAGGCATCGCTTTCATCAAAACAAACAACAGCTACGTCTTCAGGTACCTTTAAGCGTTTACTATTCAAATATTTCAATCCATGGATAGAAAGTGTATTTGTAGCAAAAAGTAAGGCATCAACAGGCTGTTTAGCACTGATCAACTTTCCAATCTTCTCTTGAACATCAAGGCCGGCACTGTTATAATTTACTTCCTGAACAACGGGTTTTAAAGAGCCGCTTTCTTGAATGGCATTCCTATAACCCTTCACCCGTTCTTTCATATGAATCAAACCACTTTTATAAGCAACCATGCCTATCCTTTTATAGCCACTGTCAATTAAATGGCTAGTAGCCCGATAGGCAGCCTGAAAATTATCAGTAACCACGTAATTGGTATGAAATGAAGGAAAATACCTATCAATAAGCACAAATGGTATATTTGCCCGCATCAAGGCGTCAATCTGCGGTTCCGAACCTTCAGTAGGTGCAATAATAAAACCATCCACCTGCCGTTTAACCAGTACGTTGATTAAATCCTGCGATTTTTCAGCATTTTCATCAGAACTTCCAAATATTACCGTGTAATTGCTCTTTTTCGCTTCATCTTCTATCGTGCGTGCAATGTTGGCAAAAAAGGGATTTGAAATATCGGCTACAATAAGCCCAATTGTAAATGATTTTCCACTTTTTAGACTTTTGGCCAGCTGATTTGGTTGATAATTCAATTCTGCAGCCTTTTTTCGGATTACCTCGGCTATCTCTTTCCCTACACGGGCTTCTTTCTCTTTATTATTGAGCACATAAGAAACCAATGCGGTAGAAACTCCCACTGCTTTAGCAATATCTTTGAGCGACACTTTCTTACTCATGTTTCAATTTGATAAATTTTAACGTTTTATTTTAGTGCGCAATATACTGTTTAAACGATTAAGTTAAAACATTAAAGGAATTTTATCCTTATTTTTATTCGTTAAATCGTGCTAAAATAGCTTCGGGAGCTTGAGTTGTAATCCCAAAGAATGTTTGTTGTCCGGAAACGTAAGGTTCTCGGAATTCGAAGTTTTCAAATGCAGCACCCCCCGGAATAGCCATATAGTGTTCAGGATTATTACTTCCACCACTCCAATAGTTATATCTTCCATTTACTCTTACCTGTAAGCCTGGATATACAGGGGCAGGCTCCTTTCGCCAGTATTGTGTAAGCTTGAGGTTTGGCCTATACCTCCAATTGCCCTTTGTTTGAGCTAAAGCATTATTGGGCCATTGTTTCAGTTCTACCAACGTTTCGTTTGTGGTAGCGAAAACAAAATAGTCTCCCCCTTTACTTCTGATAAATTTTTGGGCGGGATAACTCTCCTTTTCAATAAAGTCAATTCCGGTATAGCCAGTATAAAGTTCTCTGGAATCTATCGTTTGATCCTTAAGATGCAATTGCCGTAGACGCTCGTAATTACCCATAGTGGCTGTTATATTGCAGAATGACATTGGCTTACTACCCGAGCGATTAAAAACCTGAATTCCCACTTCTTGTGGACGATCATTCCGAACAGAAAGACGTAAATAGGGATGAGCGCCAGCAAGATACTGCTCCATAAAAACATATAAGCTCAACTCTTCCACTTCGGGTTTATCTAGAACAGGATGTGTGATTATTCCTCTCGTATTTGCTGTTGGAGAATATGCAACCGCATTTTCATCAGCGCCTGCCCATAATAGCTTACCCCATTTTCCATCCACGGTTGAAGGTGAAATCTCACTGAACTCCAGCTTACCATTAACCACTGGCTCTATCGCTAAAAAGTTAATCAGGTAAATTTCTCCTTCATGTTCAATTCCTACCCGGATTAACCCCCTTGGCCCTCCACCATAGATACCTTTCTCCGTTTCCAAACCGTAAGGCCACAAGCTGAATACAATACCTCCCTTTATACCCCATAATGCCCCATCTTGCGCATTCTTTGGCCTGATCCATTGGTCGGAAGGTGGATGATCTTGTGCTAGCATAACCGGTACTAAACCTATAACAAAATAGGTCAGCAATAACCATACGGCTCCGATCTGCCACAATCGGCACAGATTTAGATCCTTTGGACATTGAAAAACACGTGTTATCATAATAGTTGGTGTTGTCTGTCGTACTGTTTCTATTTTCCGATAATATTCAGCTCCCCAATACTGGCTGCCCCATTCACGCCATCTGTCGCTTCAAATTTTACAAATCGGACATTTTTAACACTTGGCCATTTTACCATATGGGTGGTTGAACTTTTAGGCCATTTGCCTTCTGCGATTGCCTGGTAGTTTTTTCCATCCGTGCTAATATAGATTTTATATGCCGTAATAACACCGTTAATATTGGATGCTAATTTGGGTTGACAAATGAGCCCGCTTACCTCGTAAGCGCTACCCAAATCCAATGTGAGGGTATGAGGAGGCTCGGCTTTAGGTTTCCACTCGGTATTCCAGGCAGTCTCCGGCCGCCCATCAATTGCATTAGCCGCTGCATAGGTATACCCTTGTTCAAAGCTCGCATGTTCGCTAGTGACATGAACGATACTAAGGTTTTCCTGCGGGATAAACACCGGGGGGTTGCCAGTTGGGATAATCCGGAAATTATCAAATTCAGCGCGGTGCCAAGGGCTCACCAATACCCCCGCTTGTCCGGTCAGATGATAATCATCACGAACTTCACTTACTTTTTGTGCATCAATAAAAACACCTATTTTATCGCCTATCATGTCTAGTTTTAATTGATGCCACGCCTCGGGTGCCAGCTGAACTTTTCCCGAGTCGAGTACCAGATGGTTTCGTTCGAAAGGAGTTCCGGAAGACAACATGACATCTGAACCTTTAGCAAAGTCGTGGCTATACAATTTCCACTGTCCCGATCTGCCAAGCTGTAAATGATACCCAACAATACTCGTACCGGCTTGAGCAGATACACGAGCCAAGAGTTCTACATATTCAGCATCGTGTAAAAGCACATCAACGCTGACCGCGTAATCACCCCACCACTGCGGATCGCCCATCAAAGTAGCAGGAGGCATCGTTCCATGCCACCAACTAACCGGTTGCTGGGTAATCATCTGCCGATAGCTATAGCCCTTCCGACCTCCACCAGCCGCCACGGTTTCAAAAGCACCATTAACGTCGGCAAAATAACGGGCTAATTTTCCTTCACCGTAGCTTTCAAAATCTTCTTCATAGGGTAGTTTCATACGTTCTGCAATTGTACTTTTGGGCTGAGCCGTTCCTTTATGTTGTCCTGAACTGGTAGATAAGGTGTAAATGAAGCCCGGTTCTAAGGTAAGCTGCACACGGCCATTATTTGCAGGTAAGCTTCCACTATCCACAAAATATGCATTAGGGTTTGTTGCATTCATATCAGTAGTCCACCAATGCACTACTTTATCCCGTAACTTTTCCGGCACTTCGAAAGTGACCTTTTGCGGCGCCTTAGCATCGATCGTTTCGATGACAATGGAATATTGATCATTGGCGGGCGACTTCAAGGAAACATAGCTAGCGCCGGTACTGAGGTAACCGCAGGCGCCGTCGAGGTATTGCCATCCCGGTTGCACAAATTGGGTGGTATGAGCATGCGCCCAGATGCTTTTGGCAACGCTATAGTAGCCAGACCAAGGCCATTCGGCCAACAGTAAACCAGTATCGCCAATTGGATAATTTGCGTACCAGGCTGATACCAAAGCCCAGGAAAGATTACCGGTTACCTGACCGTCAATGTATAAGCGATTGAAGGCCCGGGCTAGCGGCGTAGCCCCCACATCGTGGCCCATGGAACTGTGTTCGCTGTTCCACAGTGGCTTATTCAACTTTCGAGCATCTTCCGGTGTACCGCAATAGGTATAGGGCGTACGCCAACCGCAGGCACTGTGCTCACCCACAATATCCACCGCATCACGCAATGCCTTATTCTTTGTCATTTCCGTAGCAATAGCCCAAGGTTTATGTACCGCATCAGCTCCTACCAATTTAATAGACGGAAATTTTGCTTTTAAACGTTTATTAAATTTAATATACCAGTCGGCATCAAATCCCCGTTCATTCCATCCACCCATGTAATCAATCTTAAATCCTTTTTTTGTGGCAAGATCTAACCAGGCTAGAAGATAATCCATATTTTTATCCGACCAGAATTCGCCTACCCAACCCGGCGCTCCCCAAGCTAAGGCATACAGCTTAATATCCGGATTTCGCTTTTTTGCTTCTGTCATTAACCACCATTCGTAGCCTCTGTTATCATTCAAGTCATCCGGTGTACGCATATGGCTGGCTTCAGAACCATCCGTCGAATTCATGTCACTGCCAATTTCCACTTTTAGAATCTGCAGTGCTGCACCATAATTGGGCTTGAACAAATAATCTAAAATCTGACTGCGTTCCGGTTCAGGATAGTCATACAACAAGCGGGTAGACGCCCCGGCACTAATGGCTCCTATCCCATCGAAAATAAATCCCTTATCTCCCAAGTTTATTCGAATCGTGGTATCTGGCGCCTGCATTGCTGCTGATGGCTGTTCCTGTTGATTGTCTGGTTTATGCTGCGCATTTTTCCATCCTATCAACAGCAATAGTCCTATACTAAAAGCAATTATACGGTTTGTTTCCAATTTCATCTCTTATTATTTTTTAACGGTGAACTTCATTGCGGCCGGTGCTAATCTCGCTGCACTGGCTTTTACTTCTATAATACCTGCTTGATCGGTTGCCTGTAACATCAGCAAGGCTTTCCCCATAAAGGTCTTGCGCCATTTAACCTGCTGTGGACTCATATCCAAAATATCGCCATTCTCCACCCCTAACAAGCGGTAAGGTCCTTTAATTTCGAAATGTACGGTGTCACCACTGCGGTCTGGCACCAAACGATTTTGTTCGTCGGTCACGTCTACAGTTAGAAACAATACATCCCTTCTGTTGGCCGATAATTGCATGCGATCGGCGCTTAGTCGCAGGCGTTTGGCATCATCCGTGGTCTCTACGGTATCGCGTGCCACTTCTTGTCCCCTTTTATAAGCAACGGCTTCAAGCCTACCGGGAGTATAGGGTACCTGCCATACCAATTGTAGGCTATCGGGATTAAGTGTTTGTCTACCTAGCGATTTTCCGTTCAAAAACAATTCGGCGGCATCGCCATTCGTATAGGCAACTATGGGAATGAGTACGCCTGCTTTACCCGGGTGATTCCAGTGTGGTAGCAGATGTACCATTGGCTTAGTGGTCCATAAACTTTGGTAGAGGTAATAATCATCTTTAGGGAATCCTGCCAAATCGATTACCCCATAATTATTCGTGCGCGAGGGCCATCCCCAAGCTTCACCCAAGTAATCAAAACCCGTCCAACGGAACTGCCCAATATAAAAGTTATTATCCCGAACCAGTTTCCACGCATCACGCACACTGATTTTACGGGTTTGATTATCATATCCAGAAGCATAGCGCGGATCATAGTCTGTAAAAACCTCTTCTTCAGCTAAATCGGGAATATGAAACAGTTTCCTTAAATTAGCTGCAGATGCCTCATGCCCGCTTTGATCGGGCTTATCCCAGGGATTATAAGATGTTTGGGTACGGTATACGCCACGGGTTTGCCGGGTATGCGGAAATTCGGTTCCGATGGCAATCCGATCTGGATGCTCCCGATGAAAATTGGCAATGTCGTCCTTTCCTTCACCATTAGCATTAAAGCCAACGATATCGAGATAGGTGTTCGTAGCCCAAGCTTGTGTTGTAGGACGGGTAGGATCCAGACGGTGGTACAGCTCCTGAATGGCTTGCTGCACATCCAAATGCTTTTCGTAACCCCATACCTCATTCCCCTGGCACCAGATCATAATGGAAGGATGATTACGGTCTCTTTTCACCAATTCTTCCAGATCTGTTTTCCACCAATCCTGAAAATATATCCCATAGTCCCATTTGGCTTTGCCAAAACCCGGCCAATGAAACCAGCCATCAAAGACCTCATCCATCACCATAAAGCCCATGGTATCGCACATGTTGTAAAATTCCTCAGGGAATGGATGATGACCGATACGGATGGCATTGCAACCCATATCCTTTAATATACTGAGTTTTCGATGCAAGGCATCGGTCGGAATGGCAGCCCCCAATGCCCCCATGTTTTCATGCTCGCATACCCCTTTGAATTTGGTTGGCTGTCCGTTCAGGCGAAATCCGTGCTCCGCATCAAATTCCAGCTTACGTACACCAAAGACTGTTGTATAGCGGTCTACCACTTTGTGTCTTATCCGGATCTCCGTTTCCAACTTATACGTATCGGGTGTTTCTGGGCTCCATAACAGAGGCTTTTGCAGCGTAAAACGCTGGGTCAGCAAAGTGCTATCCGTCTTTAATTGTACGTTATCTTCCCGTTGGGATACTACAGCGCCTTTCCTGTCCAAAATACGGGAAACAACCTTAGCATCGATGGTTTTACCCAAATGATTAACCAAGTTTAAATCTGCGGATATCAATGCCTCTTTTGAACTAACCGTAGGTGTATGTACAAAAGTACCATGCCGGGCCATGTGTACCGACTGGGTAATGATTAGATCAACATGCCGAAAAATACCTGAACCCGTGTACCATCGGGCACTAGGAATTTGGGAATTATCTACTCGTACGGCAATTATATTCTTTCCCGACTTAAGGTAAGGCGCTATATCGTAGCCAAAGCTGATATAACCAAAAGGCCTTTTGCCTAAATGCTGCCCATTTATCCAAATGTCACTGTTCATAAACACCCCATCAAAATTGAGGAATACTTCTTTTCCTTTCCAGTGCTTATCCCATTTCAGCGTTTTTCTATACCAACCTATGCCTCCCGGAAGAAAGCCATTGCTCCCCGGATTTTCTTTAGCAAAGGCTTGCTCAACGCTCCAATCATGTGGCACATCCAATTTCCGCCACTCGCCGTCGGCAAACGTTTCTTCATAGGCTTGGGGCAAATCTCCCAAATGGAAACGCCAATCAAAATCGATATTCAGCTTCGTTTGTCCGTTCTGGGCAAAACTTAGCCAAGGTAAACTCAACAAAAACAGGATCGGCAAAAGTTTCATACTATGCTTACAGTAGTGCTGTATGTTTGTAACGGTTATCATTTTCTAATAAGTTACCATATTATTACGATTAAAAAACGTTCAATTCGGCGAGCGAACAGGTAATATTGCCATAAGCTTCATCGATCCATATCCGAATATATTGCCCTTCCATATTATTTTCCAGGTAAACGGTATTCTCGAGCGCATTGGCCAGTTCAAAGCTTCCGGCTAATTGCCAATTTTGGCCATCTTGGCTCAATTCAATACGGACGAGTTTAAATTGGCCATTTGCCGCATTTCTCCTGGCCGAAAAAGAAACTCCATGTACATTTTGCAGCTTCTTCATATCAAAAGTAAAGAAATGTGGAGGTCCAGGGCGAGCTCCTGTATACTGCGAATGCCAAAACGTATTGACATCACCATCAATGGCATTTTCTACGCGTTCATTAGTGCTGCCTTCCGCGCCGTTTTGTGTAGAAAAATCCACCACCGTCCATTCCGACCGATCAAAGCGCTCGTATTCTCCCCGTATTAAGAAATAAGTTGTTTGCAAATTTGGATTGACAGCTAAGTTATTTGCGATCTGCGTAATGCTAATAGGTAGCAGGTAATCTGTCAAAGGTTCCAGCACACCTGCCGTTTGTACGAGGAGATATAAAGGATCAGTAGTTGACTTTCCTGCTGGAATAAGCGTATTGGGTTGAAACGCATAACTACCCGATGGTAATGGCTGATAATTCGTATTGTGCTGCTCGTTGAAGGTCGCTACTTTTTCGGGTTCAGCTTTAAATGTAATGGCTATATCGGTCTCTGGATAACCCGTTCCCGCATAGGCCGCACCGTATACGATCGATTGGGCGGTATCACGCATCACCAGTGGGTGCGAAGAGGGGTTATTAATGGCCTGCGGCATATAAATCTTTACCCAATCGCTTGGATTATAATTTAAGTCTTCTTTGCCGCACGAACTACACAAGACTGCTAGAACTATCGTACAACAGCGCTTGATTGCCGACATGTTTATCGTTTTCTTCATCATTTTATGTTCAAGAAGTATAAAATCATTTTTAGAGTTTAGCGCTCCCAACCTGGGTTTTGAACGAGTAAAAGCCCCCTATCGATTTGGTTCTGCCCGATGGGATACCAATAGTGTTTGTGCTGGAATACCCGCCGCTCAAACACGGTTCGCTTATAAAAAGCCGGATCATTCACACTATTGCCTGCATTAATATTCATACCATAATAAGGCCCATTATTGGTCTGCTCGGCTATTCCCCAGCGCTGGGTATCAAACCAGCGTAGCGATTCGAACACCAGCTCTATTCTTCTTTCGTGCCTAATTTTCTCTCGCATTTCATCCTGGCTCAATCCATTTGGAATACCCGGAATACCCGCACGTTCCCGAATAAGGTTGAGATAGGTTAAAATATCAGGGTTACCGGGATCATATTCATTCAGTGCTTCCGCATAGTTCAGATAGATCTCGCCCAAGCGAAAATAGATTAATGGACGTCTGGTAAATATTCCAACACGAGGATTACCCGTTGGATGAACATTCTTTCGGGGCAGATATCCGGTACGCGAAAAATTATCGGTTCCTTCGCTGCCCGAATTACCGTAACGGAAGGTTTCGATATATTTCACCCCTTCCGTTTTGTTCATCCATTCGCTGCCATTGTAAACGATAGACGCATAAAAGCGGGGCTCGCGGTTAACCCACATGTTAAAAGTTCCTTCGCGAGTATATTTGCCTGCCTCGGTAGAAAACCCGCTTTCTGTATAACCAGCGTTGGGATTGATAATTGGCGATCCGTTGTTATTATAGCCTATTATTGGCTGCTCGCCATTGGCCATGCCGTAGTCGTCTATCAATTGCTGTGTTGGCCCGATCTCACTATAGCCGCCGGCGAATCGGGGAGAACAATGCCGTTCCCATTCGACCAAGGAATTGTCTGGTCGGGCATAAATAACCTCCGAATTCCAAGGCTCTAAAAACAAATTCTGGTAAGAAAGAAAAGGATCAAGCTCTCCATTCTGATTCACTTTGTACAACGAAAAACGTCCCAAGTCAATCACAGCTTTTGCCGCTGCAGCTGCGTTTTCCCATTTTTGAATACTATATTGTTGGTTAATCATCGGTGTTCCATCCTGATTCTTAAAATTGGCGTAATCGGTGTTACCATTAAACTGCGGACTAGCGGCATATAATAATAACCTAGAACGTAAGGCCAAAACAAAGGCACCCGTCATCCGGCCATAATCCTGATCTCCAACATACCATTGGGGTAAATCTTGCAAAGCAAGATCCAATTCACCATTAATAAAATTAACACATTCATCAAAAGAACTACGTGGAAACTGCATATCTTCAAAAGTTGCATCGGCAGGAAGTACATCGTCATTAGGGAGTATAACGAAGGGGCCAAATTGCCGCAGCAAACAGAAATAAAAATACGCTCGCAAAGCGCGGGCTTCGGCGGTATATTGTTTAATCAACCGCTCTCCCTCTGCTCCCAAACGTAATATTTCCTCATTCCCGCCTACATGGATGATAAAGTAAGTGGCCGAGCGGATACCGTTGTAATAATGCGGCCAAAAATCATAATAATAAGAACTTTGATCCCAAGTACCGATATTCATATAGGCCGTTGGATGGGTGTTTCTTATATAAGTAATGTCCCCTTCGTCGGATGTCCCCAACCAAGGATTGCTTACGTTGTTCCATTGCATTGATTCATCCCGGATATAGTTATAAACATTAGCCAGGTACTCTTCCGTCAACTGTCGGCGTTGAAAGACCTGTTCAATGGTCAATCGATCGTCTGGCACCTGATCTAAGAAGCCTTTTTGGCATGAAGTGGATACCGCACAACAGGTAGTCGCTAATCCAATTATAATGGCGTATATATTTTTCATCTGTATAAATTGTTTTAAGATTTTCCGGTTTTAAAATTTAAAATCGAGCCCTAAACTGAAATTCTTAAGCTGCGGATAAACAGTACCTCGCCCATCACCCAACTCTACGTCCCATAATTTAAATGGACTAAAGGTGAATACGTTATAGCCTAACAGGTAAATTCTAGCATTTTTAATCCCGTAACGTTTAAACCAAATATCGGGAACGGTATAGGATAATTCGAGCGTCTTTAAGCGCAGATAACGGCCATTTTTCACCCACCACGTGCTAGTGCGGTAATTATAGGTTTCATCTCCTTCCGCCAGGCGGGGATAAAAAGCATCTGGATTCGGATTTTCCGGCGTCCAACGATCGGTAATTTCACGGAGTAAATTACCCCGACTTACTCCTTGCTGAAAGGGCACAAAACCTTCTCCATTGAGCAGAATATCTACGTTACTGATACCTTGAAAAAAGGCGCCAATGGAAAAACCTTTATATCCTGCTGTAAAGCCGAAACCATAAACCATTTCCGGCACCGCACCGTAACCAATAGGCATCTCATCCGCTAGATTGATCTGGCCATCTCCATTGATATCCTTGAATTTGATATCTCCCGGCATCTCGTTGCCAGATTGGACTGCACTATTCTCAATTTCTTCTTCACTGGTAAAGAGACCTTCGGCAATGTAGCCGAAACGCTTGCCAATACGTAAGCCTTTACGATCTCGCCAAGGGTATTCATAGGGTGGGAGATCGTCCTCAATAATTTTGCTGGAGGCATACGTAAAGGTACCCCGTATGCCGAGATCAAAATTATTGAGATGCTTATTGAAATCCATGCTGAAATCGATTCCGTGATTAGCCGTGATTCCCAGATTCCCATAGGGAGCTGTTCTTATCCCGGCATAGCCCGGAACTGCCTGCCGACGAACGAAAATACCGCTCCGGTGTTCCTTAAAAAAATCAACCTGCACATTTAAACTGTTTTTAAGTGTCCACAGATCGACTCCCAAATTGGTCTTCTTCGATTCTTCCCAAGTTACGTCTACCGCGTATTCGCCAATGTCGCGTCCATTATACACGTTGCTATAGTCTTTACCGAAAGTGAAACCAGTGGTGTTGGCTATAGTTCCGATATATCCAAACCGCCGATTATTATCCGGATCAATATTACTGTTCCCGACAATACCGTGAGAAAACCTAAATTTTAGGAGTTGAAAAACGTTTTCCAAAGGCTTGAAAAAGGGTTCTTTAGAGACCACCCAGCCCAAACCGATGGATGGGAAAAATCCATACCTTCTTTCGGGTACAAAGTTTTCCGATCCATTGTAGCCAAAATTAAATTCCAGCAGGTATTTTTCTTGATAGGCGTAGGTTGAGCGACCGGCCAAACCTCTGCTTCTATAGGGCAATGAAAGAATAAAGTCATCCTCAAAACCGTTAATCTTGTCGCTTTGATTATAAAGCAGCATGGCTGACACTTCGTGATCGCCAAACGTGCGGTTATAATTAATAGCTGATTCGGTATAGAATTGACGGTTACCGCCATTAATTCGAGAATAATTTAAAAACTCGCTACCAATCATCGTTTGCTCATATACCAGCTCACCACTTTCATCTCTCCGATGGGCAATCCACATATCTGGCGTTTTTGTACGGTTAACGAAATGTTCGTTATACGCATCAAAAGAAAACATACCCGTAAGCGATAAACCGGGCAAGAAAAAATCTAGATCTTGACGTACCCGTATATTAGACATCAGTTGGTTTTTCCATTGCGTGGAATAACCCGTTTGGGTCAACTCTGCATAAGGATTATTAACGCCAGATTGTTCTTTGGCAATTCGGCCGTCAGGATACTTAATAGGAAATACAATAGGTGATGCCAGCATGACAGCGCCAAAAATATCGTTAGTCTTCCGGCCAGGATAATTACCATTCATGATATATCCTTGTATCCCCACCTCAAGCTTAGTAGTCTTCGTCACATTCAAATTGAGATTGCTTGTAAAGTTGTAACGATCAAGCTTCATTTTTGAATTGTAATTGGCCAGTTCGTCGGTTTTCATTAAACCGGTTTCTGTGTAGTAAGCTGTAGACACATAATAACTGGCATTCTCTGAACCACCGTTGATATTGAGATTAACCCTAGAATTATTTCCTTGCTTATTAAAGACCTCATTCATCCAATCTACATTGGGGTATAAGTAAGGATCCTCACCGTTCCGCGTTTTCATAATAGCTTCGTCGGCATACCGTGGCGTTTTGCCGCGTGTGGTTAAGGCTTCATTGGCCATCTCCATAAAGGTTACACCATCTACAAATTTTGGAAGCCGCACAAAGCTCGATACCCCGCTATTTAGACCCAAACTAATTTCTGGTTTCCCAATCTTACCGTGCTTGGTATTAATTAATATAACGCCATTAGCACCCCTTACGCCATATACAGCAGTGGCGGAAGCATCTTTTAAAATGGAAAAACTCTCAATGTCTTCTGGATCAATATTGGCCATAGGACGCTGTACGCCATCGATTAATATAAGCGGACTACTGCCTGCAGCATTAAAGGTTGAAATACCTCGTATCCAAATATTGGCGTCATCGTAGCCAGGCTCACCACTACGTTGCACGGCAACGATTCCTGCTAGACGCCCCGCTAACAGATTAGTCAGATTCCGAACGG
>Ga0182736_1001387_pt1 | contig 24121 bp, 20 predicted proteins | sample eDN5th30CKraftBY_FD_128882 | JGI IMG/M metagenome (GOLD analysis project Ga0182736, IMG submission 128882) | Enriched backyard soil microbial communities from Emeryville, California, USA - eDNA 5th pass 30_C Kraft BY (version 2) (version 2) | ecosystem: Environmental > Terrestrial > Soil >...
ATGAAACGGTTGTCCTTGGGAATGAGCAAACCCTCCCCGATCTTCGGCAGCTTGGATAAGGCGCTGCAGATGATGGCCGAGCGTTCTCCTGACGAGGTCTCGGTGCCAATAAGCCGCGCGGTTGCTTGCCCAAGACCTGACAGGCTCCCTTCGATCCGGATGCTTTGATCGGGAAACACCCAGGTGAAGCGCTGCCCGGCCTGCTCCCACTTGCCTGGCCATTCGCCGGGTTTCCTCTCGGAGGCATCAAAAATGTAGGGGCTCCCCCCGTTCTCGATCTCCCCTCACCCAACGCCTCTACCGGTATAGAAAGTGATGATGAACTGGGATCGGTCAGAGGCACGAGTACATCTCCAGAGGGAGCTAGCCAAGCCCAGGCCGTCGGCGATGACTGTTGGGGACGCCAGGACAGTCCCGATCGAGGCGAGCAGGAAGCTTCTCATGAGCTATCTCCGATCGACGAAGCCGCATCGTAAGCGGAGTTCCTTACCGAAACTTGTCAGCCGGTGGGAGTGGAATGGTCGGTGTTGCCGCCGCTGCGTTCAAGCAAGCATACCGGGACAAAGCGCTGATCACCGCCGCAAGTTCCGCACCAGACAGGAGCCAGGCGGAAGCACTCGCCCGCAGTGGCCCGATGGCCACCAGCAAGAGGAGGAAAGTCACCACTACGCTCCACATCACCGTGCGAAACCGCCCTTGAGAACGGGTAAGGCATTAATCCATCAAATATGATCAACCCATGACAGACGCATGTTATCGCTTAGGAACGCTCAGACATCCCAACGCGAGCGTCGTCCCTACCAGACCCAAACGATCTTCACTCTTGCCCAACCGCGGAGGCACGTGGGTATTACGCCTCGGCCCGGATTTCGCAATCTGCCATGATCTCATCGAAGGGCTCAGGTCTGTGGATCGCGTAGCCCTGGGCGAAGGTGATCCCCAGGGCCGAGACTAGCTCAAAAGTCGCCTGATCCTCGACGAACTCAGCGACCGTTTGCGCGCCGAGTTCTTTGGCAATCTGGTGGATGGATTTGACGATGTAGCGATCCACCGCATTCGCCGTCATGTTGTGAATGAAGCTGCCATCGATCTTGACCATATCGACAGGAAACTGGCGCAGGTAGTTGAACGAACTCAGGCCTACACCGAAATCATCCAGCGCTATCTGGCATCCCATCTCCCGCAGCCTGCCGACCGTCGTGGCTGCCACGGCCATATTGCTGACCACGGCCGTTTCCGTGATCTCGAAAGCCAGGATCCCTGGCGCGACATCTGTCGTTTCTAGAACCTCGCGCACATAAGCAGCAAACGAAGCATCGCCGATAGAGGCCGCCGACAGGTTGAGGTGGATCCGCGTATCCCTTTCAAGGTATCCAGCCCGTTCAATAATGCTCAGTGCCTCCCGAACGACCCAACGGTCGATGACCCCAATGAGGTCATACCGTTCCGCTGCCGGGATGAACACAGACGGCGGAATGACCGTCCCATCCCTGTCCAGCATCCGCACCAGGATTTCATACCGCTCCTGAGTGGGATCGGCGCACGCCACAATCCTTTGGGCAAACAGCCGGAGCCGACCCTCCTCTATGGCCAGTTCGAGACCAGCCGCGACAGCAATCTCGCGATGGCGATCGACCGCCTCGCTCTGCTCGGGGCGGTAGATGCTGACCCGGTTCCGTCCGGCCATTTTGGCCGTCAGGCAGGCGACATCCGCCTGGGCGAGCACGGCACTTGGAGAGCGGACGTCGGGCGTAATTTCGGTCACCCCAATGCTTGCCCCGACGCTATAGCTGCGATCGTCCCAGGGAAATTGGATGGCACTGGCCCTGGTGTTAAGGTTCTCCAGGATCATGGTCGCATCATCAAGGGAACATCCGAGCAGGATAATGCCGAACTCATCCCCACCGAGCCGGCCGATCACATCGCCTTCGCGAAGGTAATTCGGCAACGCCCCTGCCACCCCTCGCAAGAGGGCGTCACCGGCGACATGGCCGGCGGAATCGTTAATGATTTTCAGGCGGTCGAGATCGACAAAGGCCAGGGCATGCTTGATACCAGTATCCCGGCTTTCCACCAGCGCTTCTTCGAGCTTCTGCTCGAAGGCGGATCGATTCAGGAGGCCGGTCAATTCGTCATGGGTAGCGTTGTATCTGAGCCGCTCCTCGGCTTCGCGCCGGGCCGTGATATCCTGAAATTGTACAATCATGTAGGCGGGTTCGCCTGCTCCATCACGCAGGAGAGAGGCGGACCTGAAGACCCAGACATCCGTACCATCCTTGCGCACCAGACGCCGTTCGCTCTCGACGACTTCGATCTCGCCTCTCAAGAGCGGGCCATCATCGGGCGGATTGTCTTCCGGAGGCGTCAGGTCGGCGGCTGTCTTCGAGAGCATCTCGCCTTCGGAAAACCCGGACAACCGGCAGAAGGCTCGGTTAACCTTGAACACAGTTCCATCGAGGTGCAGAAGCGCCGTCCCGATGCCGGCGCCCTTCATGGCTCCGCGGAAGAGTGCTTCGTTATGCAAGGCCTCCTGGTGTGCGGCTCGCCGCCAGCGGAACTCCCGGCTCAGGCTGAGAGCCAATGCCGTCATCGCCCCGGTCAGCACCAGCACGATGCCGCCAATCGTCAGGGCTCGGCTTCGCCAGGCGGCATAGACATCCTGCAGAGAGCGTCCGACGCTGATCGTCAGGGGGAAATCTCCAATCTGGGTGAAGGTGTACAGCCGCGGAATACCATCAAGTGGAGACGTGGTCGCCTCGTACGACCCTGAACGTTGCTGCGGATAGTAACGATAGAGCTCAGCCCCGCTCGTATCTGTCCCGAGATGTCCCTCGTTAAAGGGCTCGCGCACGAGCAGCTTCCTGTCCGCTCGCATGAGCGACATGGATCCATTCGGTCCCAGGTCCATCCTGCGGAACAGATCGGTGAAGTAGTCCAGGCCCAGGCCGACATACGCAATCCCGGCAAACCGGCCATCCGGGTGAGAAATCCGGCGACTGAACACGAGCCCCCAACCAAGGCCGACCGGACTCTTGATGGGTAGCGAAACATAGAGCCCCACGTCCGGGTGATCACGGTGGACGGTAAAATACTGGTTCCCGGCGACATTGATGATGTCCGGGTCCGTGAACCGGGAGTGGTATCTCAGCCTCCCGTGTTCATCGACGACGGCGATGGCGGCAAAATACTGTGCCGTTGCCACCTTATCGAACAGTAGTTGTCGCTGGAGGTCAGAACGGAGTTCAGCAAAGCCCGGCAGGTTGACCCGGTCGATCACCTTCTGGATCGTCAGATCGATGATCTCGAGATTGCGGGAGATGTCTCGGCTTACCGACGCAACAACATTACCCGCAGCTGCCCTCGCCTGATCTGATGCATTCCCGCGTTCATCGTAGACGAGGGCCGCACAAAACAAGTTGAAGACCGCAGCTAGAAACAGAACGTTCAGGACTGGGCGGTGAGCGAGCAGGTTCTTACGCCAGGAAATGGAGGTCACGAGGCAATTTCTTGGAAAGGGGGATAAGGCGGGACTTCAACGACATAGCGTATCAAAAGCCATAATCTGGCTTCGTTCAGGATAAGCCAGAGAGCCTCTAGGAATCCATCCAACTAAGGAAATGGGGTAAATGATTGCGTTTGTCCGACGTGGCGAGAGTCTTGGCGCACGTCGTCTGGAAAGTCCGTCCCAGGTCACCCCGAGCCGCCCTTATACAATGCCCCAGGCCCGAGAACGGGTTCGGCCAGTGAGTTCCCGCAGGAGGACCCCATCAACTGATGCATACCGAACCGCAATGAGAGTCCTGGACGACGATGGAGTTAAAACAGGGAGTTGGTTACTAGCCGATCCATACAACATAGTCGCCGGAACCGTTACCCGTCCGGCATTTTACTGCTTAACCGTAACATATTTTCACGATTCTGCGCCCCCAGAAAATCGTTGCAAATATACCTAGGGCATTCTAAGGCACAGCGGATAAGGAATCGTAAATAATGCGTTAATAGACAGCGCATTTTTGCGACGATATCTTGTTGCGACAATTGCAAACTAGCCAGATCAGCAGACAAAAAGCCGGATGTGTCTCTCAGGATCGGGACCGATAAGCTGGCGACTGCGAATAGCAAGATAATTTACGCAACTTACGGGCGCGATAAGCGGCTACCGAGGACAGAGTGGGGCAAAGATGTTGGCGTTGAATGGGAGTGACTTCCTGCGCATTGCGATTTTCAGTGGTGCGCTCGGATTTGCGGTATTTTGCGCGTCCTACAGCCTCTTGGTTTGGAGGAAGCGCAATAAGGGGCGTGCTTACCAGCCGAGCTGGCTGCGACGCATCGCATTCGCTTCCGTAGTGCTCGGGGCAATCGGTGTCCTCACCGCATGGGGCTCCAGTGAGCTCGAAAAGCGCGAAGGCATTGCAGGCGGGAACGATCTTTTCGTCGTGCATGCACGACGGGATAACACCATCCTCAATCTGACCTCTGGGGACGAAGTCGAAGCCGGCGAGGTGATTGCGAAGTATGTTCCCTTGGCCAATCAGACGCAGCTTGCCGTCAAGGATATCCAGCAGGCGCAAGCGAAGGCAAGAAAAGAGGCTGTCCGTGTACAGTCGTTGCCGATTGATCAGGGGCTCGTCCAGCGCGAGCTTCAGATCCGCACACAGCTCACTCAAGCGGAAGGTTTTCTTCTCGAGCTTCAGAAATCCCGAGGCGAGGCTGAAAAAGCGCGTGCGGCGCTCCTGACGGAATGGACCCGTGAGAAGACGAGACTTGAGGGAGAGATCGCGTCCACCGACAAGTCTCTGTCAGCAGCTTTGAGTCAGCTGGAGATTGCGCGCGCGGCCCTGCAACAGGCTGCTGATGCGTTCAAGAAGCAGATCATCACGCAACCTGTCTATGACTCACGTCGCTCGAATTTGATCAACGCAGAGCGCGAGGTCAATACCCAGCAGGTGGCCTTGTCCTCACTGAAAACCCGGAGCAAGGCGCTAGAGGATCGCTTCAAGCAGTCCGACATGACCTTGAGCCAGCAAGTTGCCCAAATCGCAGAGAGTACGGTCAAGTTCAGTGCCTCGCTGGAGAGCTACAAGGCACAGCTAACCGAGACCGAACGTTTGTTGGAAGCCGACCGGGCTCGCGCAAGGGCTCTTGTCGAGCGCGAGGTCGAAGCCGCAGATCTTGAGACCTCCATTGCCGCGGCCGAGAAGGAGCGCTCGATCGAGACGACCCAGCTGAAGGCGCCGTTCGCCGGGCATGTTGTCTTCCGTCATCCAAACCCTGGGCTCGCAGCCGACGGTGCTCCCGTTCTTGCCCTCTCGTCCGGCACAGGCTTTCTCGCCCGGGTCAGACTGCCGCGAGCTGAAGCTGACGAACTCGCATCCCACGAGCAACCCGTTCCGCTTATGCTCGACCACCCGGTTTTGCGCAACGTCATAACTGCTAGCTTTGTTCGGTCCGAGCCGGTGCCGCTTATGAAGAATCAGGTAATTGCGTTTTTTGACTGCACCTTGCCGGCAGAGGTTGTGGCGAGCCTCGGAAACTCGGCCGAACCGATCAAGGTGCGACTGCTCTGGAAGCCCTCTCTGCTGCATAACACCGGGGCTCAGGCAAGTGCTGCAGTGGCCCTTCTTGGTGTCCTTGGCCTTCTTTTCAGCGGAATTCGGCCCAAACAGGAAGCTCTGCCTGACCAGGCAAATGGAAACCTGCCTGGAGCGCTCGTTCAGCCTCAGAGTGGGCCCCATTCAACGGCCTTGGTTGGGAGCACGCCGGCCGCTAGTCCGAGTTCAACCAGCGACATTGTTGATATCAGAAGCCGTAAGCCAATGGTCCACCATCGCGGCGAACTCGTTCCGAAAGATTCCGTTACGGGTCTCATTGATCGTGACCAGTTCCTAAGCGTCGCTGAGGTTGAAGTTAAGAATGTAACCGAGGCGGGTGCCCATCTTGCGGTGCTCATCCTTCGCATCAATCAACTACGACAGACAAACACCATCTATGGGCGCAAGGTCGGGGATGCCGTCCTGAAGGATCTTGCAGAGTTGTGCCGTGGCTCGCGTGATCGGGATCTTTCCGCACGCTGGTCGGGTGAGGAGTTTGTTGTGCTGCTCCCGGAAACAGACATGGCAGGAGCCGAGGTTGTCGCTGGGCGGTTGCGCGTGAGAGCGGGGCAGCTTCGGATAAGCGACTTGCCCCACATCCAGGCTTCCATCAGTGTTGGCGTGGCCGCTGTGCTCCCCGGCGAGGCGACGGTCCTGCCAGCTCTTGAGAGAGCCGCTCTGCAAGCGGAAGAGAATGCACGCAGCATGCAGGTGGCCTCCATCCCGGCCTGAGGCGCCGCAAGGACTTCGCAACAGCGGCTGGAGCCCTATTCGACAGTGCTCAGGGCCAGGCTCCCTCTGCCGCATCTGCAAGCGGAACGTGAAATGTCAGACATGGTGGATCATACAGGAGCCACTCGTGGGTTCAGAGCGCGTCGGCGCTCTATTCCTCGAGCACTCGTCAACTTCCTTGCCGTCGCTACCTTCGCTTACGGCCTTTCTCTCTTGTTGACCCTGCCTTGGAGCATGAAAGAGGCGGCTTTCTCCGAAAGTGAGCTTGCTGCCACAGGACCGTGGGGACACATCAAGGGCGTGCTGCTGGTGATGATTGGAACCTTCATCCTGTTGCGCTGGCTCCTTATCCAAGGACTTGCCTTCGCAGAGCTCAACCGGATTCGCCGCTCCCACCCAGTCGAATCGGATACGCTGCCCTTCGTCTCGATCCTGGTGCCGGCCTACAATGAATCGGAAACGGTAGTGGCGGCACTCCAATCTCTGATTCATCTCGATTATCCCGCCTATGAAGTTATCTTCGTCGATGACGGCTCCTCCGACGACACCTATGCCAAGGCCCGCCCTATCGCCGGCAAGTATGGGCGTTGCACCGTTCAAGTCTTCACTAAGCCCAATGGAGGCAAGTGGAGTGCGTTGAACTTCGCATATGAAAAGGCGAAGGGAGATCTCCTTCTCTTCGTTGATGCAGACTCAGGTCTGGCGCGGGATGCGCTGAAGGTCATGGTGCCACGTCTTCTCAGTCCCGGCGTTGCGGCTGTGTCAGGACAGGTGACGATCCGCAATCGCGTCAACATGCTGACGCGGTTCCAGTCGATCGAGTACCTCCTTGGCAATGGGGGAATGCGCACAGCCCTGAGTGCCCTGGGAGTTGTCACTGTGGTGCCGGGGCCCATTGGTCTCTATAGACGGGAGATCCTGGAGGAGATCAGGAATCTCCCTGGGAACCAGCCTAAAGACGCAACCATCAGGAGACCCGGCGATGTCTTCGGCCCCTTGTCGGGCGAAACCTTTGCAGAGGATTTTCAGCTGTCGCTCTCGGCCCTCGCGTTGGGCGGCCGCATTGTGTATGAGCCTCGCGCTTACGCCTATACGAAGTGTCCTGAGGATATTAGTGTTCTGATGAATCAGCGCTATCGTTGGTTCCGCGGCACATGGCAGGTCTATGCCATCTACTGGAGGCAACTCCGCCATTTGAAGAAGGAGAAGATCCGCTATCTGCCGACGATCATGGCCTTGTTCTACCCGCTGGATATTTACCTCGTCCCAATCCTTAACCTCCTCTTCTGGGGGTCGATTGCCCTTTCCGCGGCATCTGGCGCATCACTGGACGATGTTATCACTTGGATCGGGTCTGTGAGCCTTCTGAATGTTATGACAGCGACGATCTATATCCTTGAGCAGGATGACGAGATCGAACTCCTGCCATTCGTTCCCCTCCTTGATCTGTACCAAAGTTTCCTCGTGAACAGTGCCTGGATCGTTGCCGCGATAGACGAAGTTCGAGGCACACGGATGAAGTGGTCATGATGGATTGAGCAACACCATATGCTTGTGATCCTGCTCAATAGAAGATCTATCTGGCTCAAGCTCGATTTGAAGTGAGGGGTCGTCGTATGGCACGCCCGCGACCTAAGCTCGAAAGCAGTAGTTTCATCGAAGCCTATATTCCCAAGACATAGGGAACCTCGGTTCCGGACTCTGAGGGGCCGTTCCATCGAATAGCTTGGTCAGGCACCGAATGCCATTTTACTCTTGGCAGCCCAACAGATTTGGAAGCATAGTCTTCGCATAAACCACAAGGGGAGTTGCCAAAATGGCAGATCGTGACCTCGACGTGGTGAAGGCCGCCTTGTCCGAACTATCCCGGCTCAAGAGCGCCGCTGACGACTCGACCCATATCCTGACCCGGCTCTATGCCGCCGCTCTGGAAGAATGGGCCGGGCTCCTGGAGATGGACCCGCGTCAGCTCAGCAGAATGATCCCATAGGTAGGCCATCCAGCCCCTGGGGTGGAACCGGGCAAGAATCCCTGGCCACGACCCAGAGGAGCCCTTCAAGCAATGCTTCGTGAGGTTCCAGGGGCGGATCTATGATGGTCAGGCGGATGGTAGCCGCCGTCGGACGATGGCGGCATGAAAGCGCGCGCCGTAGAGCAGCCCTTCATCGTTGAAATCATAGGCGGGGTTGTGCAGAGGCGCCGAGTCCCTGCCATTCCCGACGAAGACGAAGCAGCCGGGCACGTGCTCCAGGAATCGGGCGAAGTCCTCAGACCCCGTCATCGGCTCGCGGGCGGTCGAGACATGCTCAGGCTCGAACACTGCCCGGGCAGCCGCGAAGGCTTCGTCCACCAGAGCGGCATCGTTCAGGAGCGGCACGAATTCGCGGGTGTAGGTTACCTCAGCAGCGACGTTGTAGGTCAGCGCCGTGCCCTCGGCGATGATGCGCATCTGCTTCTCGATCTCGGCACTGACCTCCGGATGAAAGCTGCGGGCATCGCCGAGAATGCGGGCAAACCCCGGAAGGGCGTTGCGCGCGCCGTCGGTGATCAGCTCCGTCACCGACACGACGCCGATGTCGGTCGGGCTCAAGCGGCGCGAGACGATGATCTGGAGGTTCATCACTGTCGCGCAGGCGGCGACCAGCACCTCGTTGCCCCAGTGCGGGCGGGCGGCATGGCCGCCGACGCCTTTCAGCACGATCTCGAAGTTGTCCTCCGCCGACATGATCGGCCCCACCCGGGTTTGGAAATGCTCGCGCACTCAGGCTTCGCCATTGCGCATGAAATATTCGAGCCGATGGCCGGGTCCCAACTCCGATACTTGGAAAGGGTAATCGGTTGAAGGTTTTCGGACATGGGCCACCTCAGTGCAAAATGGTGCTCGAGCCCCTTGGGGCTCTGGCTTTAGCGAGGTGCTCTTGGAGCGCCACTAGGGCATGGATACGGGTCCCGAAGGACTTCGTGTAGGCCGTCGTGCCCGGGTTTCCGTTGCAACTCCTGACATAGGTCGCGCGAAGGTCCGCCCAGGACGCACGTTACGCGGCTGCGCCGAACAGGATGGCAATGAAGTCGCGCTGAGCGACCATGCCATTCGTTGGAGCATCGATAACCTGTCCCTTGCGGATCATCGCCATGGCCTCGTCGCCGGCAATCGTCCGCAGATGGATCGGATGCGGCTTCCCCAGTACCTTGAAGTAGCACCGGGCGGCTGCCGCATCCCGCTTGGGTGAAAGCAGAAAGTCGATGGTCTGCCCCTTTGCGTCGACAGCACGGTAGAGATAAACCCCTTCACCCTTCAGGCGGATATAGGTTTCGTCACCTTGCCAGGAGCCGTTCGTCATACGGAGATGCGGCCGGATTCGCTTATCCAGATCCGGTGCAGAAGCCTGGATCCCCTGAGACAGGGTTGTAGTATTGACCTGAATGCCTCGATCAGAAAACATGTGCTTGAGATCGCGATAGCTGATCGGCAACTGCAGATACCAGCGGACAGCCCAGAGGGTGATCTCAGCTGTGAACTGTCGACCTTTGATCAGGGTCTTGTTACTTTGCTTCGCTGCTAGCCCTCTTAGCACCCGGTTTTCATAGTTGGGGTGAACGAGGCTTCAAAGCTGCAACAGAACACGAGCAGGATGGCTGGTCACCTTCAGTTCGCGACAGACCTTACCCGTCTCATCCAATTGCACACGCAAGTCTCTTTATCGGAGACATCGAGGCCTGCATAATGCTTCAGACTGCGCTTCTCCCAATGATGTTTATGGCTGGTCCTACTCCGACCACGTTGTACCGTCAGCCTGAAGTGAGGCACCTCCGATAGCCCCTGAGGTCGGCGCGAAGTCGAATACCCCATCTGTTGCATTAATTTGTCAGGCTACAGGATGTAGTCGCTGTCGATCAGGCCACAGGTGCTACAGATTGTGTCCTCCGAAGTTAATACAACAGACCCCTTCAATGGAAAATCATTAGATCATCAAGCAGGCCCGTGAAATTGATCTTGACCACCCATGCTGCTCCACTGTGAAGGGTTTGAGAGAAGTTAAGGGATATTCATTTCCACGGTTCGCCGAGGGCCAACTGGTCTGCAAGGGCGCTTGACGCGGCCTCCATGAGACGCTCGCCCTTGTCAGCCGAAGAGCGACGGGCATCACCGATCACCCCGGTCGGGGCGAACTCTTGAAATGATCGCCAGCGATGCAATGGTGGACTCAGCACAGAACCTGCTCCGCTTGCTTGCGGCCCTACGGCATTAGGTAATTCTGCGTCGTCGACCAAATCTGGCCGAACCGCCATCATCATCGAGGTCTCGGCCTCGCAGGCATGCAGGACGGACTGCTGATCCTCAAGGATCTCTGCGAAGGCTTCACTAGCGAGAAGCCAGTAGGATGTCGTGGCGATCGGCGCTTTCAGCTCCCGCGTGAGTTCAACCGTCAAGGCATTCAGGGCGCTCATGTTGCCGCCATGCCCATTGACGATCAGGATCCTGCCGAACCCGGCTCGCAGTATAGAGCCGCAGAGATCGCGCAGGAGCGCGTGGTAGGTTGGCAGGGTAAGCGTGAGGCTGCCGCCAAAAGCCATGTGGTGCTCGGCAAGCCCAATCCCAATTGTCGGTGCGACGACCAGTGGGACATTCTGGCCTACTAACTTCAGCGCCGCCCGGCGGCAAACCTCCGAGCAGAGGACATCGTCGACACCCGTGGCAAGATGCGGCCCGTGCTGCTCGGTGGATGCGACAGGCAGGAGCACGATGGCTCCGCAGCCGGCACGGTCACGCAACTCGGCGGCCGTAAGGTTCTGCCATAGGACTTGCGTCATCGATCCCCTCTACCTTCCTGGTTTCTCGAGCCATTTTCTCGCCGCTTGGCAGCCGGCCCTCTGTAGATGCAAGCTGCACGATGGTCGCATGCGGCTTCCGCCTTTGCCATTTCATCTATTCCTGCGCCACAGATCAAGGCTTAAACGTGATCGTTCGCTGACGCGGGACCTTCCCGGCCCTTAAGACCGCGGTCGAAGCACTCCCGACAGTGTCGGCAGCAATGCCAAACTCGATCCAGAGCCAGCCAGCCGCGGCCTGCATCTCATGTTAACGGGGCTTAGTCTTGGGCGCACGATCAGATCCTGTGGTGGTCGAGCCCAGGCGGTCGGAATTCCGATGGCGGCTCGCCGCTCCCGCACAGGCAAGCCCTCGAGTTGCTCCTGGGCTCCTGGTTGCTCGAAGCAGCCATGCTACCTCACCGCTGGGTGGGAGCCGCCCACAGCACCATTGGCAGACCACGTAGAGCAGGTTGCGAACTTGAGCATCCCCATGAGGATGTGTCGCAAACCTTATGTCTCAGAGTTTCAGCTATGGTGACTGCGGTCAAAGCAGCGGAGACAGCTATGTTCGAGGGCAGGCATTTTGATCGTTCGATAATCCTGCTCTGCATCCGGTGGTACTTGGCTTACAATCTCAGCCTCCGGAGTTTGGAGCAGATGCTCGCTGAGCGTGGCATCTCAGTCGATCCCGCGGCCACTCACAGATGGGTCGTCTGGTACTCGCCCGAACTTCTGAAGCACTTCAATGCACGCAAGAGGGTCGTCACTGCCAAGTGGCACGTTGACGAAACTTACATCAAAGTGCGAGGCCAATGGAAATATCTCTATCGCGCCATCGACAGCAATGGCGACACGGTTGAGTTCTGGTTCAGCGAACGGCGTAACCTCACCGCGGCCAAGCGGTTTCTACGCAAAGCGCCCAAGCGCCATGGCCGGCCCGAGCGGATTGTCATCGACGGCAGCCAGACCAACCGCGAGGCGATCCTGGCCTGCGACACGGAAGGCCGACTTAAGGACAGGTCAAGGCGCAAGCTGAAGCCGATCAGGATCCGGCAGAGTCAATATCTCAACAACCGCATCGAGCAGGGTCACCGTACCGTCAAACGCCGAGTGCGCCCGATGCTCGGCTTCAAATCCGCTGAAAGTGCCTGGGTGATCTTAAATGGCATCGAGGTGATCCACATGATACGCAAGCAGCAGGCGAAATATGCCTACAATCACCAGTTGTCGCTCGCCGAGCAGTTCGAGCGGCTCGCCGCACAAGCGAATGCGAACCGCGTTCAGATATTTATGTCGGCAGTCAGAGATTGCGACAGAGCCCGACCGGCCCGTGGTGGCCCGCAGGTCACGCGTCATTGACGATGTTCCGGATGATCCGGTCAAAAGGCTCTGATTGTGAAGCTGAGATCGACGCCTCTGACGCATGAAGATGGGAGAGGCGGTCGCAGCCCAGGCGGAGTGTCGATCTCGGACTCCCTTTCAGCCGGATCCGCGGCGGGTGCGCGGTTCAGGCAGGTATGTGATCGGGCGGCTTGGGGAACCCGCGGTAGCGGGTGCGGCCGCTGAGCTCGCTCGGCAGGGCGCCGCCGAGCTGGTTCAGCATCAGGTCGACCGCTTTGGACCTCACCTTGAGCAGCTTGGCCCCATCGCTGTCCAACGAGAAGCGAAGGGGGATGCAGGTCTGAGCGGTCCTGTCACGAGAGCATCTGGAGATCGCCGTCCACGGCGATCGCCTGGCCTGAGATGGTTCGCCCACGCGGCGAGCACAGGAAGACGATCTGGTCCGCAAGCTGCTGCGCCGTGACGTATTCCTTCAGCGAGGCGTTCGCGAGCGCGGCCGTCTCCATCTCGGAGAAGGAGACACCCTGTTGCTGCGCCTTGGCCTCCAGCACGCGGCGTTGGCGGTCGCCCGCTACGATTCCGGGCAGGACCGCGTTCACGCGGATTCCATCCTGTCCCAACTCCCGGGAGAGCGACTTAGTGAAGCCGATCACAGCCCATTTGGCCGCCGCATAGGGCGAGCGCAGGGGGAAGCCGAACCGGCCCGCCGCCGACGAGAGATTGATGATCGATGCATTGCGACTGTTCCTCAGGTGAGGCACAGCAAGGCGCGTGCAGTTGAACTGCCCGGTGATGCACACGTCGAGGCAGCGGTCCCAATCCTCCGGGTTAATCTCCTCCACCCGCCCAGTCGGTCCGGCGATTCCGGCATTGTTAACCAGGACGTCGAGCCCGCCGAGCGCCTCCAATGCCTCCTCAAAGACCCGGGCCATGCCGGCACGGTCGGCCACATCGCCGTAGGAAGCGGTGAGTTCCAAGTCGGAGGAGGTGACCGCGTCGAGAGCCGCGCGATCGACGTCGCAGACATGAACCCGCGCGCCCTCGGCCAGGAAGGCGCGGGCGATCTCAAGTCCGATCCCGGCCGCTCCCGCCGTCACGAGCACGCGCAGCCCGGCGATATCGAGGTCCATCCTGTTCGTCTCCATTCCTGTGATCTCTTGTGGGGTGAGAATGCGCGCCAAGTCTCGCCGCATGGTCAATCCAGCAGGCGTCCCGTGCTTTCGATAAAGCTAGCGGCTCCTTCGATATCGTCGGTCAACGCTTTGCGGGCGGCAGCTCCGTCGCCAGCCACTACGGCTGCGACCAAGCGCTGGTGCTGCCCGGCAGCGCCCCCGGTGCGCAGGCGCTCGGGTGACACTTTTAAGTCGAAATTCAGCACGGGCCCAATCTTCAGCCACAGGCCCTCGATGATGCCGACCAGAGTCGGTAAGTTTGTCGCGCGATAGACGGCAAAATGGAACTCCTTGTTGGCGCGCACGGCCTGATGGGCCTGAGGGTCGGGGCTGCGCGCCTGATCCAGGAACGCCTCCTCGAATCGACGCATCGCGACGAGATCCGCCTCCGTGCGGTTGCGGGCAGCCTCCTCGGCTGCGAAACCCTCAATCGCGAGGCGTACGGCGGTCAGTTCCCGAAACCGCGCAAGGCTCATCAGCGGCACACGCACCGCCCTGTTGGGCAGAACCTCCAGGGATTGATCGGACACGAGACGCGCCACCGCCTCCCGTACAGGCATGATTGAGACGCCGAGGGTTTCAGCGACGCTGCGCAGGGACATCTTCTGACCCGGCGCAAGCTCACCGCTCATCAAAAGCTCGCGCAGTTCTGCATGGACGCGTTCGCCCAGGGTCACGCGCTCCAGCTTGCCGATCTGCGCGATGGCCGTAGGCGTCTCGGTAATTCGGGGGCTCGACAAGTTGCTCATCTTCAGACAATCTAACTGTGATCACAGATCGCGGCAAGTAACTGCGACATCTTAATGGGAGAAGGAAACGCCAATGGTACAATCAAATGATTTGACCCGTCGTACGCTCCTCAAGGGTGCGGCCAGCGCGACGGCGCTTGCAGGCATCGGAATGCCCGCCATCGTCAAGGCGCAGGCCGACGTGATCCGAATCGGTCACCTGACACCGGTGACGGGCTTCCTCGGGCCGCTCGGAGAATTCGCCCAGATGGGTGTGAAGCTCGCGGCCGAGGAGATCAATGCAGCCGGCGGCGTGTTGGGCCGCCCCATTGAGCTCGTGATTGAGGATTCGGTCAATCCGCAGACCGCCTCGGCAAAGGCCGAGCGCCTGATCGAGCGCGACAAGGTGGCGATGATTATCGGTGAGATTTCATCGGCCTCGGCCCTCGCCATCGGCCAAGTGGCGAACCGCACCAAGACCGTGTTCATCAATACGGGCGCGAATTCTGATGCACTGCGCGGCGCGAGCTGCAATCCGTTCATGTTCCATATCGAGGCCGCGAACTCGATGATGGTGCTTGCCGTCGGCAACTACCTGAAGAGCGAGAACATGATCAAAGGGAAGAAGTGGTATTCTCTGACGGCCGACTATGCCTTCGGCCACGATCTCTTCCGCGTGGCCAAGAAGTTCGTGACAGAGAACGGCGGCGAGTTCGTTGGCGAGGAACTGGTTCCGACCGACGCGACCGACTTCAGCGCCTATCTTCTCAAGATTCGCCAAGCCCGGCCCGATGTGGTGGCGTCGAACCTCGCCGGCAACCAGATCACCAACTTCATCAAGCAGTATGCCGAGTACGGCCTGCAATTTCCGATCACCGGCTTCGGCTTCGACACGGCGGTCGCCTGGGGTGCCGGCAAGGGCAATTTCTCGGGCATCTGGCCGCTGATCTGGCACCACCTCGTGGACTCGCCTTCTTCCAAGAAATATGTGGAGGCCTTCACGAAGAAATACGGCAAGCCGCCCGAGAACCAGTCCTGGGGCGACTACAATTCCCTCAAGATCGTGGCGCAGTCCTTCACGGAACTGAAATCCCCTGATCCGCAGAAACTCGCGGAGCATCTGCGCAAGGGCGCCAAGTTCGACATCCTGAAGAGCCGCGAGGGCTATTTCCGTGCCTACGACAACCAGATGGTTCAGGAGATGTATGCCGTAAAGGCAAAGGATCCGGACAAGATGAAGGATCAGTGGGACATTTACGACCCACTGGGCTCCGTCCCCGGCCCCAATGAAAGCCTCGAGGTTCTTGCCCCGCCTCAGGACGGCGCGTGCAAGATGCCGGCCTAACCGAGTCGCCCGCCGAGGAGGCCGGGCGGCCAAGCGTCGCTCCGGCCTTTCGGAAGCACCACATTCCGATTTCGTCACGTCCCGGCGCTACGCCGACGGATGCCTCATGACCGGAAAAGGAGTCACGCTTGACGGTCATCTTTCTCCTTGAGCAGGTGCTGAACGGCCTTCTGGTCGGCGCCTATTACCTCCTGATAGCTCTGGGACTCTCGCTGATCTTCTCCCTCGGCGGAATCGTGAACCTAGCGCATGGAGCATTCTACGCGATCGGGGCCTATCTGGCGGTGTCGCTGGCGCCCTGGATCGGGTTCGGCGGCGCATTTATCGCCTCGCCGTTGCTTGTCGCACTGCTCGGCGTACTCATCGAGCGCTTCTTTTTCCGAAGGTTCTACAGGGCCGATCCTATCCTAAGCCTGCTCCTGACCTTCGGCCTCGCGATGATCATCGAGCAGAGCCTGCGCATGATCTTCGGCGCGGCGCCCCTGCCCTTCTCGATCCCTTCAGCTTTGCGCGGGCAGGTCTTCGTGGGTGACTTCATCTATCCGCGTTACCGCCTCATCATCTTCGGCGTCGCACTTGCAGCCGTCATTGGCACTTGGTACTTGGTATATCGTAGCGCGTTCGGCCGCGTGGTGCGCGCCGGCGTGCAGAACCCCGACATGGTTGGCGCGCTCGGTATCTCGCTTCAGCCATACATGACCGCTGTTGTGGCGTTCGGACTCGGGCTTGCGGGTCTCGCGGGCGTTCTGCTCGCGCCGATTTCGGGCGTGCATCCGGCGATGGGCGCCGAGATACTGACCGCCTCCTTCGTGGTGGTCGTCATCGGCGGCCTCGGCTCCTTCTGGGGCGTGATCGCGGCGGCTGCGCTCGTCGGCGTGGTTCGCGGCCTGACCATCTACTTCTTTCCGCCCGCCGGCGAGGCGTCGATGTATCTGTTGATGGCACTGGTGCTGCTTCTGCGGCCACGCGGGCTTCTCGGCGAACGCATCCAGAAATTCGAGTAGGATCGATGCGCAAGGATTATCGGCCTGTCTTTATCGCGGCTGTGGCGCTCGCGCTGCTTCCCTTCATTCTCGATCCTATCGGCCTTCCCCTGCGCTCGTCTATCGACGTGGTGGTGTTCGCCATCGCATGCCTCGGGCTGAACGTTCTCGTCGGCTATACGGGCCTTGTGTCCTTCGGCCACGGTGCATGGTTCGGGCTCGGGGCCTACGCGGCGGCGCTGAGCCAGCTGAACTGGTTTCCGGGAGGCATCCTCCTACCGATGCTTCTTGCGGTTTTGTTTATCGCCCTCACGTCACTGCTCCTCGGCGCTCTCATCCTGCGCCGGCGCGGCGTGTATTTCTCCCTCCTGACGCTCGCACTGACCGCCATGCTGTTTGCGGTCGCTTACCGCTGGACGGCGCTGACCGGCGGCGAGAGCGGCCTTGGAGGCGTGGTGCGTACCAATACCTTTGGTCTCGATCTGAGCTCCGACTGGACCTATTACTGGGTCGTGGCCGCCGTTGCCCTCACGGTCTGCTTGCTATTGGTGCGCTTCCACAATTCGCCCATCGGCAGCGTTCTTGTGGCGATCCGTGAGAACGAGCAGCGTGCCCGCTTCCTGGGCTATCCCACGAACCGCTACAAGCTCGTGGGCTTCGTCGTCTCGGCGACGGTCGTCGGGCTCGCAGGCGTCCTGTCGGTGTTCAACCATCGTTTCGCGTCGGCCGAGCCTCTCTCGGTCGCCTTCTCGGGCGAGCTAATCGCCATGGTGGTGATCGGTGGGATGCGCAGTTTCCTCGGGCCGGCGCTGGGTGCCCTCTTCTATATCCTATTCCGCGAGTTCCTGTCGATCTGGACGCCCCATTGGCTGTTCTATTTCGGCATCCTGTTCGTGGGCTTCATTATTCTTTCGCCCATGGGACTGGTGGGCGTGGCCCAGCGGATCATCGCGCCCTTCCGGCCGAAGGTGACGGAAGAAGCCGCCATGGCCGGACGCACCCTGACGGACGAGCCCCTGCCGTCTTTCCTGAAGCCGGCGGACCATTTGGACGGCACGATCCTGGAGGCGCGCGGCATCGCCAAAAGCTTCGGCGCGCTCAAAGCCGTCCAGGGCGTCGACATCGTTGTGCGCGACCGCTCGCTTCATGCCCTGATCGGGCCCAATGGCGCGGGCAAGACCACAGCCTTCAATCTGATTTCTGGGTTCTACAAGCCCGACGAAGGCGACGTCCTGCTCAGGGGCAAGTCCATCGCGGGGCTCACACCGGAAGCGATCACGGAAGCCGGTATTGGGCGCTCTTTCCAGATCACGAACCTCTTCCCGTCACTCACCGTGGAGGAGAACCTGCGGCTTGCTGTGCAGGCCCGCCACCCACAGCGCTTCAATCCCTGGACGTCCGCCCGGTCCATCAAGCAGATCGAAATGGAGACTGCGTCCGTGGTCCGCTATCTCGGGGTCGCCGGCATCGAGAGGGCTGAGGCAGGCGCCCTTTCCTACGGCGGCCAGCGCCTTCTCGACATGGGTCTCGCATTGGCGACGAAGCCGCGCGTCCTGCTGCTCGACGAACCTCTAGCGGGCCTCGCGGCCGCCGAGCGCCAGCGCATCGGCGATATCATCAAGCGCATCTCGTCCGATGTGCCGATGCTGCTGGTCGAGCATGACATCGACCGTGTGTTCCAGATCGCCGATGCGGTTACGGTGATGAACGATGGTCAGGTGCTCGTCGATGGAACGGTCGAGGATGCGAGGTCGAGCCAAAGGGTGCAGGAGATCTATATCGGCTCCGGCGCGGCGACGCTTGCGGCCAAACCTCGCGAGAGCGCCGTCGAGCCCGCGACGCTTCTCACGGCAGACGGCATCAACACCTTTTATGGCAAGAGCCACGTGCTGGTCGATGTAGCGTTTGATGTCCGGCAGCACGAGATCGTGGCGCTGCTCGGCCGGAACGGCGCCGGCAAATCGACGCTGCTCAAGACCCTCACCGGGATCGCCCAACCCTCATCCGGCGCGATCACGCTCGACGGGCAGAACATTGCCAGGCGGCCGTCCTACGAGATCGCCCGCCTCGGCATCGGCTACGTGCCTCAGGGGCGCGGCCTCTTCGCAGGCATGACGGTGGGCCAGAACTTGGAGCTCGGCCGGCTCAAACGCGAGACGGGGCATGGCATCCATTGGGGCTTGGAGCGGATCTTCGAGTACTTCCCACGCATCCGCGAAAGGATCGACACGCCGGCAGACTATCTCTCCGGCGGCGAGCAGCAGATGGTGGCGGTCGCCCGCGCCTTGTCAGGCGACGTGAAGGTTCTGCTCCTCGACGAGCCGTTTGAGGGCCTTGCACCTGCGGTTGTTGAACAGCTCTTCGAGAGCTTCGACAAGCTTCGCCACGAGGTGTCGATCATCATCGTGGACCACCATCTCGACCTCGCGCTTGCCTTGTCCGACCGCACGGTCGCGCTTGAGCGCGGTCGAGTAATCCATACCGGCCCATCGAAGGATCTCCGCGACGATCTCGCGCTGCGCCGCAAGGTCCTGTGGCTGTAAGTTCAAAAGGGAGTCTTGAATGCCAACTGTTGCAATTGTCGGTGCCGGGCTGATCGGTCGCTCCTGGGCCATCGTGTTCGCACGCGCCGGCTGGCAGGTGCGGGTGACTGATCCAGAGGCAAGAACGCTCGAGAATGCATCTCGGCTCATCCGCGAAGGGCTTGAGGAGCTGTCAACGCACGGCCTCGTAACCGAGCCGGCTCTCGCAGCCGGACGCGTCACGGCTGTATCGTCGCTCTCGGAAGCGGTCGATGGTGTCGATCTCGTTCAGGAGAACGGCCCCGAGGTCGTCGAGACGAAGCGGGCGATTTTCGCCGAACTCGACCGTCTGTGCCCAAGCCACACGATCCTGGCCTCGTCCACCTCCGCCATTGTAACGTCGCGTTTCACCGAAGAGCTTCTGGGTCGCGCCCGCTGCCTCGTGGCGCATCCGGTGAACCCGCCTCATCTGGTGCCGCTCGTCGAACTCTGTGGTGCATCTTGGACGTCTGCGGAAACCATCGAGCGCGCCCGCGTGATCTACGAGAGCGTCGAGCAGGTTCCGATCACGGTGAACCGGGAGGTGGAGGGCTTCGTTCTCAACCGGCTCCAGGGTGCGTTGCTGGCGGAGGCTTTCCGACTCGTTGGCGAGGGCGTGGTGAGCCCACAGGATTTGGACAAGACCCTTAAGAACGGTCTCGGCCTGCGCTGGTCGTTCATGGGCCCCTTCGAGACCATCGAACTCAATGCGCCCGGCGGCATCGCCGATTATTGTGACCGCTACACCGGCTTCTACCGCAGCCTCAGCCAGGATCCCGCAAAACCCGATGTCTGGGACAAGGACAATGTTGGCCGCATCCTGGACGCCTGGGGCGGCACGCCGAGCTCCGACGCCCTCACCCGCCGTTCCGCCTGGCGCGACAAGCGCTTGGCCGCCCTCAGAGCGCACAAGAACACCCAGCCCGAGACCTGACCTGACGAGAGAGAACGAAATCCATGGCCCGCAAAGTCATCATCACCTGCGCCGTCACGGGTGCCATCCATACCCCGACCATGTCACCGCACCTGCCGATTACCCCGGAGGAGATCGCGGAAGCCGCTATCGGGGCCGCCGATGCTGGAGCGGCCATCGTGCATCTGCATGCCCGCGATCCGCTGAACGGCAAGCCCGACCAGACGCCGGAAGCGTTTGCCCCCTTCCTGCAGGTCATCAAGCAGCGCTCCAACTGCGTCATCAACATCACGACCGGCGGTGCACCAACCATGTTGGTTCAGGAGCGCGTGAAGCCAGCGGCTCACTACAAGCCGGAGGTTGCGTCTCTCAACATGGGCTCAATGAATTTCGGCCTTTATCCGATGCTGAACCGTTTCAAGGAGTTCAAGTACGATTGGGAGAAACCGTATCTCGAAGGATCGTCCGACCGGATCTTCCGCAATACCTTCGACGACATCGCGTACATCCTGAACACCTGCGCCGAGAACGGAACACGGTTCGAAATCGAATGCTATGATATCGGCCATCTCTATACCCTGGCCCATTTCGTGGATCGCGGTCTCATCAAGCCGCCGCTTTTCGTACAGAGCGTCTTTGGCCTCCTCGGAGGAATAGGTCCTCATCCTGAAGATGTGATCCACATGAAGCGCACCGCCGACCGGCTGTTCGGCGACACCTACCAATGGTCGGTCCTTGGGGCAGGCAGAAACCAGCTCACCATCGCGGCCCAAGCGGCAGCGATGGGTGGTAACGTGCGGGTCGGCCTCGAGGACTCGCTCTGGATTGGCCCAGGCAAGCTCGCAGAGTCCAACGCCGAGCAGGTCCGCCGCGCCCGCCAGATCATCGAAGGCCTCGGCCTTGAGATCGCGACGCCGGACGATGCCCGCGAGATCCTGACGCTGAAGGGCGGCGATCGCGTCAACTTCTAGAGCATCGGACACTTTGTCGGACCTACCTGATTCGGTTGCGTCGCAAATTTGGAGCAGAGACGCGAAGGTGGCCTACGCTCCGTCACAGGTCAGGCGGCAAGCAGATCGAACTGCTCTGCCAGTGAAGGCTGCGAACTGCAGACCAGCGTTCCGAGAGCTAACGCGGACAGGACGGCTCTTGAGATTGCACGCATGGAACTTCCTTCCTTCGTTGATTGACTGCGACCTCTCGGGCGAGATGGCTCCCGCGGGCGAGGCACTTTCGCCTAGATAGATTAGGATCCTCATGAGGGTCATGGGAGCGGCGGTCTACCGAGACCGCCATCCGTCATGGCGTCGCTGCACGCCGGTGCGTCCGGCGCGCACTGGCTTTCACTTCTTCGGTTTCTCCAGCACCGGGAACTTGATGCCCAATTGGTCCAGATATGTCGCGTGCTTGGACGGATCGTAGTAGTACTTCTTCATCTCGGGCCGATACTGCGCCATGATGTCGGCGTTGATCTGCACCTGCGGCTTATCCTCGGCCGAGATCATGGGGACGTACCTCTGATTCTTCTGCTGCTCGGTGGCGAAGTACTCCTTGGCCTGAGCCAGCAGCTCCGGTTTCGAGAGCAGATCGATGGTCGTCATCGCGATCACCTTCGATCCCGCCACGACGCCCTTGTGCGCAATCGGCGTCGCCATCGACATCGCATTCACCCAGTGATGGCCGGGCAGGTTAGGGATGTTGGACGGATAGTTCAGCGTGATCGTCGGAACGGCCCAGGAGATGTTGCCGATGTCGTCGGAGCCGCCGCTCCCGGGCTTCTCCACGGGCGGCTCGAGCTTCTTCAACTCGGTCGCAAGCCCTTCCTCCTTTCCCTTAACCGTGCGCTGCACCGCCTTGGCAAAGGCCTGCTCATCATCCGTCCACTTGGGCAGCCCGACCTGCTGAATGTTGGCGTAGGCGGCCTCAGCGATCGGCTTGTTGAAGTGACGGGGTGCCGCCGTGCCGATGACTTGTCGGGTGACGGCGGTATCCGACATCTTCGCCGCCGCCTCCGAGATGGTGTTGGCGATCTCGAAGTTCTTGCGGATGTTTGCGAAGTCCTGCTCGCGGATGAAGTACCAGACGCTAGCGACGGACGGCACGACGTTGGGCTGGTCGCCTCCATCCGGAATGACGTAGTGCGAGCGTTGCTCAGGCCGCAGGTGCTCGCGACGCATGTTCCAGCCGATGTTCATCAGCTCGACACCGTCGAGCGCGCTGCGGCCACGCCACGAAGCCGAAGCGGAATGTGCGGACTCGCCGCTGAACGTGTACTCGACCGACACCAAACCCGTCCCGCGGGGCTGGCCCCAAGTGGTCTCGAGGTGGGAATGTCACATTAACTGAGTATAACCGTCTTACGGCCCGGCGGGGTCAGTTATTGCACACCCCAAGCCCTTGATCTTCCTCGGCCCAAGATTTTTTCCTTGACGGGTACAGGTAGTATTAGCCGCTAATGTGACATTCTTCGTTTTCACTGTGCTTTTCGAAGCAGATGGCAACGGCACGGAAGTGCTTGAGTTTGCTGAAGAAGCGTTCGAGGAGGCTGCGGTAGCGATAGGGGAAGGCGCTGAACGGCGAGCGGCGTATGCGGCCGGGCATCGGCTTGAGGTTGGCCCATGCGCAAAGCCGAAGACCGCAGAGCGGGGCACCGGATCCCGTGTCCGACACTCGTCCATGGGGCCGGAGCTGTCGCCGGAGGCGGCTCGGCAGCTTGCTCTGCGCCATCGCCTCGCCTGCGAGGCAGCGGAGGGTTACCTGGATGCGGGGTTTTCCGTCGTCTATCAGGATATCCTGATCGGCCCAGCTCTCGGGGAGGTTGCAGACCGCCTGCATCATCGTTCTCCGGCGATCATAGTCCTGGCTCCCAAACCCGAGGTTCTCGCCCAACGGGACCGGGATCGCGCCAAGAGAGGCTACGGCGAACACTTTCCGCCGTCAGTCCTTGCATCTGCGTTCGAGCACGAGACACCCCGGCTCGGCCTGTGGGTGGATACCTCAGACATGTCGGCAGACGAGGCCGTTGAACGTATTCTTGGCCAGTACGGACAAGGTTGAACATCCCGCCGTCTGCGAAGCGAATGCAGCCCGAATGCAGCCCTCGCCCGACCTGGCACATTCGATAGGTTAGATCTTTAACACGGCGGTGCAAGCTAACACTGCCAAGTTCCGCTCAACCGGCCTCTCGCCCGGTTTGCCCACAGTGCCCCAGGATGAGAGCCCAGCCGGTCATGAGCAACGCCACAAAGACGAGGAGAGCGGTGACGGCATGGCCATACTCCCATTGCCGCCGCAGGGCTTCCCAGTTTTCCGGGGTCTGGGTCCAATTCGCCGTAGCCTGATTGGCCGGGAACACACAGGATCCTGATGCGCATGGAAGCGCCCTGCGCGATCATCTCGGCGCCCCGGCGCGCGAAGGACGGCCCGTCTTCAACCATCCCGTCATCCTGCGTCGGGATCGGGTCGGCGCCCGGCGGGCGGCGATCCGGGCCGGCGCCACCTTGTTTCTTGTCGGTGTGATCTGGATCGTCACTGGCTGGACCATGGCGCCCTTCATGATACTGGGAGCCTCGATCATGCTCTCGGTCTTCTCGACCTTCGACAGCCCGGCCCGTACACTCTGGTTCGTGTTCCTGGGCCAGGTCGGCGGCGTGATCGCAGCCCTCCTCTGCCGCTGGCTCGTCTGGCCTTTTGGCGACAGCGAATTGGGCCTCATCCTTATGGCCATGCCGTTCGTCCTCTCGGGTGCCTTGCCGATGGCGCATAACCGCACCGCGCCGTGCGCCACCGATTACAACATGGCCATGTTCCTGATGCTGCAACCGGCCTACCCGCTGACCCTGGCCTTCTGGCCCTCGATGGCCATGTCAGTCGCCGTCGTCGCAGGACCACTGTCGGGATTGGTGGTCTACAAGGTGCTGTTCCCGATTGATGCGCGCCGCCG
>Ga0182736_1001389_pt1 | contig 24112 bp, 23 predicted proteins | sample eDN5th30CKraftBY_FD_128882 | JGI IMG/M metagenome (GOLD analysis project Ga0182736, IMG submission 128882) | Enriched backyard soil microbial communities from Emeryville, California, USA - eDNA 5th pass 30_C Kraft BY (version 2) (version 2) | ecosystem: Environmental > Terrestrial > Soil >...
GCGTTGCCTACCAGCTTTCTCACCATCGCCCGCACCTCTGCGGGCGTGTCGCCGCTAATCACCTCAACATAGCCTATCCCTGCACGGCGCAGGGCTTCCTTCTTCACGGCATCGCGGGCGGCGGTTTCGGCGCTGCCGTGGTGGCCTGTTCCCTGAAATTCTACGGCGTGAAGCGGGCGGCATTCGGTATCTACGATCAGCAGGTCCACTCTCTTGGCGTTGATAGCCCAGAAAGCATCCTTGTTCTGGCTGTAGAGCACTTCGCCAAGGCTGACTTGCCCCATGGCTCGCCAGCCGGGGCTGAACTCAGCCAGCGCCTTGTCGATACATTCAAGCAGGCGCCGCTCCGGCTTGTTGAGTAGAGGGCGGGGTTTGAATGGCGCCTCCATAACCGTGCGAAGCTGGTCGGCGGCTATTTGCGTCCGTGCATCCTGCTCCGTTCCCGCCCGCCGCATTTTATTCAGCGTTGCAACTCTGCCGCGCGCAGCGCGTCCTTTGCGACTGGCCCAGTAGGCCCTGCGCTTTTCGCGTTCGATTCTATTGAAGAACTTCTCCACGCCGATGCCAATTGCCGCACCAGCCGCAAGCACGATGAAAAGTGCCAGAGGCTGGTCCAATAAGGCGTTTAACGTGGTGGCCATGCCAGCCTGATCGCATATCTCGGTTAGCGGTCAGTAAAGCGCGGTTGAGACGGCGATCTTGCGTAGAGTGCCGTACTTCGTTATAACTACTGTATGAACAAGCCCCTCAAGATCACCAGGATCGGCAACTCCGCCGGTATCGTCCTTCCCAAGGACGTGCTTGCGCGCCTGCGCGTCGGGCCGGGTGACACTGTGCATCTGACAGAGGCTCCGGATGGCGTGCGGCTCACTGCACACGATCCCGATTTCGCCGAGATTATGGAACTGGCCGAGGAAGTCATGCGCGAGGATCGCAACATCCTGCGCGAACTCGCCAAATAGCAATGCAGGACCGGGTAGAACCGCGCTGGCTCGATCAGGGCGTCGCGCTGGCGGTGCATGATCGCCAGCTTGCCGAACATGGCGGGCCGACCGGCGTGCGCGATCAGGGTATGCTGGCCAGCGCGCTTGCCCGCCCGCTGAACCAGTGGAGCTATGGCGAGGATGATCGCTGCGCTCTTGCTGCTGCCTATGCTTTCGGCATCGCTCGAAATCACCCGTTCGTTGACGGCAACAAGCGCACGGCGTGGGTTATGGCGCGCTTGTTTCTACGCCTGAACGGGCAGGCGCTGAAATTCACGGAGCGAGAGGCGGTCATGACTGTCCTCGCCCTCGCCGCAGGTGAACTGACCGAGGATGAACTGGCCGACTGGTTCCGCCAGCACCTCATTCCCGCCTAAACCTCCGGCCTGATTTCGCGGCGCCTCTTTCCTACAGGCCCCGTCCCGTGCCTTACCCTGCGGGATGACGCACGCATCCTCCCCCTCTCGCCCGCCCCGTTCCAATTCCGAATACCGCTGGACCGATGCCCGCGCGCTCGCTTTTCTTGAGGAACTGGCGCGTAGCGGCAGCGTGGCCGATGCCGCGCGGGCCGTGGGGGTCAGCCGCAATTCGGCCTATCGCCTGCGCGCCCGCGCTCCGGTTTTTGCGGAGGGATGGGAAGTGGCGCAGCGCGCCGCCACCGCGCGCTTGCGGCAGGGGATAGTGGCGGCAAGGTCACTGCAAGGTGACGGCCCGGTTACACCAAGGTGGCGCCAAGGTGACGCCGGATCGGCAAAGTGACGGCAAAGTCACGCCAAGGGGGCGGCAAGGTGACATCGCCCCTCTGGACCGTGTCAGGGGTGTCAACACTCCCGCCAACTTGCCGTCACTTTACGCCGGGCGTCACCGCTTGCGGACGAACTCCGCGCGCAGCACCAGTCCCTTGATGCCGGGATACTTGCAGTCGATCTCCTGCGCGTCGCCGGTCAGGCGGATGGAGGGGATCACGGTGCCGCGCTTCAGCGTCTGGCCCGCGCCCTTCACGTCCAGATCCTTGATCAGCGTCACGGAATCGCCATCGGTCAGCACGTTGCCCACTGCGTCACGCACTTCCACCGTATCGGCCGCGTCGGCCGCCGCGCGCTTGGCCGCCAGTTCGGATGCGGGCATCCATTCGCCGCTCTCCTCGTCGTATACGTATTCGTCGTCGCTCATGCCTGATCTCCTCGGACCGCTGTCAACAGCCCTGTCTCGTCGGCGCGCGCGAATGGCAGGCGGGCCGGGGCTTGGCCAGTGCGCTGATGTATGAAACAGCAGCGCTCACGCACGAGCAGGGGGTATGCGCCGCGCGCTCGGAACCGCGATGCGTCCGGCGGATTGGTATGCCGGATGCCTCGCTCCTGTCTCTGGGGAGAGATATCGATGAACCGCACCGCTTTGGCCCTCGCCACACTCGCTGCCGCCGCCGTCACCGCCTGCACCTCCGCGCAGAGCGATCCGGAGCCGGTTGCCGGCCTTTCCACCGGCCGACAGTGCCTCTTCACCAGCCAGATCAACGGCTACAGCGACGCCCCCGGCGGCAGCAACGGGGCGGACAGGCTCTACGTCAACACCGGCCCCAACGGGCGCTGGCTGTTCGAAACCTTCGGCGCCTGCCCTGAACTGGACTGGACCTTCAGCATCGCGCTGGACACCCGGCCTACGTCTGCCTCCAGCCTGTGCACCGGCGATACCGCCACCCTGCTCGTGCCCCGTTCCGTCGGCGGCCCGCCGGATCGCTGCACCGTGCGCCTGCTGGGCAAGATGGAACCGCCGCCGCGCTAGAACCGGCGTAAACGGAGAGGGGCGTCATGACACTCGACGAGGTGATGAACCGGCTGCGCGCGCTCGGCGACGAGAAGGTGAAGGCGCTCGCCATTCGGGCCGGTGCGGAGGACGATCAGTTCGGCGTGAAGCTGGGCGACATCCGCAAGCTGGCGAATGAAATTCGGGCAGACCACCCCCTAGCGCTGCGGCTTTGGGCCACGGGGAATGTCGATGCCCGTTTGCTGGCCGTCCTGCTGCTGAAACCGCGCCAGCTTTCGGCGGAGGAACTGGACGCCATGGTGCGTGGCAACCGCGTGATGCAGGTGTCCGACTGGTTGAACAGTTATGTCGTGAAGAAGCACCCGGATAAAGAGGCGCTGCGTCCGGCATGGATGCATGATGACGATCCGGTGGCGGCGCGCGCGGGGTGGAGCCTGACTGCGGACCGCGTGGCGAAACAGCCCGATGGGCTCGATCTTCCTGCTCTGCTTGACCGGATAGAGGCGGAAATGGGCGATGCCGCGCCGGAAACGCAGTGGACCATGAACACCACTCTGGCCCAGATCGGCATTCATCATCCCCAGAATCGCGGCCGGGCGCTGGCCATTGGCGAGGCGCTGGGCGTCTATCGTGATTACCCCACCTCAGCCGGCTGCACCTCGCCCTTCGCGCCGGAATGGATCGGGGAGATGGTCCGCCGACAGGAAGGCGGCGCCTGATCAGGTTAATGGCTCCCCCGGGCACGATCAGGAAATTGACTCGCGCCACGCTCCGGCTAGGTTTGGTTAACGGGGTATAAAAGGGGGCTTCCGATGGGCGAGGGCACTGCGGGCAGCACGGCGATCTTTCCTGCCGATCGGGCGTGGGATCATGAAGGGCGCGGCAGCCCGCATGTCGGTGTGCTGGTTGGCGGGCCCGCCGCCACATCGCAGCATGTCGAATACCTGACGCTGATCTTCGGGTTGCAGATGCTCGGCTCGTTCGCGGCGGTGTGGTGGATATTCACTCATCCCACGGGATGGGTGGAATGGTCCGCCTTCGCCAGCGGCTACGTCATCATCAACTTCGGGCTGTCGGTGGGCTTCCACCGCTACTTTTCGCACCGCTCGTTCGAAACCAGCAAGGTGATGCGCGCCATTCTGGCGATCACCGGGCAGATGGCCAGCATCGGTTCGGTCATCAACTGGTCGGCCGATCACCGCCGCCATCACGCCTTCACCAACGTGCCGGGCGATCCCTACGCCCCGCGCGTGGACGGGCACGGGCGGCCGCTGAAGAAGAATGCGTGGGGCTTCTTCATGGTCCACATCGGCTGGCTGCTGGACAACACGCACACCGATCTCGCCGTTTATGGCAAGGGGCTGGCGGATGATCCGATCCTCGTCTTCGTGCATCGCACGCGTTACTTCTGGGCGATCTTCTCCATTATCCTCCTGCCCGCCGGCTGGGCCCTGCTGTTCGGCGGGCCGGAACATGTGATCGGCACCGTGCTGATCGGCGGATGCCTGCGGACCTTCATCTTCGCCAACGGAGTGGCTTTCACCAACAGCCTGGCGCACGATTACGGATATCAGAACTTCCCAAACAAGGACGGGTCGGTGAACAACTGGTTCGTCGCGCTGCTGACGTTCGGGGACGGGTGGCACAACAACCACCATGATGCCCCGCGCGTCGCCTCCAACCACGTCCGCTGGTGGGAATTCGATATCAACGGCTGGACCATCCACGCGATGGAAAAACTCGGCCTCGCCTGGAACGTCCAGCGCCGGGCAAAGACAAGAGCGGCTCAACAACCCGAAGGCGCTTGATCCCCTCTTTCGTCATTCCCGCGAAAGCGGGAATCCAGACTTACTGCCCAACCGCCCGTTCAATCGGCGGATCGGCCCGATGCACGGCGGCATAGGCTTCCGCGGCGCGCAGCACGCGCATCATGTTGCGGCTGGCGATCTTCTCCAGATCGGCCTGCGAATAACCGCGCCGCGCCAGCTCCGTGAACAGCAGCGGGTAACCGGCGACATCTTCCATGCCGACAGGTCCCGTATCCATGCCGTCATAATCGCCGCCGATGCCGATGTGATCGATCCCGGCGACCTTGCGGATATGGTCGATATGGTCAGCCAGTTGGGCCACGGTCGATTTCGGCTCCGGATGGGCGGAATCCCACGCAGCAAGTCCGCTGGTCACTTCGTCAGGCTGAGTGGGGAACAGCGTTTCCAGCCGCTTCTTCTCCCCTTCGCGCACCGCGCCCCATTGCCTGCGCTCCTCGCTGACATAGCTCGGCAGGGCCACCGCCATCACGATGCCGCCGTTGTCCTTCACGCGTGCCAGCACGTCGTCCGGCACGTTGCGGCTGTGCCCGTTCACCGCACGGGCGCCGGAATGGCTGAAGATCACCGGTGCGCCCGCCACGTCCAGCGCATCGCGCATGGTGTCGTCGCTCACATGGCTCAGATCCACCAGCATGCCGATCCGCTGCATTTCGCGCACCACATCGCGGCCGAAGTCGGTCAGCCCCTCGTGCTCAGGCGGTACGCTGGCGCTATCGGCCCAGTTCAGGTTCCGCGCATGGGTCAGCGTCATGTAACGCACGCCCAACTCGTACATCTGCCTCAACACGCCCAGACTGTTGGCGATGGAATAGCCGCCCTCGATGCCGATCAGCGATGCGACGCGCCCCGCCTTCATCGCCCGCTCCACATCATCCGCGGTCAGCGCCAGCGCCAGCCGATCCGGGTAACGGGTGATCAGCCGCTTGGTCACGTCGATCTGTTCCAGCGTCTGCACCACGGCTTCTGCTTCGGGCAGCGCCGCGCTGACATAGACTGACCAGAACTGCGCGCCGACCTTCCCCTCGGCCAGCCGGGCGAAGTCGGTATGCATCGCGCTCGTACCGCCCTGGCCATTGGGTTCGGCATGGGTATCGTGAAAGTCGAAATCGGCGATCACGTTGCCCAGTCTGCTGCGAAGCTGGATCGGCACATCGTTATGCCCATCCCACACAGGTGCCGCGCGCAGGGCACGTTCGGCCACTTGTTCAGGCGTCTGTGCCGCCAACGGTGAGGTGAGGACCAGCAGGCAGGCAGCGACGGCAAGCTTCTTCATGGCGACCTCTTGGTTAGTAAATGGGACTGGTCTGCACCCGCTTTGATACAATCAGTTACAATGAGCTTAGGCTATACGCCATATATCGGCTTGGCATAGCGCCCGCTCCGTTGCACAATCCCGTCCGATAAACGTCAAAAGACGGGTCCTTACGGAGGGGATGAATATTATGCGCAAGCGCCCTGGCCTGCATCTTTTTGCTTCGTTGATTCCGGTTGCGCTGATGCTTGGCGCCGGAACCACTGTCGCCGCTCAGGAAAATCATGCCCACGCGGATCCGGGACCGGTTGCGCGCCCTGCTGCGATGAAGACCATGCGATGGTCTGATCCCGCTGCCTGGCCTGAAGGCAGGGTGCCGCGCCAGGGGGAAGCGGTGACGATTGACCGCGATATGGCTGTCGTGCTCGACGTCACACCGCCCGTGCTGCGCAGCCTGACGATCCAGGGGAAGCTCAGCTTCTCGGACGATCGGGATATCGAGCTGAAGACCGACTGGATCTATCTGCCCGGTGGCGAGCTGGAGATCGGCACGGAAGCGCGCCCGCACACGCGCAAGGCCACGATCACGCTGACCGACAACGTTCGCGGTGAAGACATCAACACGATGGGCGATCGCGGCATCGTGTTGATGCGCGGCAAGCTGAACCTGCATGGTGACCGCGAACACACCTGGACCAAGCTGGCCCGCACGGCGGAAGCCGGTAGCCGTGAAATCGAAGTGCTGAATGCCGCAGATTGGCGGACAGGCGATGAAATCGTCCTCGCTTCGACCGATTTCAATCCAAGGCAGGCGGAACGGCGCCAGATCACGAAAGTCAGCGGCAACAGGCTGACACTGGATAAGCCGCTTGAATACATGCACTTTGGCCAGATCACCTTCGGCGTGGATCAGCGCGGCGAAGTTGGGTTGCTGACGCGCAATATACGCATTCAGGCCTCGGAAGATTCGGAACAGACCTATTTCGGCGGACACATCATGGCGATGGCCGGGTCCGAAATGTATGTCTCAGGCATCGAGCTTTCGCGCATGGGCCAGCACCTTACGCTGGCGCGTTATCCGATCCACTGGCACCTGATCGGGGAGGGCAAGGGCCAGTATATCCGCAACGCGGCGATCCATGACACCTTCAGCCGCTGCGTAACGGTGCATGGCACCAATAACCTGCTGGTTGAAAACAACGTGACCTTCAACACCGTGGGTCACTGCTTCTTCCTCGAAGACGGGATCGAAACGGGCAATCAGTTCGTCCACAATCTGGGTATCCAGACGAAGTGTCATCCGACGCTTCCCTGCGATCCGACGAACCTCGTTCTCGCTCATCACACTCCGCGCGGGCAATCGTCCAAGGATATCCTGATCCCGTCGGACAACACTGCTTCCACGTTCTGGGTTACCAATCCCGACAATATCTACCGCGATAACGTGGCCGCGGGTTCTGACCAGATCGGCTTCTGGATCGCCTTGCCGCAACACCCCACCGGCCAGTTCGAAGGCACGGAGATCAGTGCCAATACCTGGCCACGGCGCACGAAGCTGCGCGAATTCACGGGCAACACGGCCCACTCCAATTTCGATGGCCTGATGTTCGATCGCGGCCCCGGTGCGGATGGCAAATTCAGTATCGGCGGCGCGGGCCATATCAGCCTCGCGAATCCGGCTGATGGAAACAGCGAGGCGGTGGTTTCGACTATCGACAATTACACCGGCTACAAGAACCGCAACGGCGCCATCTGGGGGCGCGGCGAATATCACCTGTTCACCAATCTGAAGCTGGCCGACAACGCGATCGGGTTCACTCATGCGGCCAGCGCTCCCGGCCGTGCGCCCTACACGTCACGCGTGGTGGATTCGCTGTTCGTGGGTGAAAGCGATAACATCGGCAATCCCACCAGTGCGGCGGAAATCGCCTATGGCCGCAGCCTGCCCGCTCAGGACGCTGATTTCCCGATCCGTGGCTATGAATACTACGATTACCTGCACGAGGTGGAGAACACGAAGTTCGTGAACTACGTGCCCAACCAGCTGCGTGATGCGGGCGCGTTGTCTTATCTGCTGTTCACCAGCTTTGGCATGAGCACCGATAACTCGGTGGAGGGGCTGACCTTCGAAAATGCCCATCCGGTCAGCTTCCCGCCGGTCGATCGCCGCTGGGCGTCCGACTTCGGCCGCCGAGCTGCTTACAGGAGCGCGGCGTTCCATGACCGGGACGGTTCGGTCACCGGAAAGCCCGGTGCCTATGTCGTCATCGACAACGGCATCGCTTCGCATGAAGGGACCTGCGAGATCCGGTCGAGCTGGGGTGCCGCGATATGCCAGGGCGACATGGGCCGCTTCAATATCGCCGGTGACTTCGACGATTTCGGTGCCGCCCCCATTACTGATCCGATCATTCTGGACCGTGATGGACGGCGCTTCGAATATGACGGTGAAACCACGATCCAGAGCGGCACTGAACTGCGGATCGATACGGCAAGGGACTCCCTGTCATTCGCCCTGCGCGAAATGGACAAGGGATCTTTCGTAATCCTCCAGCTTCCCGGTTTCGGGGCCAGTGCCAGCGGTACGCCCAAGGACAGCCTTGCCGCCCTGCGAGAGGCGAATGAGACCGCCTATTTCAAGGACGGCAATACCCTGTGGGTGAAGCTTGTGGTCGAAGACGAGGCCGCCGATGGCCCCGTTGTCGTGCAGGTCGGCGCCCTTCGTGCTCAGGCAACCCTCGACGTCAGCAGGGAAGCCCCGCGCAGCACCGCATTGCTGAACGAAGCAGGGCCGCGGAGCCAATAACCGAAGGCTTGCCGCCGCAAACAGGCGTTTAGCGGGCCACCAAGTCCGCCAGCGCCTGCGCGGCGGCGGGCGCGCGTTCTTTCGCGCCGTTGATCATGAAGGCGAAGACGTCGCCGCTCTTGCCCCTGCTGTCGGCGCGATCGGCGGCATAGGGCAGGCTCTCGGGGGCCTCGCCCGCCGCCCACGCTCGGCAAAGGGCAGCGATCCGGTCCAGATCGCGCGGCGCATATCCGGTGGGCTGGTCTGAATGCAGGTTCTTGCACCGCAGATAGGCGAAGTCAGTCGTGCGGTCGGCAAGGGTGGCGCGCCCCTCCTGCTCCAGCCACACGATAGCGACGCCGGCGTCCCGCGCCAGATCGACGAACTGCGGGCAGGCGAAGCTTTCGTGCCCGGCCTCGATCGCGTGGCGTAACGGCCGCCCGGCGAACTCGCGCGGCAGCAACTTCAGGAATGCCGCGACATCCTCCGCATCGAATGCCTTCGTGCCCATCAGTTGCCACAGCACGGGGCCCAGCCTGTCGCCCAGTTCGTCCAGCCCCTGCGCGAAGAACCGGTCCAGCGATTCACCCGCCGTCGCCAGCACCTTGCGATTGGTGACGTAGGACGATCCCTTCACAGCGAACACGAAGCCGTCCGGCGTCTGCTCGCGCCATTTGCGAAAACTCTCGGGCTTTTGCAGACGGTGATAGGTGCCGTTGATCTCGATCGCCCCCAGCGCGCGAGAGGCATGTTCCAGTTCCCGCTTCTGCGCCAGCCCGGCGGGATAGAACGCGCCTCCGCGCCAGTCGGGATATACCCAGCCACCGATGCCCGTGCGTATCATCGTCTGCTCCCGGCGGCGTGCCCGCCTTTATGGCGCGCCATCCGGTGCCGTGTAATCCGATGGGCGTTCGCCTTGCTTCGCCCACTGTTCTTCGCGCAGCGCGGCGAAGCGGGGGCTGGTGGATGTAATGTATCCACGCACCTGCACGTTCCCTTCGTGGCAGGCATATTCGTAGAACTCGTAGTCAGGATTGCGCTGCCACGGGATGTCCAGCTTGTAAGGTTCGGTCAGCATCACCGGGTCTTCGACCCATGCTTCATAACGGATCTGGTCAGGCCCCGTCGGGGTCAGCCGCTCGGTCATCTTCATCCGGGCGCTGTTGGGCGAAGGGCCGTTGGATATGCCCGGCGTGAAGTTGGTCGTTTCGATCACCAGCGTATCGCCATCCCAATGGCCGCGCGAATAGCCGAGATAGTCGGTCACTTCGGGTGGCGGGGCCGGGCGATCATCCAGATAGATCTTGCGCGTCTCGTGGATCATTTCCAGCGCGATCACCACCAGCCCAGGGCTCTGCATTACCCGGATGCCCATGTTATAGGCGCCGGTCAGCATCGATGACGGCATCCCACGGGTCAGGCAGCGGTCGAAAACGCCGAAGTCCGCCAGACTGTCGAACACCTCGGTGTTCCACGATGTCCTGACCGCGGCAGCGGCGCGGCGCCCTTCTTCGGTCAGCGCCGGATAGCGGCCGTTCGCGGGCATGGTGATCATCGATGTCTGCCACAGTGGGCGGCCATCTTCGCGCCAGTGGCCCATACCCAGGATGCCGACCCGGTCCTGCGCGGCCTCCAGCCCGATGCGGTCCTCTGCCTGCCCCAGCCGTTCGCGGTATTCGTCTTCGGTCAGTTCGATCCGATCGCCCAGTTCTGCAGCCCGCTCGCGTGGTGTGGCGGAAAGGTAATCCACCGGCCACGCGCCGCGCAGGTCCGGATCGCCCCACTCCGTTCGGGCCACTTTCCAGCCCATGGGCGGGGCGGGATAATCCTTTGCCGATGGAACGGGGTCTTCGTCGGCGGCATGGCCGGTGGAAGGCAGGGCGATCAACAGCGGCAGAGCAACCGCAAACAGGCGCGGGTTCATTCGTGTCTCCCTTCGTTCGGGCGCCTTTCTCCGTGGAAGGGCGTCTCCGTCTTTTGGGGCAGAGTATGAACCTGATCGCGGGACATGCAACCAAGTCGCGCCACGCGCGTTCGCACACCCAACGGCCCAGCCAATCTTGGGCACGGTCAAGCTCTTGTTGATTGCATTCCCAACTGAACTGGTTGAGAAATTAGGTGCCTGCCGGAATGGGCAGGTCGCGGCTTTTGATCAAGTCAGCTTGCTCCGCGTCACCAACCGCTAAAGCGCACGGACCCACGCGACAACGCCGGCTCGTGCTCCTGGTTTAAAAGGAGAATACGAATGCCACGGGTTAGCAATCCTGACCACCGCCTCCCGGCAACCCCGCTGCCGCGCCCGCCGCATCCATCGTGGACGCGTGAAGGGGAAGGTGCCGCCGGGCCTGGCGGCAGCGTGTCCGCAGCCGAATTCTGGAACCGGCTCGGGCTTTAGCGTCGTTACTCCAAACCTCATCCTTCCGTTCAAGGGAGCCTGATCGATGACCATCCTGAACCATGATGCCCGCGATCCCCTGATCCTCCTCGTTCCGGGCCTGAACGACAGCGGGCCGGGGCACTGGCAAACCCATTGGGAACGCGAATTGCCTAATTGCGCGCGGGTCGATCTCGGATCGTGGGACGATCCGCATCGCAACTCGTGGGTGAACCGCCTTAACCTCGCGATCCACAATGCCGCCCGTCCGGTGATCCTCGTGGCTCACAGCCTCGGTTGCCATGCGGTCGCGTGGTGGAACGAATACGAACAGCCTGGGGCTGATGGGAAGGTGCTCGGCGCTCTTTTGGTCGCCCCGCCCGATGTGGAAAGGCCCGACGCAGAGGGGCAGCTTGACGGTAGGCTGGCCCGCTTCGCCCCGGTCATGCGCACCGCATTCCCGTTCCCCTCGATCGTCGCGGCGAGTCGTGACGATCCTTACATCGGGTTTGATCGTGCGCGGCGGCTTGCGCGCATCTGGAAAAGCAGGTTCGTCGATGCCGGGTGGCTGGGGCATATCAATGCGGATTCGAACATTCGCAGCTGGCCGTTCGGGCAGTTCCTGCTCCGGCAATTGCAGGCGAGCGCAGAGCCGGTGGCCGCTCCGCTCGTCGCGGGGGGCAATTACGAAGCGATGCTGCGGGCCAGTGACCGCCTGCGACAGGAAATCCGCCGCTGATCCAATCCCTCCCCGGTCAGACCGGGGAGGGGAAGGACAGGCCTATTTTTCCTTGCTGGTATCCATCCGGGCACGGGATACCCACGATCCGTGCACCTGGCTGCGCAGGGCCAGCCCGGTGCGGACTTTGGCGATCGGGCCCTTTTCCACTTCGTCCGCCTCGACCACCCACAGTTCCGAAAGGTAATCCTGCGGTGCGGGGCCGTTGGGGATGTCGACCACGGTCAGCAGCCATCCGCCGTGGTTCGGATCGCTGGACGGCACGTGGGCCGGCTCGCTGATCGCGGCACCTGGCGGCACGCCCAGCACCGAAAGGCGCCCGTTGCCCGGCTCGATCCGCATCAGGCAGTTGAAGTTGATGCCCACGGGCCCACCCAGCATCGGCGGCCCGCCCTGCGGATTCATCGAAAGATACCACGCGCGGTTATAGTGGCGGCCCTGATCGGCATCCGCCAGCCGCGGCAAATCGCCGGGGGGGCCAAGGAGGCGTTCCTCGATCTGTGGATCGGCCTTGCTCATGTCGATCGTCCAGCGCGTCAGCGCGCCCTGAATTTCCTGCTGATCGATATGGATACCGCCCGCCTCGCGCATGAAGCCGAAGGCGTTTGTGTTGGTCAGGCATAGGTCGATGTGCACCAGATCGCCGTCGTCATAGGCGTTGACCTCGTGGAAGCAGGAAACGCCAACCGGCCCCTTGATCCACTTCATCTCCTCCACCTTGCCGTAACGCGGCATGATGGCGATCCAGCTTTCCAGATTCTGATGATGCGCCCAGTGCGCGCCGCCCGCCTTCAGCCGGTCAAGATCGGCGGTGGTGGGGAAGATCGGCCAGATCGCGTACTTCTCGGTAATCACGAAATCGTGGATCGTGGCGATATAGGGCTGCTTGAACCACTGTTCGGACTTCAGGTTACCTTCGTGGTCGGCGATGCAATAGGCGATGTCGTCGCTGCACAGCCCGCCGGCTTCGTAACCGAAGAAGAACAGCTCGCCCGTCACCGGGTCGATGCGCGGGTGGGCGGTGAAGGTTTCGGATTTCAGCGCGCCGTAATAATCCCACTTGCCGATGGTCGCCAGCGTGTGGGGATTGATCTCGTACCCACGTCCGTCCTCCTTGGTCATGAACAGGCGGCCGGCGTGCCATACGGGCGTGGTGTTGCTGACCGTGCGGTCCACCCCTTCGACCGAAGGATCGTCGGTAAAGGGGTTGCGGTAACGGCCGAACAGCGCCCTGCGCGCGGCCTTTTCCGCCAGATACCGTTCCGTCTCCACATAACGGATGTCGAAATCGACCGCGCCGCGTTCGATATTGAAGCGGGCGATCATGCCGTCGGCATTCAGCGCGATATCGTCATCGAACATCGGCGCATGGGCGTTGTCCGGCACGGCGCGGAAAAAGGCGCCGTCGATCTCGGCGGGAAGCTCTCCTTCTACCTCCAGGTCGCGGACGGAAACTTCCATACGGCGCGGAGTATTGCTGCCTATGAAATGGATGCTCTGCGGAAAGGCATTCATGTCGTCATCTCTCTCCCGATGAAGCTCTTATAATTTGGCATGGGCGAAACGCTAACGGTTATGATAGTCCTTGGGAAGGCTGGCCGCTTTGAGCCGCCGCAAAAACATCGAAGGGGAGAGCCACGGGTGCTGACGCACGCGAACGAGGAGTCATATCCGCATGAAATCCGAAGCCCGGGGGGCCTTCTGCACGGCTTGTTGAAGCTCACCAACCGGCTGACGGCTCCCTTTTCAACCTACCTCGAACAGAACCATCGCATCAGCCTGAACGAGTTTCGGCTGCTGATGGCCATTGGCAGGCTGGGGGGATCGGCCAGTCACGAGCTGGCGGAGATGACCGGCGTCAATGTGATGAGCGTTTCGCGCGCGGTGGCAACGCTGCGGCGGGACGGGCGGATAGAGGTCACGCGCGATCCGCAAAACCACCGCCGCAAGTGCCTGACCCTGTCGGCGGAAGGGCAACGGCTCTACACCATCATGCAGCCGCAGTCGGAGAAGGTGGCGGAATACCTGTTCTCCGACCTGTCGCAGGACGATGTCGCCCAACTGGGAAATCTGGTGTCGCGGCTGATCGCCACGCTGGAGGCGCGGGATGAACAGGGCCGTTCGCTGCTTCTGGAACGGACGAACCCGGAAATCGGCATGGCATGACGGAGGAAGATCGCCGGGCGATAGAGGCCGACTGTGAGCGGCTGATAAAGCACTACGTCAATCTCAACGACGCGCAGGACTGGCCAGCCGTCGCGGCGCTCTACACCCCGGACGCTCGCTTCGCGCGCCCCAGTCGGCCTGACGAGTTCGTGATCGGGCGCGAGGGGATTCTGGCCAGCTTCCTCGCCCGTCCGGCACGGGCGCAGCGGCATGTGATCGCCAACGTGGTGGTCGATGTTGAGGATGCCGACCACGCGCGGGCATTCAGCGTAATCGTGCTCTACATGGGCGACAGGGCGGGGCCGGACGAATTGCCGGTGATGGACCCGAAGTCACCGCTGATCGGCACCTTCACCGACAGGCTTGTCCGCACGGCCGATGGCTGGCGCTTTGCCGAACGGATCGGCGGGCTGGATTTCAGACCCTAGGCACTCACCGCGGCGGCGGCCGTTTCCTCCCGCTTCTTCACCAGCAGTGCGGCCGGGACGGCAAGGGCCACCAGCACGCACAGAGCAGCCGGGATCGCGGCGACAAGGAAGAACGTCGATGGCGCGGCTCCGGCGTTCAACAGGGCCTGACCGATCAGCGGCCCCATGAACGCGCCCAGTCGGGCGACCAGCACGCCCATGCCGATCGCGGATGAAAGCTGCCGCCCGGTGAACAGGTGGGCGCACAGGGCGGGCAGGGCCATGCCGCCTGCGGACGCGCCGCCCACGCCGATGCCCAGCAACAGGGTCCAGCGCATGGCGTCGGGTGCGGAAAGGCTCACCACCAGAAAGCTTGCCGCCATCGCGCCGAACATCAGCATCAGCGTGGGGCCCGGTTTCCAGCGGTCGATCCCGATGCTGGCCAGCACGCCAATGCCCAGCCCCACGAACTGCACGATGCCCGATATGCGGGCGCTCAGGTCAATCGAGAAACCAGCCTGCGGCAGCACCGTGGGGATCCACGAACTCAGCAGGTAGAGGTTCGCCGCATTGAGTGCGAGCATCAGCGAGAATACGGCAAACGGCAGCACCCAGGGCTGGCGGAACAGATCGAGCTGCGGCGCACTGGAACGCGTGGTCACAGCCCGCGTCTGTGCCTCGCCCTTCGCGCTTGGCAGACCGCCTTCCAGCACCAGCCACAGCGCGGCCGCCAGCAGCAGGGCGAAGCCGCCGGGCACCATGAACAGACCGTGCCAGCCCGCCATCGCGACGACCATAGGCGCCAGAATACCCGCCAGCGCCAGACCCAGCGGAATACCGGCGGAAACCACCGCCATGACCGTCGCCCGGGTTTTTTCAGAAGCCAGTTCTGCGGACAGGGCGCTGACGTTGGGCAGCGCCGCGCCCAGCGCTATGCCCGTCAGCGCACGCCAGACCAGGAACCCGGTTACCGTGGTCGCGCTCGCGGTGGCCAGCGTGAATGCGCCTGTGGCAAGGCAGCCCAGCACGATCAGCAGCCTGCGTCCGAAACGGTCGCCATAGGGGGCCAGCAACGCGCCGCCGACGCCGATCCCCACCAGCAGCGCGGTGAACACCAGCCCGAAAGATGCCGCTTCCAGCCCCAGCGCGCCTTCCAGCCGCGGCACCGCCAGCGCCATCGCGTTTATGTCGTACCCTTCCATGACGAAAACGCCCGCGAGAAGAATCAGGGTAATCGCGCGGCGCGCTGAACTCATGGCTTCAATCCTCTCCCGCCTCCCGCGTTTCCCACGGTGATGGCATGCGATACGGCACCGAATGGAATACCGCTTCGACTTGTTCGATCGCACCGTCCCTGATCTTGAAGGCTTCGGCAAGATAATAGCTGTGCGGGCGGCGAACGGGGCTGGATGCGGGGGTGCCGTCTGTCAGTTCGTATTCGCCCAGTTTCCCCGAATGATCGATGAAGCCGTGGGCCAGCACTATGCCACGCTCCACGTCCACCAGCGGGAAGCGCCGCGCGCGCAATTCATCGTCATAACGATACCAGCCCAGCGCGAACTGCTCCTCGCAACCTAGGCGCGCGATGGGTAGCGGGAACGTGGCGTTGTTGGTCGTCTGGACGCCGTTCTCCACCCTGTTGCAGTGCTTGTGAAACGGTGTGCGTAGGGTTCCGTCGTTGCGTTCGATCGTATCGAAATAGCCATTGGCGATGCGGATCAGTTCCTCGCGAGAGGACCGTTCTCCCTCAGGCACGCTGGCCAGCATGATGGGCTTGTCATCGAACTGTTGGCCCAGGAAGGGGAAGCCTTCATCCTTGTTCCGGGCCACAACGATCTCCGCCCCGGCAATGGCCCCGCCGCGCAGCTCCAACCGGATCGCGCAGGGGGAAACGGCGTCGCTCTCCTCCACGCAGGTGAACAGCGCCACTTGCCTGCTATCCTCATCGGCGAAACGCAGATCGTATGGCCCGCGCGCGGTCAGCGTGTTCCACAGGCCATCGCCCGGCTCCAGCGCAACGTTGTTTTCGGTGTAGCGCAGGCCATCGGCCCATTCGACCCTTGCCGGGTCGCGCGCGTCCAGCGCCGCCAGAAATCGATCGAGCGCATCATAAAGCACGCCGCGAGTAACAGTTGTAATGGCCAGCCCCCTCTCCCTTGCTTGACTTGGGGCATTGCTAGCTGAAAGGTAATGCCGGTCAAAGTCGCACTATGACGACGGGAGAGGGCATGGAGCCGGCAGGCAGGACCGCGGTTGTAACCGGCGGCAATTCGGGACTGGGCAGGGCCACGGTGGAGGCGCTGGTTGCGGCCGGCGCGCGGGTCATCTCGCTCGATCTCGGCGGGGATGCGCCGGAAGGGGCGGAATCGGTCCATTGCGACGTATCCGACGCAGCGGCGGTGCGCGCGGCCGTTCAGGGTATCGACGGCGCGATCCATATTCTCATCAACTGCGCCGGTATCGGCGGCCTCGGCCCGATCGCGGATGCCGATGGGCCGGGCGATCTCGCGGCGATCCGCAAGGTGCTGGAAGTCAATCTGATCGGCGCGATCAACGTCACCGCCGAAGTGGCCCACCGCATGACCGGCAACGCGCCCGATGGGCCGGACGGGGAACGCGGGGTTATCATCAACGCCTGCTCCATCGCCAGCTTCGAAGGGCAGGAGGGGATGAGCGCCTATACCGCGTCGAAGGCCGGTCTCGCCGCCCTCACGCTGGTGTGGACGCGCGATCTGGGCAAGTACGGGGTGCGCTGCATGGGGATCGCACCGGGCTTCATGGCCACACCCATGGTCAGCTTCCTGCCCGACGATTTCGTGGCTGAACTGCTGAAGGATGCGGAATTCCCCCGGCGTGCCGGGCGGGCGGAAGAATTTGCCAGCGTGGCGCTGTTCATTATCGGCAATTCATTGCTCAACGGCGATGTGATCCGGCTGGACGCGGGCACACGGCCGCCTGCGCGCACGCAATGGTCGATGGGGTAAAGGACAAGGTATTTATGGCAGACGTTCCCCTTTCTCCCGGTTTCACGGCCGCCAGGCTCTCTCAGGCGCAACGCGCGTTTGAAAGTGTGCTTGGTGCTGGGAAAGTGTTTTTTGAACCGCTTGACCGGACCACTTATGCCGACAAGTTCGCGGTCGATAATGCGGCTCACCAGCCTGCCGGGGCCATCGCACCGTCAACGGTGGAAGAAGTGCAGGGCGCCCTTCGGATAGCAAACGAACATCGCCTGCCTGTGTGGCCGATCAGCCGGGGCAAAAACCTTGGCTATGGCGGTTCTGCCCCGCTGCTTTCGGGCAGCGTGGTCATGGACCTGTCGCGCATGAAGAAGATCGAATTCAATGAGGAATTCGGCACCGTGCTGCTGGAACCGGGCGTCGGGTTCTACGATCTCTATGACTTCATTCAGAAGCACAACCTGCCCTATTGGCTGTCCACTCCCGGTAACAGCTGGGGGTCGGTGATCGGCAACGCGCTGGATCGTGGTGTGGGCTACACGCCATACGGCGAAAACACGAAGCACTTGTGCGGCATGGAAGTGGTCCTGCCCACCGGCGAAGTGGTGCGCACCGGCATGGGGGCGTTCTCCGGTTCGCCCAGTTGGGGCGCTTATCCGTTCGGCTTCGGGCCGGGGTGGGACCAGATGTTCGTGCAGTCGAACTTCGGCGTCGTGACCAAGGCCAATATGTGGCTGATGCCAGAGCCCGAGAGCCTGATGGGCATGGATGTCGAGTTCGATCGGCCGGAAGATCTGGGAGCCATGGTCGATACCATCGCCCCCCTGCGGCGTGAACGGGTGTTGCAGCAGTCCCCCAGCATCGGCAACTGGATGCGCGCTGCGGCGGTCGTGACACGGCGTGGCGAATGGACCGATAAGCCCGGCGCGCTGGATGACAGCGTGATCGACGCGATCCGCAAGCGGTTTGGCATCGGCTGGTGGGGCGTGTCGCTGCGCCTCTATGGCCGGGAAGAGATCAACAAGGCCGCCTACAAGGTGCTTGAACAGGCGATGAAAGCCATCGGGCCGATGAGCATCAAGCCGACAAGCTGGGTCAAGGGGCAGCCGATGGAATATTCGGGCTGGACCGGCACGCCGATCACCTATGCGATGCAGAGCGCCAACTGGTATGGCGCGCGCGGCGGGCACATCGGCTTCTCCCCCGTGATCCCGCAGAACGGCGCGGCGGCGCTGGCCCAGTTCCGGCGCACTTATGACCGATATCGGGAATATGGCATGGATTATCAGGGCAGCTTCGCCTTTGGCGAACGGCACCTGACCAATGTCAACGCGATGAACTTCAACAAGGACGATCCGGCCATGATGGCGCGCATCGATCCGTTCTTCCGCCAGCTCGTGGCCGACGCCAGGGCGCAGGGTTATGGCGAATACCGCACGCATCTGGATTACATGGATCTGGTGGCGGAAACCTATGACTGGGGCGGCGGCGCGATCAGGAAGTTGAACGAAACGGTGAAGGATGCGCTGGACCCCAACGGGATCCTGGCGCCGGGCAAAAGCGGGATCTGGCCGAAAGGGCAGGGCCGCCGCGCGGGAGAGCAATCATGAAGCGGCTGATGATGCTGGGCCTGCTGCTGGCAGGCGGTGCTGCGATCGCACAGGCTCCTCCTCCGCCGAAGCCGGAAACGCTGGCCAGCCGCCCTGCCGCCACGGGTGGGGAGGCGCTTTATCTGGAACATTGCGCCTCGTGCCACGCCCCCAATGGCATGGGCACCGGCCTGCTCGCTCGCCGTGTGCAGCCCGCGCTGCTGGAAGCGCGCGATAACCTGCCCGCGCAATATGTGATCATGGCCGCGCGTCAGGGTATCGGCAACATGCCAGCCATTCCACGTGGCGAGGTCAGCGATGATGAACTGAAGCAGATTGCCGACTACCTCGCCGCCGGCCCGCACGAGGCAGCGCAATGATCCGCGCATCTCGTCGCGAGGCGCTGAAAGGCGCGCTGGCGGTGCCAGCAGTCGCTGGCCTCCCGAAATGGCGCTGGCGGCATGGAGAGGCGTCGCTGCTGGTTTACGATCCCGCGCTTCAGGCGGGCCAGCGGCTGGCCGCGGCTGTCGAGGATGGTCAGGAGGCGTTGGCCATCGGCGGCGACCGCATCCGGTTCGGCCGTGAATTGTTCGCCCGCCGCCCCGGTCTGGTCGTCGGCATCAGCCGCCATGTCGATGCGCTGCTGTTGGAAGAGGTCGGGGCAGAGGCAGGCTTCCGCCCGGTTGACTGGAATGGCGGAAACCTGCGCGAATTGATCGCCGCCAGCGCCGATCGCGGTCTGGTGGTGGGTTGGGTGCTGGCCGCTCGGGTTTGATCTACCCACCCTGATACGACAGAAGGGTTCGGCTTTCCGCTTTCCTACAGCACGGCTTGTGGCGCATTTCTCCGCAATGCCTCTGCCATCCCTTTCCTCTATGCGCGCGCCTTCTTTCCGTCGCGGGACGGCGGCTGAAGGTTACGCTTCGCGTGCGAAAGCGACGGATTTTTCCCGAAAGGTGACGGATTGGGCTTTTCGGCTCAGGACCGTGTCAACAGTGTCAACACCTGTCACCTTGGTGTTCAGCGGCGGCGATCAGCGTTTGATGATCAGGCTGTCCGGCCGCTTCCTCGGCACCCACTGGCCGCGTCCGGGGAAGTTCTTCAGCACTTCGCCATCCCACAGCCGAACGACCCGGCGCTTGAAGCGCCACTGGCCATCGTCACCCTTTACGGCATGGTCGTCATACCAGCCGGTGAAGCGCAGCAGATACGGCGGCTCTCCCTCGCACTCGGTCACGAAGGCGAAGCCGCGCAGCTTCACACTGCCATCGTCCTGCGGGAAGTATTGCACCTGCGTCACATGATGCTGGCGGCCGGGAAAGCCCGGCGCATTGGCGTAATGCGCCATGAGGCCGCGAATGCCCGCGTGGCCCTCCCACACGTCGGGCTCGTCGAACACTTCCTCGCTCATCACGCAGTCTTCGGTGAAGCAGGCGACCAGCCCTTCGGCGTCGCCGGTATCCAGTGCCCACGAATAGGCTGCGATCAGATCCTGCAGCGCGATGCGGTCTTCAACGGCCAGCGACATTCTATCCCCTCTCCTCCCAGTTGCGCGGTCCGTACCACCCGTTATGACATGCGCCAATAAGGGAGAGGTTATGGGCAAGATCATCGTCAGCGGGGCGTCCGGGCAGTTCGGCAATGCGGCGGCGCGGCTGCTGCTGGAAAAGGTTGCGGCGGAAGACCTGGTGTTCCTTTCGCGCACGCCGGAGAATATGGCGGACCTCGCCGAAAGCGGCGCTTCGATCCGGCGGGCTGATTTCGACGATCCCGCCTCTCTCCGCGCTGCGATGGAAGGGGGGGAAAAGCTGCTGCTGATTTCCACCACCCGCGTCGGATCGCGCCTGTCCCAGCATACCAATGCGATCGATGCAGGCGTGGGGCAGGGGGTGCGCCATATCGTCTACACCTCGATCATCGATGGCGGAAATCCCGCTCACCCTTCGACCGAACAGCACGATCACTATGCGACCGAACAGGCGATCGAGAAATCGGGCGCGGCGTGGACGCACTTGCGTGACAGCCAGTATTCTGAAGCCGTGGCACTGGCCATGGCGATCCCCGCGCTGCAGGCGGGCAGCAAGCCTGATAACTGCGCCGATGGCCGCGTCGGCTTCGTCAGCCGGGATGATTGCGTGGCCGTGGCGGTGGGTGCGCTGACTCAGGATGGCCACACCAATCAGGCCTATGATGTCACCGGCCCGGAAGCGATCTCCATTCCTGAAGCGATGGCGATGGTTTCCGAAATCGCGGGCAAGCCCATCGTCCTCGAACCCGTCGATGACGAGGGGATGTACGCCTACTTCGATTCTCTGGGCGTGGCGCGCCGCGCGTCCGACGTCGTGCCCGATGGGCCAATCCCATGGGCCAGCGAGGGTATGGTGACGTTCGGCCAGGCGATCCGCGAATGTTACTTCGACAGGGTCAGCGACGTGGTGGAACGGGTGACGGGCCGCGCCCCGCGCACGCTGCGTTCGGTGTTCGAACAGTACAAGGGGGCGTGGCCGAAATGAGGGCGCTTCTCGCGGCCGCCGCTGCCCTGCTTACGCTTGCCGGATGTTCCGATCACGATGCCGGGCGGCCGGACATCGATACATCGGTTATCGGCGCAGGGGACGACTGGACCAATCCCGGTGGCGACTGGGCGGGCAGCCACTTTTCGCGGCTGACCGATATCACGCCGCAGAACGTCGATCAGCTCGGCCTCGCATGGGAATATGATCTCGGCACCACGCGCGTGCAGGAAGCGACGCCGGTCGTGATCAATGGTGTGATGTTCACCAGCGGGAACCTCGGCCGGGTCTATGCGCTGGATGCCGCCACGGGCGAGGAACTGTGGAAGTTCGAGCCTGAGGTGGACATGCAGGCCAATCGCGCCGCCTGCTGCGATCAGGCCAATCGCGGTGTCGCGGTAGCGGATGGCAAGGTCTATGTCGCCGCGCTCGATGGCTGGCTCTATGCGCTGGATCAGACGAGCGGCGCGGTGATGTGGCGCAAGGACACGATTGCCGACCACAAACGCGGCTACACCGTCACCGGCGCCCCCACGATTGCCGGCAATCTGGTGATCATCGGGAATGGCGGCGCGGAATACGACGCGCGCGGCTATGTTACCGCCTACGACGTTCGCAGCGGTGACGAGAAGTGGCGTTTCTACACCGTCCCGCGCGATCCTGCTTCCGGCAAGCAGGAGAACGCTGCGCTGGATGCAGCGCTGGAAACGTGGGACGCGAACAGCCGCTGGGATGTGGGCGGTGGCGGCACCGTGTGGGATGCGATCAGCTATGACCCGGTGTTCGATCAGGTCGTGATCGGCGTGGGCAATGGTGGGCCCTATCCGTTGCATGGCCGTTCGCCCAGTGGCGGCGACAATCTCTACCTCGGTTCGCTGGTCGCGCTCGATCGCAAGACGGGCGAGATGAAGTGGCATTTCCAGGAAACCCCGCAGGATGCGTGGGATTTCACCTCCACTCAGCCGATGGTGTTCACCGAAATGGAGGTGAACGGGGCGAAGCGGCCGGTGATCCTGCATACGCCGAAGAACGGGTTCTTCTTCGTCATCGACCGAGAGAGCGGCAAGCCACTGGCCGCCAATGCGATGGTGCGCACGAGCTGGGCCAGCGGTTGGAATCTCGAAACCGGCAAGCCGGTGCTGACGCCGGAATTTTCCGACTATTCGCAAGGGCCGAAGATCGTGTTCCCGGCCACGTCTGGTGCACGCAACTGGCATCCGGCGGCCTATGATCCCACGCGCAATCTCTATTTCGCGGCCGTGGTGGACATGGGCAACCTGATGTTCGTTCCACCGGGGCAGGAACGCCCGGCCTATCGCCAGAAGTTCCTGAACCCCGGCGCGGCGTTGATCTTCACTGCCGATCTGGAAGCGGCGCTCCCCACCCTGCCGCCGCCGATGCAGCAGCAGGTAAAGGCGCTGCCCCAATGGCGGCAGGTGCTGGACAAGCCCTTCTCCGCCCAGATGCGGGCGATCGATCCGCTGACAGGCGAAACCAAATGGGCTGCCGATTTCGACGGCTGGCAGGATCGCGGCGGCGTGCTGGCGACGGAAAGCGGGCTAGTGATCCACGGCACGCTGGCCGGCAAGCTGGTCGTGCGCGATGCTGAAACCGGCAAGGTGTTGAAAAGCATCGATACCGGCAGTTCCATTCTGGCGGCGCCGATGACTTACCGCGTGGACGGTGTGCAATATATCGCCGTGCAGGCTGGCTGGGGCGGTGGCGGCTGGGGCTTTGTCCCGCCTTACGCCGCCGCTTATGCCAAGGGTAACGCCAACCGCCTGCTGGTGTTCAGGATCGGTGGTGGCGAAGTGCCGGTGCCTGCGGATTTGCCCGCGCTGCAACCTGCGCCGGAACCGCCCGCCCAGTTGCCCGGCGTCACCCCGGAAACGATCGCGATGGGTTCGGCGCTGTTCACCGAAAATTGCTCTATCTGCCATTCGAACCAGCCGCGCGCGCCGCTGCCGGACTTGCGGCGGATGCAGCCGGGCACGCATGACGTGTTCGACCAGATCGTGCTGGAAGGGCTGCTGCTGCCCAACGGCATGCCCCGGTGGGACGATCTGCTGAAACCCGATCAGGTGCGGGCGATCCATGCCTTCCTGATTAATGAGCAAGGAACGTTGCGGCAGCGCGAACTGAAGCTGAAGGCAGAAGGCAAGCCGCTCGACAGTCGCGCCCTCACAATCATGTCCAATTTCTAGCCGATAAGCGGCGAACGATTCAGCGGAGAGACGAAATGACCCCCGAAGGCGTAACTATCCAGCATCCGGACAAGCTGTTCATCGGCGGCGAGTGGGTCGCCCCGCTTTCCGGCCGCCAGCTTGAGATCGTGAATCCCAACAGCGAGGAAGTGGTCGCCCGCGTGGCCGAAGCCGGCAACGAGGATATGGACCGCGCCGTCGCTGCCGCGCGTGATGCGTTCGACAATGGCCCCTGGTCCACCACACCCCCGGCGGAGCGTGGGCGCAAGCTCAATGCCATGATCGACGTGCTGGAACGGCGCGTGCCTGAACTCGCGGCTGCGTGGACGGCGCAGATCGGCGGCCTCGCCAGCTTCGCGCCGATGATGCACGGTGGTTCCATCGTGCAACTGCGCGGCATCGCTGCACTGGGCGAGACGTTTGCGTGGGTAGAGCGCAAGGACAGCCAGGCAGTCGATACCGCGATCATCGTGCGCGAGCCGGTGGGCGTCGTCGCCGGCATTGCGCCGTGGAACGCGCCGTTCGGCATCATGGCCAACAAGGTGTTCTA
>Ga0182736_1001390_pt1 | contig 24103 bp, 23 predicted proteins | sample eDN5th30CKraftBY_FD_128882 | JGI IMG/M metagenome (GOLD analysis project Ga0182736, IMG submission 128882) | Enriched backyard soil microbial communities from Emeryville, California, USA - eDNA 5th pass 30_C Kraft BY (version 2) (version 2) | ecosystem: Environmental > Terrestrial > Soil >...
GCGCATCTTGCCCGCTGTATGACCAAGAATTTCATGATCATTTTCCAGTCGGACACGGAACATTGCGTTAGGAAGCAGTTCAACCACCTGCCCACGCATTTCGAGAAGTTCTTCTTTGGCCATGTTCATCCAGTGTTTCGCGAATGGGGCCCCATAGCTCCAAACGCGGCAATTGAAAAGGCAAGAGCCGGTCAGGCCGCTCCGCGCGCGACCGGCTCGATAATCTCCGCAATGGTGGCGAAGGCGGCCGCAATCTCCGCATCGCTCGTGCAATAGGGCGGCATGAGATAGATGGTGTTGCCGAGCGGGCGCAGCAAGAGGCCCCGCTCCAGCGCCCGCGCGCGCAGAACCGGCGCGACATTGGAAAGATAGCCGGCATCCCCGACCGCAAGATCGATGGCGGCGATCCCGCCGATCCGGCGCGGATTATGGAGCGCGGGGTCAGCCGCGAGATGCGCGAGACCGCGATCCAGCGCGCGCCCGAGTGCGGCGATGCGGGCGGGCACATCCTCCGCCTGCCAGATAGCGATATTGGCATTGGCCGCCGCGCAGCAGATCGGGTTGGCGGTGAAGCTGGAGGAATGAAAGAACATCCGCGCACGGTCGGTATCGCGATGCGCCTCGAAGATCGCCGCGCTCGCCAGCGTGGCGGCGAGCGGCACGAGGCCGCCGGTCAGCCCCTTGGCGAGGCAGAGAAGATCGGGCGCGATGCCGGCCTGCTCGCAGGCGAAGAGCGTGCCGGTGCGGCCCCAGCCGGTCATCACCTCGTCCGCGATAAACAGCACGCCGTGGCGCGCGCAGACCTCATGCATCGCGCGCAATATATGGGGCGGATAGACCAGCATGCCGCCCGAGCCCAGCACCAGCGGCTCGACGATGAAGGCGGCTGGCTTGTCCGGCGCGGCGCAGAGCGCCTCCAGCGCATCCAGACTCGCCTGCTCCGCGCCGGCGGACGGGAACGGCACGGTCGCAACATCGAACAGCAAAGGCGCATAGGCCCGGTTGAACACGCCGCGCTCGCCGACCGACATCGCGCCGATCGTATCGCCATGATAGCTATGCTCCAGCACGAGGATGCGGTGGCGCGGCTCGCCGCGATTATGCCAGTAGCCCAGCGCCATTTTGAGCGCGACCTCGACGGCGGTCGAGCCGCTGTCCGAGAAGAAGACATGATCCAGCCCGGCCGGGGCCATCCCCACCAGCGCGGTGGCGAGGCGATCCGCCTGCGGATGGCTATAGCCCGCGAAGATGATCTGATCGAGCTGCCCGGCCTGCGCGGCGATGGCGGCGGCGATGCGCGGATCGCAATGGCCATGGGTGATGACCCACCAGCTTGAGATGCAGTCCAGCAGCCGCGTGCCGTCCGCACGGGTGAGCCACGCGCCGGCGGCCGAGACGATGCGCGGCACGGCCTCGCCCAGCCCATGCTGCGTGAAGGGATGCCAGATGGGGGAAGCGCTCATATCAGATTGTCCATGATCGCCCGCGCCGGCGCGCCGGGTGGAGAGATTGCGCCAATGGAGCGGCAGCGAACGGATCGTCGCGAACCGCAAGGGCCATGGGCGATGGCGCGCCGCCCATGCGCGTGCCGTCCAATGGGCAGATGGCATCGGCCGGCATTCGTCATGCACCTGAGGCGGGAAGACCGCCCGGCCGGACGTGGCGCACGCGGCCATGCGTGGGTGAGGCGCGGCGCGCAAGACTGGGCCGGACGGGCCGCATCATCCGGCCGGCAGCTCTTGTTCTCGCTGCCAACCCCCGCGAACGGCGCGCGGATGGACGAGCGCTCATGCCGGACTGTCCATCGCCGCGCGCAGGCGAGCCAGATCGATATGGGCCGTCATGGCGCGCGCCAGACCGGGCGCATCGAGCGGATCGAGCCGCGGCAGGCGGCCGGCATGGGGCACGCCGGAAAGCGCCGGGATGACGGCCTCATTCTCGGCATGGGGCTCGCCCACGAACAGCAGGCCCGCAATCGGGATGGCCCGGGCGCGCAGGGCTTCGACGCTGAGCAGGCTATGGTTGATGGTGCCAAGGGCCGTGCGCGCGACGAGCAGCACCGGCGCCTCCCAGCGTGCAAACTGATCGATCATCAGCCAGGGCGGATCGCGGCGCAGCGGCACCATGAGGCCGCCGGCCCCTTCCACGATGAGCGGGCGCGGGGCCGGCAGGACGAGGCGGGCCGGATCGGCCGCCAGACCTTCCGCGCGAAAGGCAAGATGCGGCGAGGCCGGCAGGGCGAGCCGATAACCCTCGCGCAGCACGGCCTCGGGCGGCACGCCGAGCGCGACGGCACGCTCGCTGTCCGTGCCATCCGCGGTGCCGGCCTGCACGGGCTTCCAGTAATGGGCGCCCAGCGCCGCGGCGAGCCCGGCCGCCACCACCGTCTTGCCGATGTCGGTATCCGTGCCCGAGACGATCAGAACGCCGCTCATGCCGCCTCCGCCAGCGCGGCTTGCAGCGCCGCACCGAGCTGGGCGATCCGCGCCGCATCGATATTGAGGGTGAGCGAGATGCGCAGGCGGGCGGTGCCGCGCGGCACGGTGGGCGGGCGGATGCCGCGCACGTCGAACCCGGCGGCCTGCAAGGCGGCGGCGACGCGCATGGCGCGGGCGTCCTCGCCAAGAAGAATCGGCAGGATCTGGCTGGTGGGCGGCGGCAGACCGAGCGGAGCGCAAATGTGCCGGCCGGCATGCTCGACCAGCCCCGCCAGCCGCGCGCGCAGATCGTCCGCCTGCCCCATCCGCGCCAGCGCGGCGCTCACCGCCACCGCCATGAGCGGCGATGGCGCGGTGGAAAAGACGAAGCTGCGGCCGCGATTGACCAGCAGATCAACGATCGGCCGCGCCGCCGTGACCAGCGCACCCTCCACGCCCAACCCCTTGCCGCATGTGTGCAGGGCGATGACATGGCCCTGCCCTTCCAGTGCCGCGCCAAGGCCGCGCCCGCCGGGGCCATGCACCGCCGTGGCATGGGCTTCATCGAGAATCAGCATCGCCTCATGACGCAGCGCGATCTCATTGAGCGCGGCCACCGGCGCGCGATCGCCATCCATGGAATAAAGCGTCTCGGCGACAATCCACGGCCGGCCCGTGCCGCCAGCCGCGCGCCAGGATGCGATCGCCTCATCCACCGCCTGCGCATCATTATGCGGCGCGAGCACGCTGCGCGCGCGACTGAGCTTCATGCCATCATGGGCGCTGGCGTGGATCAGCGCATCGGCCACGATGAGATCGTCCGGCCCCGGCAGCGCCGCCAGCAAGGCCAGATTGGCGGCAAAGCCCGTAGCGAGGAACAAGGCCGCCTCACTGCCGAACAGGGCCGCCGCCTGCGCCTCCAGCGCCTCATGCTCGGGCGCATTGCCGCGCAGCAGCCGCGAGCCGCCCGAGCCGACCGGCACGCCGCGCGCAAGAGCATCGGCCACTGCCGCCGCGATGACCGGATCATGCGCGAAGCCGAGATAATCATTGGATGCGAAATCATGGCCCGCGCGCGGCATCAGCCGGCGCAATCGCGCGCGCCGGGCCAGCATGGCGAGCCGGGCGGAGAAAGGAGCGAGCGAAACAGCCATGCCGGGCGCTATAGCGCCGCGTGATCCATCTGCCTACATGTCTGCCGGGCTGAAGGCGAGCGTGGCTGCGCGCACAAGCCTTTCGCCACCCGTGGCGCGCGCGCATCATGCCAGGCGGCTCCGACACCTGCCGGACCCGGATCGCCCCTTGATGGTGCAAACCCGGTATCAAGGAAAGGGTCTCAGCCATGCGATGCGGATCGATCCGGCCCATCAGCGCTACGCAATCCACGGCATCGAGAAAAATCGCGCCTGATAAACCGCGCGTTCAATGGCAGCGGCGAGCATCGAACGATCGATGCCGCCGACCATGATCGCACCTGACCGGACAGGGCGCGAACTTCATCGCATTGGAAAGCACGCCACTCCCGGCAAGATCAGGAACGGACCTCCGGCTCGCCATAATGAGAAGGCCCGCCCGGACGGATCGTCCGGACGGGCCCTCCCCCTCTCCCGTTTCCGGGAACGGCGCCGGGGCCTTTACATCGCCCCGTGCGCCAGCGCGGCGAGCAGCAGCAGCGCCACGATATTGGTGATCTTGATCATCGGGTTGACGGCCGGGCCGGCGGTATCCTTATAGGGATCGCCCACCGTATCGCCCGTCACGGCCGCCTTATGGGCCTCCGAGCCCTTGCCGCCATGATTGCCATCCTCGATATATTTCTTGGCATTGTCCCACGCGCCGCCGCCCGACGTCATCGAGATGGCGACGAACAGGCCCGAGACGATCACGCCGAGCAGCAGCGCACCCAGCGCCGCGAAGGCCTCCGCCTGCCCGGCCACGTAATAGATGATGAAATAGACGAGGATCGGCGTCAGCACCGGCAGCAGCGAGGGGACGATCATCTCCTTGATCGCGGCCTTGGTGACGATGTCCACCGTGCGGGCATAGTTGGGGCGCGAAGTGCCCGCCATGATGCCCGGATCGTCCCGGAACTGGGTGCGGACATCTTCCACGACCTTGCCGGCCGCGCGGCCCACCGCCGTCATGCCGAACGCACCGAACAAATAGGGCAGCAGCGCGCCGAGCAGCAGACCGACGATGACGTAAGGGTTGCTCAGCGAGAAATCGACGATGATATCCGGGAAAAACTCCCGCAGGTCCGTCGTATAGGCGCCGAACAGCACTAGCGCAGCAAGCGCCGCCGAGCCGATGGCATAGCCCTTGGTCACCGCCTTGGTGGTGTTGCCGACCGCGTCCAGCGCATCCGTCCGCTGGCGCACATCGTCCGGCATGCCCGCCATTTCCGCGATGCCGCCGGCATTGTCCGTCACCGGGCCATAAGCATCGAGCGCGACGACCATGCCGGCCAGCGCCAGCAGCGCCGTCGCCGCGAAGGCCACGCCGATGATGCCGGCGATCTGGAACGTCGCGACCACCGCGACGACGATCACCAGCGTGGGCAGCGCGGTCGATTCAAGGCTGATCGCGAGGCCCTGAATGACATTGGTGCCATGGCCGGTGAGGCTCGCCTTCGCGATCGACCGAACCGGGCGGTAATCGGTGCCGGTATAATATTCGGTGATCCAGACCAGCAGGCCGGTGACGACCAGCCCGATCAGCATGCACCAGAACAGGTCCATGCCGGTATAGCCGCCCAGCCCCTCAAGGTCCGCGCCGATCACATTGTGCATGCCGCCGAGCAACTGGCTCGTCACATAATAGATGCCGATCACGGAGAGGCCGGCGGTCACCCAGAAACCCTTGTAAAGCGCCCCCATGATGTTGTTGGATTTGCCGAGACGGACGAAATAGGTGCCGATGATGGAGGTGAGGATGCACACACCGCCGACCACGAGCGGCAGCGCCATGAGCGCCATCACCTCCGCCGAGGAGGCCCTCACCAGCAGCGCGACGGAGACCATGGTGAGACCCAGCGTCACCACATAAGTCTCGAACAGATCCGCCGCCATGCCCGCGCAATCGCCGACATTGTCGCCGACATTATCCGCGATCACGGCCGGGTTGCGGGGGTCATCCTCCGGAATGCCCGCCTCCACCTTGCCGACAAGGTCCGCGCCCACATCGGCCGCCTTGGTGAAGATACCGCCGCCAAGCCGCGCGAAGATGGAGATGAGCGAGGCACCGAAGGCCAGCGCGGTGAGCGCGGCGATGATCTGGCGATCATTGGGCGCGAGGCCGGCAATATCCGTCAGATACCAGAAGAGCACCGCAATCGCGAGCAGGCCAAGGCCCGCAACCAGCATGCCGGTGACCGCCCCGGAGCGGAAGGCGAGCGTGAGGCCGCCTTGCAGCGACGTGCGCGCCGCCTCCGCCGTGCGGACATTCGCCCGCACCGAGATGGTCATGCCGACATAGCCGGCGACACCCGAAAGAATCGCCCCGATCAGGAATGAGACGGTGGACAAAATGCCCAATGTGAAGGCGAGGATGATGGCGACGACAACGCCGACAACAGCAATGGTGCGATATTGCCGGCCCAGATAGGCCTTCGCGCCTTCCTGAATGGCGCCGGCGATTTCCTGCATTTTGGCATCGCCGGGCGATGCGCTCAAAACCTGACGGCTGGTCACGAGGCCATAGATAACGGCGATGATGCCGCAACCTATGGCAATCAAGATCGATGTCATGCCAATCAACTCCCCTGCCTAAAACCACGGACGTTTGCCGCCCTGTCGGTCTCATGGTGGCGGAACGTAAGGCACGCAGCCGCGCCGTCAAGCGGATTACGCAGCGCGGCCCATGGCTATGCCAGAGCGGGCGGTGGCTCAGCCATGCTCATAGCCGAGCCGCGCGGGCAGGCGCACCGCCTTGCCGTCCAGCCGGAGTGAGAGCCCCTCGCCGGCGCGGAACCGGCCGACAGGGAGCAGACCGTGCGGCGGCGCCTGCTCGGGCGGGAGCGCCACCAGCAGCACATAATCGTCGCCCGCCGTGGCCGCCGCCAGCCGCGCCTCGATCGACGATCCGCGATAGCGCTGATAGGGCCCGGAGAGGGGAACGGCGTCGATCTCCACGGCGCAGTCGCTCGCCGCCGCCATGCGCCGCGCGTCGATCAGCAGCCCGTCGGAAATATCCATCATCGCATGCGCCAGCATCGCGATGGACTGACCGAGGGTGAGATGGGGCACCGGCACGCGATAGGCACGGATCAGCTCGGCCGGTTCCGCCGTGCCCGCCGCCAGCATGGCGAGGCCCGCACCGGCATCACCCACCGGGCCGGACACATAGAGAAGATCGCCCGGCCGCGCGCCGCTGCGGGTCGGCACGGACTGTCCGGCCGGCACCTCGCCAATCGCCGTCAGCCCCAGCACGCGCGGCGCGCCGGGGGGCAAAGCGACGGTATCCCCGCCGATGAGGTGCAGGCCGAAGCGGCCAAGCGCGCGGCCGAGACCATCGAGAAAGGCCGCGTCCCATGCCTCATCCCCGGCCAGCGTATAATTGAGCAGGCAGCCGCCGGGCGCCGCCCCCTTGGCGGCCAGATCGGAGAGATTGACGGCGGCGAGCTTCCAGCCGACCGTCTCGGGCGGATCGTCCGCGCGAAAATGCACACCCTCGACCATCGTATCGCTGGTGAGGACGAGCTGCTGACCCATGGTGGGCAGCAGCGCGATATCATCCTGAAGGCCGCGCGCCGCCGGATCGGTGACCATCGCGCGCAGGCGGCGCAGCAAGGCCGCCTCGCCGCTCATGAACCGGCGCGGACGACCTTGGCGATAGCGTCGAGCAGGCCGTTGACGAACCCCGCCTCGCGCTTGTCGTAAAAGGCATGGGCGACATCGACATATTCGCTGATGACGCTGGCGGTCGGCACATCGACGCGGGCGATCAGCTCATAGGCGCCGGCGCGCAATATCTGGCGCATCGGCTTGTCCAGCCGCTCCAGCGTCCAGCCCTTGGCCAGACGGCCGGCAATGAGGCCGTCAATCTCCTCACACCGCGCATCCACGCCCTGCACGATGGCATCGAAAAATGCCTGCTCGGCAGGATGATAGGTCACATCCTCGATCGTCGCGCCGAGGCGGTGCTGGTGGAACTCATGGAGCAACACCGGCAACGGCGTGCCCTCCATATCGCGTTGATAAAGCGCCTGCACGGCGGCGAGCCGGGCAGCGGAACGGGTCCTGGAACGGGAAGCGGTCATCATATCATCCTTAGCCGTTCGCGCGACGCTTGTCGAAGCGGGCGAACGTGAATCCTTAGCGAAGCCGCGCCGCGACGCTTTGCGCATGGGCGGGCAGCCCCTCCGCCTCCGCAAGCGCAAGCGCCGCCGGGCCGATGGCGCGAAGCGCGGCCTCGTCGAGTTGGAGAAAACTGGTGCGCTTCATGAAATCGAGCACGGAGAGACCGGACGAAAAGCGCGCCCGCCGCCCGGTGGGCAGCACATGATTGGGGCCGGCGACATAATCGCCGATCGCCTCGGGCGTCATCCGGCCCATGAACACCGAGCCGGCATGGCGCACGGCGTCGAACAAGGGCTGCGGCGCATCCACCGCCAGCTCCAGATGCTCAGGCGCGAGGCGATCGACCAGCGGCATCGCGGCCATCAGATCCGGCACGAGGATGATCGCGCCATTGGCCTGCCAGCTCTGCCGGGCGCGGTCCCCGGTCGCGAGCTGGCCGAGTTGCCGCTCGACAGCATCGGCCACCGCATCGGCAAAGGCGCCGTCGTCCGTGAAGAGGATCGACTGGCTAGTCGGATCATGCTCGGCCTGACTGAGCAGATCGGCGGCGATCCACGCCGGATCATTCTTTCCGTCCGCCACCACGACGATCTCGGACGGCCCGGCAACCATATCGATGCCGACCACGCCGTAAACCTGCCTTTTGGCCTCGGCGACCCACGCATTGCCGGGCCCGACGATCACATCGACCGGCGCGATGCGCTGCGTGCCATAGGCCAGCGCCGCAATCGCCTGCGCGCCGCCGACGCGCCAGATCTCGGTGACGCCGGCAATATGCGCGGCGGCGAGCACGGCGGGATTGAGCGCGCCGCCGGGCGTGGGCGACATCATGACGATACGGCCCACCCCCGCGACCCTGGCGGGAATGGCGTTCATCAGCAGCGAGGAGGGATAGGCGGCCAGACCGCCGGGCACATAGATGCCCGCCGCCTCGACCGCGTTCCAGCGCGCGCCCAGCCGCACGCCGGCCTCATCCGTCCATGCGCTGTCGACGGGCTTTTGCTGTTCATGATAGGCGGCGATCCGGCGCGCGGCCAGCTCCAGCGCCTCGCGCAGCGGCGTGTCGATCGCCTCATAGGCCTGCGCGCATTGCCCGGCGTCGATCGTCCAGCCCTGCGCATCGAGATCGAAGCCGTCAAACCGGCTGGTGAGCGCCGCCAGCGCTCCGTCCCCCTCGGCGCGGACCTGCGCGACGATGCCCCGGACGGCGGCGGCGACATCCGGGTCGGCCTCCCGCCGGGCATTGACCAGCCTGTCGAACCGCTGCGCGAAATCCGCCGCGCCGGCATCCAGTCTAAGCGGCATGGCTGGCCTCCACGGCGGCACGGAACCGCTCGACCATCGGCACCAGTTCGGCCGCGCGCATCTTCATGGCGGCGCGATTGACGACGAGACGGGCCGAAATCTCCATGATCCGCGCCGTCTCGACAAGGCCGTTGGCCTTGAGCGTGGCGCCGGAGGAGACGAGATCGACGATCCGCCGCGAGAGGCCGAGCGAAGGGGCAAGCTCCATCGCGCCATTGAGCTTGACGCACTCGGCCTGAATGCCCTGCCGCTCGTAAAAAGCGCGGGTGAGCTGCGGATATTTGGTGGCGACGCGCACATGGCTTGCCGTGGCCAGATCGCGCGGCGGCGCATCGGCCGGCTCGGCGACGGACAGGCGGCAATGGCCGATGGCGAGATCGACAGGCGCGTAAAGCTCGGAATAGCCGAACTCGGCAATCACGTCCGACCCGACAATGCCGATCTGCGCCGCGCCATGCGCCACGAAGGTCGCCACATCGAAGGCGCGCACGCGGATGATCGACAGGCCCGGCACATTGGTGGCGAATTTGAGCGCGCGGCTTTCCTTGCGGTGGAACTCCGCCTCCGGCTCGATGCCTGCCCGCGCGAGCAGCGGCAGCGCCTCGTCGAGGATGCGTCCCTTGGGAATGGCGAAGATGATGGGCCGTGTCATGACGGGTTGCGCTTAAGGCCTCGCGTAAAAAAGGGCAATGCGCCCGTCACCGGTTGCGCGCGTCACCAGTATCGTTGCGCCGGATGCGGGGAACGAACCTGCGCGTCGGGGCATTTCACCCCTGCAACAATTGGAGGATGAAGAGAATGGGTAAAGGCATATTGCTCTGGCTGATCGGCGTTCCGATCCCCGTCATCATCATCCTCTGGCTGCTGTTTCGTTAAAAAGACCCGGGCTCCTGTGAAAGCAGGAGCCCAGGGCTGAGCCGACGCGCCTCGCCGCCCGGAGCGCTGCTGTCGCATGAGCGCAATAGGGCGGCATCCAGGGGCGACGCGGCGCTTAATCCTCGAACGGATCGCGCACCAGAATGGTGTCGTCCCGCTCGGGCGAAGTCGAGACCGAGGCCACCGGGCATTCGATCAGTTCCTCGATGCGGCGGATATATTTAATCGCCTGCGCCGGAAGATCGGCCCAGCTGCGTGCACCGACGGTGGTGCCTTCCCAGCCCTCCATCTCCTCGTAGATCGGTTCGACCGCGGCCTGATCCGCCGCGTGGGCAGGCAGATAATCGATGACTTCGCCGTGGAGCCGGTATCCGGTGCAGATTTTGATGGTCTCGAAGCCGTCCAGCACGTCGATCTTGGTCAGCGCGATGCCGGTGACGCCCGAGAGCGCGCAGGTCTGGCGCACCAGCACCGCGTCGAACCAGCCGCAGCGCCGCTTGCGCGCGGTCACCGTGCCAAATTCATGACCGCGCGTGCCGAGCCGCTCGCCAGTCTCGTCATCCAGTTCCGAGGGGAACGGGCCGGAGCCGACTCGCGTGGTATAAGCCTTGACGATGCCGAGGACGAAACCCGCCGCGCTGGGGCCGACGCCCGCGCCCGCCGCGACCGTGCCGCTCACCGTGTTCGAGCTGGTGACGAAGGGATAGGTGCCGTGATCGACATCGAGCAGCACGCCCTGCGCGCCCTCGAAGAGGATGCGCTTACCCGCCTTGCGCACGTCGCGCAGCCGCTTCCACACCGGCTCGGCATATTGCAGCACGAAATCGGCGATATCGCTCAGGTCCGCGATCAGCTTGGCGCGGTCGATCGGCGGCTCGCCGAAACCGGCGCGCAGCGCGTCGTGATGGGCGCAGAGGCGATCGAGCTGCGGCTCCAGCGCGTCGAGATGGGCGAGATCGCACACCCGGATAGCGCGGCGGCCGACCTTGTCCTCATAGGCCGGGCCGATACCGCGCCCGGTGGTGCCGATCTTGCCCTTGCCGGCCGCCGTCTCGCGCAGGGCGTCAAGATCACGGTGGAAAGGAAGGATGAGCGGGCAATTATCCGCCACCGCGAAATTGCTGCGATCGACGGTGACGCCCTGCGCCTCCAACTTCTCCACCTCGGCGCGCAGCGCCCATGGATCAAGCACCACGCCGTTGCCGATGATGGAGAGCGTGCCGGTGACGATGCCGGAGGGGACGAGGCTGATCTTGTAAACCTGCCCATCCACGACGAGCGTGTGGCCCGCATTGTGGCCGCCCTGAAAGCGCACCACGCAATCCGCCCGGCTGGCCAGCCAGTCGACGATCTTGCCTTTGCCCTCATCGCCCCACTGGGCGCCGATCACGGTAACATTTGCCATGGATAATAGTCTCCGCCCTGCCGGGCGGATCCAGACCACCCTTCGACAGGACTCGATGGTCGGATTGAACACGCAGAGCGCAGCACGCAGCGCGCCCCGGTTCGCCGGCCGGTTAGCCGGGGTCGGCCCCTCAAGTCAAGCGATCGGGCAAAAGGCCGTTGGCGGACGGTGATTGCGGCGTCTGAAGCCCGTCCGCGCAAAAATAGATATCTTCCCGGCCATGAGGCGGTTATCCTGCCCCGGCACCAATGGAGACGACGATGATGCGCCTGTTCCTGATCGGCACGACCTTGCTTGCACTGGCGGCTTGCAGCCCGACCAATGAGACGCCGGACAACACCGCGCCGGATAATAGCAATGCGGCCATCGACAATGCGGCGGCGGCGGCGAACCAGTCCGGGGCCGTCAACTATGTTTCGGAAATCGAGAATATGTCGGAGACCGGGAAACAGGGCGTGTTCCTCGGCGCGATCCGCGATGCGAATATTTCCTGCAGCGATGTCACCAAAGTCGAGCGGCTCCCGGATGAGCAGGGCGTGCCGACCTGGCGGGCCCAGTGCGATCAGGGCGAGCAGCATCTGATTCAGGTGCAGCCGGACGGCTCGGCCAGAGTGACCAGCCGCACCAATCCCTGATGGCGCGTCCGGCCTTCACCGGCCCGGACCGGCGGGGATAGAGCGGACCAATCGACAGCGGCCGGGCTGAACAGCGGGCGACCCTCGCGCCCGGCTCGCTTTTACGCCGTGGCTGATTGGAGCGTATAAGGCGGGATGACCCCGGCGCTTTCGGTTTCGGCGATCCAGCCGCCGCCAAGGACGCGCTCGCCAGCATAAAGCACTGCGGCCTGCCCCGGCGCAACGCCATATTCGGCCACGTCGAACATCAGCCGGGCGCCATCCAGCCGCGCCGGCACCGGCCGCGCCATCGAGCGCACCTTGGCGGTGAGCGGCCCGGCATGATCGCCGCCCAGCCAGTTGATATCCACTAGCCGCGCCGCGCCCACCGCCAGCGCCGCGCGCGGGCCGACGATAACGCGCCGCGCCGCCGCATCCAGCCGCACGACGTAAAGCGGCTCGGACAGGCCGCCAATCTCCAGTCCGCGCCGCTGGCCGACCGTATAATGGATGAGCCCCTTGTGCATGCCCAGCACCCGGCCATCGACATGGACGATCTCGCCGGCATCGTCCGCTTCCGGGCGGATCTTGCGCACGATCGCGGCATAATCCCCATTGGGCACGAAGCAGATATCCTGACTGTCCGGCTTCATCGCCACGCCCAGCCCCAGTTCCGCCGCGATCGCGCGGACCGCCGGCTTTGCCATGCCACCCAGCGGGAAGCGCAGAAAATCGAGCTGCGCCTGCGTGGTGGCGAACAGGAAATAGCTCTGGTCACGCGCCGGATCGATCGCGCGGTGGAGCTGCGCGCCGTCCGCGCCCATCACGCGGCGGATATAATGGCCCGTCGCAAGGCAATCCGCGCCCAGATCGCGGGCGAGCGCGAACAGATCCGTAAATTTGACGCCCATATTACAGCGCACGCAGGGGATCGGCGTGCGGCCGGCGAGATATTCGTCGGCAAACCCCTCCATCACCGATTCGCGAAAGCGGCTTTCATAATCGAAGACATAATGCGCGATGCCCAGCTTGTCGGCGACGGCGCGGGCATCGCGAATATCCTGCCCCGCGCAGCAACTGCCGGTGCGGCCCACCGCCGCGCCATGGTCGTAAAGCTGGAGCGTGACGCCGATCGTCTCGGCGCCTGTGCGCGCGGCAAGGGCAGCGACAACGCTTGAATCGACACCGCCGGACATGGCAACGACGATCCGCTTGCCGCCCGGCGCCGATCTCAACTGAAACAGATCATCCATGCGCGCCATATAGGCGCGCGCATCGCAATGAGCCAGCGGCGGATCGCGCAAGGGACGAGATGCCCCGCCGACGCGATGGGCCGGCGCAGCAAGCGCGGGGCTTTTACTCTCGCTTATCCTTTGACTGTTACCACCCTTGCCATGGACATGAACGCCCTCTCCCACGAACCGGGCCTGCCGCTCAACATGGCCGGCGGACGCGGCACGCAGATTCCCGATCTGCGGCTGCTTCTGGCCGTCCACGCCGCCCGTCAGCAGAGCGGCGAGACGGCGCGGCTCATGCGCGAAGGCAACCTCTCCATCGCCGCCGGCGACGAGCCGGCGCGGCTCACGCTCATCTTTGGCGGGACACCCCCCGGCCCCCTGACGCGGCGCAAGGCATCCGGCGCGTTCAATGCACGGGTCGCAGCACTTATACCAATGAAATCAATGATGAATGACCGGTTTACTGTGGCGGTTAGCCAAGGGGCAAAGCTTTGATGGCACCGTCTCCAAATCGCGCATTTCACGCCGTCTCCCCCACGGCAAATGAGGAAAAAATGATTGAGAACCAAAAAATCCGTCCCTCTCAGGTCGTCGGCCCCCTTGGCGAACCCCTCACTCTCGACTCCCTCCCGCCGGCCAGCACCACCCGCTGGGTCGTGCGGCGCAAGGCCGAGGTGGTCGCGGCCGTCAATGGCGGCCTGCTGAGCGTCGATGAAGCCTGCGAGCGCTATTCGCTGACGCTGGAGGAATTCGCCAGTTGGCAGCGCGCCGTCGACCGCTCCGGCATGCCGGGCCTGCGGGTCACGCGCATCCAGCATTACAAGTCTCTTTACGAGCGCCAGCAGCGCTATTGATCAATTGATCTATCGACCGTTCGAGCGGGGCAAGCGGCCATGATCCGCCTGCCCCGCTCTTTTTATAACGCCGCTTTTCCTGGCGCGCCGTTTCCCAAATCGCCGCCGAAAATCGCCGGATGCCGCAAAGCCGCTCGAAATCGGCGGCCGGCTGTGCGATGCCCTGTCCGATAAACCAGCAGGAGGGGATATGCCGCGCGTCGCCGTGACTTTTCCATATTTTGATTTCTTCCCGGAGCTGCGGGCCGAGTTGTCCGCCCGCTATCCCGGCACCCGATATCCGGACCATCGCCGGGTGCTGGAAGGGCCCGAACTGGCCGACTTCCTGCAAGGCTATGATACGGCGGTAATCGGCGTGCAGCGCTTCAGCGAGGATGTGCTGCGCGCCTGCCCGGAGCTGAAGACAATTTCGCTCTGCTCGGCCGGCGTGGACCATATCGACCCGGCAATGCTCAACAAATATGGCATCAAAATGTGGTGGCAGGCGGGGATCAACCGCGTCTCCGTCTCGGAACTGACCGTCGCCTATATGGTGATGGCGCTGCGCCGGCTGCACGAATTCTCCGCGATGTTGCGCGCCGGCCAGTGGGGCGGGCCGATCGGCTTCGGCACCGATCTGCGCGGCAAGACCGTAGGCGTCCATGGCGTGGGCCATATCGGCAAGGCGGTGATCGAGCTGTTGCAGGGCTATAAGGTCGATATTCTCGCCTGCGACCGCGTGGACATCTCCGATTTCGCGCAGCGGTTCGACAATGTCACCGTGGTGAGCGCGGAAGAGATGTGGGCGCGCTCGGACGTGGTGACGATCCACCTTTCGAAGAACCGCACGACGCTGCGCCTTTACGACGCGCAGGTGCTGGACCGGCTCAAACCCGGCGCGATCATCATCAATTGCGCGCGCGGCGGCATGTTCGACGAGGATGCGCTAGCCGAGCGGCTGGCAAGCGGCCGGATCGCCGCCGCCGCCTTCGACGTGTTCGCCATGGAACCGGCGAACGGCAATGCTTTGCTCGATCTGCCGACCTTCTTCGGCTCACCCCATATCGGCGCCACGACCCGCGAATCCTGGGGCGCCATGCTTCGCTCGGGCATTCATGGCATCGAGCATGCCTATACACCGGAGCCAGGCGTCTATCCGTTCGATTAGGGCGGCCCTAGGGCTGTGCCTTTATTTTGCTCTCCAACCGCTCCCGGCGGCGGCGCGCGGTGAGCAGGGTGCCGGCGATCAGCATGGCGGGCAGCCAGATCAACAGCAGTTCCGAGCGGACGGTCTCCAGACCACGCATGCTGAAAAAGCGCAGGCCGATGGGCGAGACGCGGATCGGCTGCCAGGGCAGGAACCAGCGCCTGTCATCGAACGGCCAGAGCAGCATCACCCCCTGCCCGCCATCCGTCAGCAGATCGAGCAGCGGGTGGGAGGCGATAGACGCGAAAAGGAACAAGGCAGCGCCGGGACGACGTGCGCGCGGCCAGACGAACGCGGCAAGACCGGACATGGCCAGCGCGAAGACGAGCGAGTGGGTGACGCCGCGATGCCCCCAGTCGCTCGCATAGCCAAGGCCGAGGCGGAAACCGATCACGTCGAAATCGGGCAGCATCGCCAGCCCGGCGCCGGCCAGCGCCAGCGGCACGGTTATCCGCCGCCGCCCCAGTGCGGCTCCGGCAGCGAGGGGAAGCAGGGCGTGGCTGAAGATGGTCGGCATCGCGCCCCTTGTGCCATTTACGGCCCGGCGCGAACAGCGGGGTTCAGGCCGTCAGCGCCGATTGCCGTTCAACGATTGCCCTTTAAAGCGTTCCGAAAGCGGGCGGGCTTGGCCGCCGCGCCCGCCGGATAGCGGCTCAGTAACCGATGGTCAGACCGGCCGCGATATATTTGGGCCCCAGATTGCCCTTGACCGCCACTTTGGGCATCAGCGGCATGGCGATCGTCGCATAAGGACGCGGATCGTCCCCGCTGAAGCGCAGGCCGGCGCCGATGCGGAAGGAAGCGGGCAACTGATAGGCAGCCTCGACACGGCCATAGACGGAGGTGTCGCCATCGCGAAAGAACAGGCCCACGCCCGGCGTCAGGCTGAACCCGGCGAAGCCCATCTCATAGCCGGCGCCCAGCTCCGCGCCCCAGCTGCCGTTCGCACGCCCGTAATTGCCTTCCGCGCCCAGACCCTGCGCCTGAGCCGGCATCGCCGCCAGACCCATCAACAAGGCGCCACAGGCCATTACAATGCGCTGCTTCATCTTTCTTCAACTCCCTGATCCGTCAATGCACGGCCGCTAGGCGGCCGCCAGCACGGCATCAAGGGCAAGGCAGGTGAACCGAGTCTGACCAGCGACGAGGCGCGCGCCCCGCTGCCGCCAACCGCCCCTCCCCTTCGACGAACCGAGTGAACGCGCGGGACGTTGAGGGGCCGCGTTTCAGCCCTGTGCGCGGAACCACGGGACCATCCGCGCGATCGCCTCCTCGATCAGCGGGGTGGAGATGGCGAAGCTGAAGCGGATGAAGCGATGCCCCTCCACCGGATCGAAATCCAGCCCGGGTGCGGTGGCGACGCCGGTGTCGCGCAGCAGCCGCTCGCAAAAGGCGAGGCTGTCATCCGTCAAATGGCCGATATCCGCGTAAATATAAAAAGCGCCGTCCGGCGGGGCGATCCGCCGCAGGCCCAGCGCCGGCAGAGCATCGAGCAGCAGATCGCGATTGCGGGCATAGCCGTGAACATGGCCGGCCAGCTCCTCCTCGCACGCAAAGGCGGCCAGCGCGGCATGTTGGGCCAGCGCGGGGGGCGTGAGGAATAAGTTGCCCATCCGCGCCCGCGCGGGCCCGATCAGCTTTGGCGGCACCACTGCCCAGCCGAGCCGCCAACCAGCCATGCTGTAATATTTGGAGAAACTGTTGATGACGATCGCGTTCGGATCATGCTCCAGCATCGAACTGGCCGGCGCACCATAGCTCAGTCCGTGGTAAATCTCGTCCGAGACGATGTGGATGCCGCGCGCCTGGCAGACGCTGGCAATGGCGGCCATTTCGTCACGCGCGATGATGGTGCCGGTGGGATTGGCGGGGCTGGCGACGATCAGCCCCCGCGGCGCCGGGTCCAGCCGCGCGATCGCCCGCGCGGTGAGCTGGAAACGCTCCGCCGGCCCACAGCCAATCTCCACCGGATCGAGATAAAGCGTGCGCAGCGTGTTGCGATAGGCCACATAGCCCGGCCGGGCCAAGGCCACACGGGCACCGGGCGCGAACCGGCAGGAGAGCGCCAGCACCAGTGCCGGCGATGCACCGCAGGTCAGCAGCAGCTGCTCGGGATCGATCGCCACGCCATAGGCATCGCGATAATGGCGCGCGATCCGCGCCTTGAGCGCGCTGCTCTCCCAATAGCCCATCGGATCATGGTCGAGAATATGATGCGCCGCCGCGATGGCGCCGGCGGGCGCGCCGGTTGAGGGCTGGCCAAACTCCATGTGGATGACCGAGCGCCCCTCGGCCGACAGCTTGTGGGCGAGCCGGCTGATAGCGATGGCGTGAAAGGGATCGACGGCGGCAATCATGCGCCCTGCTAGAGCAATAGACGACGCGCGACAATCGATGAGGCCGGACCGTGCCGATCACGGGATGGATGCGCGATATTTTTATGCAGCGGCGGCGATGCGCGCTATACTCCGCCATGAGAGCGCGCCCGCCAGCGGACGGGCAAGGCTTGCCCTTGGAGATGATCGATCATGCCGAAAGCGCGCACCGGGTTCATGATGGCAATGGCGGTTCTTCTGCTGGGCGGTTGCGGCAGGCAGGAACAGCAGGCAGCGGCGCCGACCATCAACAGCAGCATGACCGACGTGATGGAGCCGACCGCGCAGGCGATCTGGGATATTATGAGCCATGCCTATAATGCGGCGGGCGACGGGCTGGACTCGACCAGAATCAGCGATGCGGACTGGACCGCGATCCGCACGGCGAGCCGCAAGCTGCAAGCGCGCGCGGAGATGATCGCCCTTGCCGACCATCTGATCGTGGCGGCCGACGATCAACCGATTCTCGGCTCGCAGGCGGCCGGCACGCAGGGCGACATCGGCGCGGCATGGGATGCGGTGAGCGCGCGGCAGGTCCAGGCAAGGATCGACGCCAGACCGGCGCTGTTCGCGCAGAAAGCGCGCGCGCTGGCCGATATGGCGGACCGGATCGGCCGGGCGGCGGACGCGAAAAACGCCAGACTCTTCTATGCCGCCACGAGCGACCTCGATGAAGTGTGCGATGGCTGCCACGAACCTTTCTGGGGCACGGACGAGCCGCCGCCCTTCCCGCAGGGTGGCGGGGCGACCCCGACGCCGACGAGCTGAAACGGGAACGGCCACGCCCCCCCACGTGCCCGGATAAGCTGACGGCGGCAATCCGGCGGCGGCGTCCGACCGGCGACGGACGGAACCCGATGGATGGCCCCGCGTTCTCCAGACAGGCTCCAGCCGCTGTTTTCCCCTGACAGAAAGAGACCGCCATGGCAAAAAAGCCCCCCGCTTCAAAATCCTCCTCGTCAAAGCCCGCATCGTCGCGCGCGCCGGATCTGGCGCAGCCGCAGTTCAACGTCGAATATCGGGAAATTCAGGCTTTCGGAACGCTCAAGCGCCTGCCGCTGGGGCTGGAGGATAATGCCCGCACCCAGAGCGTGACGGCACTCAACCAGATACTCGCCGACACGATGACGATCCGCGACCTCTACAAGAAGCATCACTGGCAGATGTCCGGCGCAACTTTCTACCAGCTCCATCTTCTGCTCGACAAACATTATGAAGAGCAGGCGGCGCTTGTGGACATAATCGCCGAACGGATCATGGCGCTGGGCGGGATCAGCATCGCCATGGCCCCGGACGTGGCGGAGGCGACCAAAATCCCGCGCCCGCCCAAAGGCCGCGAGGATGTGCCGACCCAGCTCTCCCGCCTGCTCGAAGCGCACCGGATCATCCTGACACAGGCCCATGAAGCGGCCGACGCGGCAGATGAGGCGGGCGACGATGGAACCAACGATGTGCTGGTGAGCGACATCATCCGCACCAACGAACCGCAAGTGTGGTTTCTGGCCGAGCATCTGGCGGAAACGGATCTGGTCCGCGCGGATTGACGCGCGGCGGGCTTCAACCTTGCAGGAGGCCGGCCGCGATCATCGCGCCGGCCAGCAGGACTGCGGCGGCAATCGCATAGCCGGCGCGGCGGATCGCCCTGGCCATTTCCCCATCACCAGCCGGAGGTGGGAGCGGGGGCGGCGCATCCAGCTTGCTGGTCAAGGCACGCAGCAGCCGGGGCAGATCCTCGCCCGTTCGCATCAGCTCCATCAGCAGCGCCTGCCCGGTGCCGATCCAGTTGCCGGGCGCAAGACGCGCCTGCAATAGTCGTGGCCATGCCCGGCTCATCGCGCCGGAAAGATCGAACTGCGGTTCAATCGCGGTCAGCACCCCGTCAATCGTCACCAGTGCCTTGAAGATCAGCAGCAGGTCGGGCGGCATCAGCAATCGCTCCTGCCGCATGATCGGGAAGAAATCGGCGATCAGCGCACTCAGCACGAGGCGCCCGCCGCCATGGTTCGCCACCAGCCGCTCGGCGGCGCGGCGGATGGCCGGCGCGTCCACATCGCCACCGGACCAGAGCGTCAATATCTCCGCCAGCGCGGCCGGATCGCCTGCCGTCAGCGACTGGATGAAGGCCAGAAACTCTTCGCGACGCTGCGGCGAGACATGGCCGATCATCCCGAAATCGAGCAAGGCGATATGGTTGCCGGGCAGGCACAGGAGATTGCCGGGATGCGGATCGGCGTGGAAGCGGCCGTTGATGAGCACCATGTCCAGCACAAGATCCGCCCCGAGATCGGCAATCGCCCCCGGATCGAGGCCTGCCGCCCGCAATGTCTGCGGATCGCGCGGCGGCACGCCATCGACATAATCCATGACGATCAGCGTTTCCGACGTCCAGCGCCAGTGGATTTCCGGGATGACGACCCGGCGCTCGGTCATGAAATCCGCGCGCAACCGGTCGGCATTGCGGCCTTCATGCGTGAAATCCAGCTCCGCCAGCATTGCCTCGGCCAGTTGGCGCAGCAGGGCTTGCGCCCCATAACGCCGCGCCTGCGCGCTGGCGCTCTCGATCGTGCGCGCCAGTTCGGCAAGCAGGCGCAGATCGGCCTCGACCCGCGCGCGGATGCCCGGCCGGCGGATCTTGAGCACGACATCATGCCCATTAGCCAGCCGTGCCCGGTGGACCTGCGCCATGGAGGCCGCCGCCAGCGGCGTCGTATCGAAAGAGGCGAAGGCCTGCTCGGGCAGCTCGCCAAGCGCATCTTCCACGGCCGCGCGCAGCTGCTCGAACGGCAGCGTCGGCCCCTGACTGTGCAGCCGCTCAAACTCTGCGATCCACTCGCCGGGCAGCAGATCGCCCCGCGTCGCCAATATCTGCCCGAGCTTCACGAAGACGGGCCCCAGCTCCTCGAATGCGAGGCGCGTGCGCTGCGCCAGCGCCGCCGGATCATCCTCCGCCGCGAGGGTCCCCGGAGCGATGCCAAGCCGCGATAACAGCAGGCCGAGGCCATAGCGGGTGGCGACGCCGGTGATCTCGGCAAGGCGCGCACGATCCCGCGCAGCGACGGCAAATGTCTTCAACATTGCCGATAGATAGGCATTCCCGTCAGCCGGCGCGAGACGTTCATGTCATCCGGCCGTCGGAGACCGCGCATGCATCCGGTCAATCACGGTTAACCGTCCGGCGCGACGACCTGATGCCCGCCGCGCTCAGATGCAGGTCTGTCCATCGGGAAGCGTCAGCCGATCAGGGCAGGCCGGACGCCGCTCCGTCACTCCCACTCGATCGTGCCGGGCGGCTTGCTGGTATAATCATAGACCACCCGGTTGATGCCCTTCACCTCGTTGATGATCCGGGTCGTCACGCGGCTCAGAAAAGCGGATTCGAAGGGATAGACATCCGCCGTCATGCCATCAGTCGAGGTAACGGCGCGCAGGGCGAGCACATTGTCATAGGTGCGTCCGTCCCCCATCACGCCGACGCTGCGGACCGGCAACAGCACCGCAAAGGCCTGCCAGATGGCGTCATAAAGGCCTTCATTCCGAATTTCTTCCAGATAGAGCGCGTCGGCCTTGCGCAGAATATCGCAGCGCTCCCTGGTCACTTCTCCGGGAATGCGGATAGCAAGACCCGGACCGGGGAAGGGATGGCGGCCGACGAAAATGTCCGGCAGGCCCAGCTCGCGGCCAAGCGCGCGCACCTCATCCTTGAACAATTCACGCAGCGGCTCCACCAGCTGCATGTTCATCCGCTCGGGCAGGCCGCCGACATTATGGTGGCTCTTGATCGTGACGGACGGACCGCCGGTGAAGCTCACGCTCTCGATCACGTCCGGGTAGAGCGTGCCTTGCGCGAGGAAATCCGCGCCGCCAATCTTGCGGGCCTCCTCCTCGAACAGATCGATGAAGGCCTTGCCGATGAATTTGCGCTTGGCTTCCGGATCGGTCACGCCGGAAAGGCCGCCCAGAAACGTCTCGCTCGCATTCACATGAACGAGCGGGATGTTGTAATGCCCCTTGAACAGGCTGACGACCTGCTCCGCCTCGCCCAGCCGCATCAGACCATGATCGACGAAGACGCAGGTGAGCTGATCGCCAATCGCCTCATGGATGAGCACGGCCGCAACAGCCGAATCAACGCCGCCGGACAGGCCGCAGATGACCTTGCCCTTGCCGACCTGCGCGCGGATCTCCGCAATCTTGGTGGCGCGGAACTCCGCCATGGTCCAGTCGCCCGCGCAGCCGCAGACATGGCGCACGAAATTGGCGATGAGCCGCGCGCCATCGGGCGTGTGGACGACTTCCGGGTGGAACTGGGTGCCGTAAAAGCGGCGGGCATCATCGGCGATCACCGCGAAAGGCGCGCCATCGGACGTCGCGACGATGCGGAAGCCCTCGGCAAAGCGCGTCACCTTGTCGCCATGGCTCATCCACACCTGATGCCGCTCGCCAACCTGCCACAATCCGTCGAACAGCGCGCATGGTTCAGTGACGGTGAGGAAGGCGCGGCCAAACTCCCCGCCCTCGCCCGTCTCATGGCCGGGCCGCACCTCGCCGCCGAGCTGCTGCGTCATCACCTGCTGCCCGTAGCAGATGCCGAGGATGGGAATCCCCGCCTCGAACAACGCTTGCGGCACGCGCGGGCTGCCTTCCTCCGGCACGCTGGCGGGCGAGCCGGAGAGGATGACGCCGCGCGGCCTCATGCGCTCGAACGCAGCCTGTGCCTGATTGAAGGGCGCGATTTCGGAATAGACGCCAGCTTCGCGCACACGCCGCGCGATAAGCTGCGTCACCTGGCTGCCGAAATCGACGATGAGGATGGAGTCGGGATGTGCGTCTGACATGGCGAGCGGATAGGGGAGCGCCGCGCGCCTGTCCATATCCTGCATGGCGATGGGTAGCTGGCGGTTGACGATGCGTCGCAAGGGGTCACGAAATCGCCAGCCCGTCCTGCGCTAGCCGAAGGAGACGCCGCTCACCTGCCCCGCCTGCCAGATGCAGCGGAAACTGCGCAACTCGCTATCGCGTGCGCGCCAGTTCGCACGCTGATCAACAATGCCGGTCACATCCCAGCCCTCGCCATAGGGGTGGGTGCCGGTAATGCCGCGAATCTCCGCAAAGCCGCCCATGCGGGAAGCCTCGTCACGCGCCGCGATGGCGCAGGCGTCGACCGCCGCGTCTTCATCCGCCTCGCCCGCCATGCCATAATTGCCGCGATAATCCCGATCGTCCGGGGCGCGTCCGTCATAATCGCGTGGGTCATAGGCGGGATAGCCGCCTCCACGCGATTCGTCCCGACTGTCCGCGCGAGGACTGTCATAGGCGGGATCATCATAGCGGGGATCGTAACGCCGGTCGCTCTCGCGGCGGACCTTGCCCCTTTCTTGCGCGGCGGCCGCTATGGCGGCGAAGATACCGACACCGAGCAACACGCCGATCACCGCGCCCGCACTCCCGCGATCATGGTGGCGAGGGTGCCAGCGGCCATAGCCGCGCGCATCGGCCGGGCTGGCCGAAACCAGCAGCAGCGCCAGGGCGGCAAGCCCGCCTGCAAGTTTCGATCGTGATGCCATCGGGCTATCCTCCAGCCACATGCCGGCCCGCAGGCGGCAAGGACATAGCCATAGCCATTAGATGCTGAGCGGCGGCTGAATGAGACCTCTTGTGCCCGACGCCGCGCGGCCACCGCAGTTCGCACATCCGGCGATTTTCCAATGAGGAATGCAATTGGCCGACACGAAAAACCCCGCCGGCGAAACGCGGGCGGGGTTTTCGATCTTTCGGCGCTGTAAAAGCGTGAAGCGGCTCAGGCTGCTTCCAGCTCGCTCTCGTCCGCAGTCTGGACGGGGCCGGAATCCTTGCCCTTGGCTTCGACATCGCGGTCGACCAGTTCGATGACGGCAATCGGCGCCGCATCGGAGGCGCGGATGCCGGCCTTGATGACCCGGCAATAGCCGCCATTGCGGTCCGCATAGCGGGCAGCCAGCACGTCGAACAGCTTCACCAGCTGCGCATCGTCCAGCAGGCGGCTGTGGGCGAGGCGACGATTGGAGAGGCCGCCGCGCTTGGCCAGCGTGATGAGCTTCTCGACATAGGGGCGAAGCTCCTTCGCCTTGGGCACCGTCGTCGTGATCTGCTCATGCTTGATGAGCGACGCCGCGAGATTGCGCAGCAGGGCCGTGCGATGGCCGGTGGCGCGCTGCAATTTGCGGCCGGAAATTTTATGGCGCATGAAATCATCCTTCGTTCGTCAGGGGCCCGTATGAGGTAGCCCGGTCCCGGCGGTGATGAGCAAAGGGCCACCGCGCAAAAGCCCGTGCGCCATCCCGACCTGCGCCGGGATGGCGATATTGGATCAGCCGAGCAGTTCCTGCTCAAGCTTCTTGGCGATCTCCTCGATATTCTCCGGCGGCCAGCCAGGAATATCCATGCCGAGGCGCAGACCCATGGACGAGAGCACTTCCTTGATCTCGTTCAGGCTCTTGCGGCCGAAGTTCGGCGTGCGGAGCATTTCGGCCTCGGTCTTGAGGACGAGGTCGCCAATA
>Ga0182736_1001391_pt1 | contig 24089 bp, 30 predicted proteins | sample eDN5th30CKraftBY_FD_128882 | JGI IMG/M metagenome (GOLD analysis project Ga0182736, IMG submission 128882) | Enriched backyard soil microbial communities from Emeryville, California, USA - eDNA 5th pass 30_C Kraft BY (version 2) (version 2) | ecosystem: Environmental > Terrestrial > Soil >...
CAACCGCTATGACTGGAACCGCTGGACGGCGACCCTGCAACTGCCGTCAGACGGCTACTTCGAGATCTGGACACGGGCGACGGACTCGAACGGCAAGATGCAGCCACCCGTGGCCCACAACTGGAACCCGCAGGGCTATGGCGGCAACACCATGCACCGTGTGGCCGTCCTGGTAGGTTGAGAGGGCATTGATCGTGCGTCTGTTTCCGTGGCTGCCGATGCTTGCCTTAGCGGCATCGGCTTCTTTCGCCTCTGCGCAGGCCCAACAGGCATCCGCGCCAGCTTTCACGCCCCAAGACGAGCGGATCGAGGATCTTCCAGAAGGGCCGGGCCGAGACGAGACCTTCGGCCTGTGCACCGCGTGTCACGGCTACAGGCTGGTGTCGAACCAGGGGATGACGCGGGACAGATGGGACGAGACGATGACCTGGATGACGGAGCGGCACGGCATGCCCGACATCCAGGGCGCCGACCGCGACCTGATCCTCGATTATCTCGCCGCGCACCACCCGCCCAAGGCGCCGGCGCGGGCGGGTGGGTTCAGGAACCCGTTCGCGCCGCAATAACTCCCCGTCGGTTGGCCGGGCGTCACTTGTTCGAGCCGGCGCACCATGCGTGACGCTGCCATGCGCCGGCGGCATGAACATCCCAAGCCCCCAAGACTTACATACCGACCAAAGGCATGCGGAAAGGCATGCAGAGAGCCGAAGGGAACCGGCCCCCACGGCCACGCAAGTGCCGACCCAATGGAGATTGGAATGGAAGGATCTGCCGCGCCGAAGCGGTCTCATCGCTTGACCCGGGAAACCCTCCGGGATGGCTTCGTGCATGAGATGATCGCCCGCTCCGGGACGAATATGCCCGTGCTGAGCGATGCCGAGCGGCATGCATCACTCCATGCGACCCTCGCCGCGCAGCCTGCGCCGGGCGATGTGTGGCTGTTCGGCTATGGCTCCCTGATCTGGAACCCGGCCTTCCACCATGTCGAGCAGAGGCCCGTCCTGATCCGGGGATGGCACCGGGAATTCTGCCTCTCCACCCCCATCGGACGCGGGACGCCGGAGCATCCTGGTTTGGTTCTCGGCTTGGATCGCGGCGGCTCCTGCCGGGGTGTGGCCTTCCGCATCGCCCGCGCCGAGGTGGAGGCCGAGCTTGAGCTGGTCTGGCGGCGCGAGATGGTGACCGGCGCTTATGTGCCGCGCTGGGTCAGGTTAGACGGCCCCGACCTACCGGAGGGCACGTTCGGCATCGCCTTCACGATCAACCGCGCGGCCCCGAACTATGTCCGTCCCGGCTCCGAGACCGACACGGCCCGGGTGATCGCCACTGCCTGCGGGGCGCTCGGCTCCTGCCGGGACTACCTCTTCGACACCATCCATGGCCTGGAGGGGTTCGGGATCCACGACCATCATCTTACCCGCCTCGCGCACCGGGTGCGTGAGCACGGGGGCTGAGCAGCCGGCCGCGTGGCTCAGCGGCTTTCTTCGATGGGCGCGTCCGCCTGTTGGAGGGCTCCAAAGCCGCCCGCGACATGCGCCACGTTCCCGATGCCCATCTCCTTCAGGGTCTTTGCCGCGAGCGCCGACCGGCTGCCGGAGCCACAGTAAAGCACCAGGCGCTTGCCGCCGCCCAGCTCGGCCTTGTGGGACGGGCTCGTCGGGTCGGCCTGGAACTCCAGGAAGCCGCGGGGAACATGCACGGCGCCTTGCACCTTCCCGGTCTTCTGCAGCTCCTCGCCTTCCCTGACGTCGACCATCACCACGTTGGGATCGTTGACGAGGTTCACGGCCTCCTCGGCCGACAGGGTTTCGACGCTCCTGTTGGCCTCGGCCACGAGGTCCTTTGCGGTTTTCGTCATCATCGTCTCCTTTCAAGACTCACGGGGACTTTCCGGCCCTCCTGGCCCGCCCGAATGGACCACGGCGGTCAGGGTCGCAGATAACTCCAGCCCTGCTCCTGGAGTTCGACCAGCCGCACTGCCCCCGAGGGAATGACCGACGCCTGCGGGATGATCGCAATGGGATGCCCTTCGCGCTTTTCCAGGGTTTCCTTGGTGTTGTTGTAGGCAGAGAACCGCAGGCTGCCCGGCGGCAGAATCTCGACGAGCTGCTTGATCCGGTCCTTCACCGGAGAGATGTCGTCCCGCAGCATCGCCAGGCCGGGACCATAGGCGACGACCTCAAACTGAAAGCGTTCGCTCCTGCCGCGATAGTACTCCGCCATGTTCGCCACGTTGTTGAGGACGAGGTTCATGACAGCAGGATCATCCTGGTTGACCTGAATCGCCACACGGTGCTGCGTCCCATCTCGGCAGCCAGGGCTGGTGCGGCCAGTGCCATGCCGAGAACCGAGGCCACCGCGGCCACACGGAGAAGGAAACTCATCGATCTAAAATCCTGATAAGGGTTGCTGACTGGGCCCTCAGGGGAGCCAGCGGCTCATTCGTCCCAAGGGGCGCCGTCGAGGGCATCGAGCGGGATCTTGAGGTAGCGCTTGCCATTGCTCTCCGGCTCCGGCAGGCGGCCGCCGCGGATGTTCACCTGCAGCGAATGCAGGATGAGCTTGGGCATCGGCAGCTCGCGGTCGCGCGCCTCACGCAGAGCGACGAACTCCTCCTCGGTCTTCGCCTTCACGAGGTGCTTGTTCTCGCGCCGCTGCTGCCCGACCGTGCTCTCCCACTGCGCCTCGCGCCCGCCGGGCTGGTAGTCGTGGCCAGTGAACACGCGGGTCTCGTCCGCCAGGGCCATGATGCGCTGGATGCTCTGCCATAGAGCCTTGGCCGATCCGCCGGGAAAGTCGGCGCGGGCGGTGCCGCTGTCGGGCATGAAGATGGTATCGTGGACGAAGGCGGCGTCACCGATGACGTAGGCGATGGACGCCAGCGTGTGGCCGGGGGTGAACATCACCTCCACGTCCAGGTTGCCGATCCTGAAGCGGTCGCCGTCAGCAAACAACCGGTCCCATTGCGAGCCGTCCGTCGGGAAGCTGTCGGGCCAGTTGTAGAGGCCCTTCCAGAGCTTCTGCACCTCGACCACTTTCTCGCCGATGGCGGTGGGCACGCCGGTCTTGTCCTTGAGGTAGCCGGCCGCGGAGAAGTGGTCGGCATGCGGATGCGTGTCGAGGATCCACTCCAGGGTGTAGCCTTCACGCGCGATGTGGGCGAGGAGTTCGTCGGCCTGGATCGTGGCGGTCGCGCCGGACTTCGGGTCGAAGTCGAGCACCGGGTCGATGACCGCACACTTCTTCGTCTCAGGATCGGCGACCACATACTGCACGCTGCCGGTGCGCTTCTCGTAGAAGCCTTTCACGATGGGACGGCCGTGCAAGGGCGACGATGTCTGAGCGACCATGATGCTTGCTCCTGGGTTCAAGGGATGACGCGGTGTTTGAAGGCTGGAATGGCTTGCGTTCGGGCCTCAGCCATCCACGCGGGTGGCCTCGCGCCGGAAGGTGACCTGCGGCCAATCGGCGGGCACCAGGCGGAAGACCGCCATGCCAATGATCATCGCAGCGACGAACACGAAGATCTCGGTCGGACCGAACGTCAGTCCGACCAGCGCCGGACCCGGACACAGGCCGACCAAGCCCCAGCCGATGCCGAACAGGGCGGCCCCGGCAATCAGGCGCGGGTCGAGGTCGCGCCGGGTCGGGATCTCCAGGCGCGGCGCGAGCACGGGCACGCCGCGACGTTTGGCGACGAGATAGCCCAAGGAGGAGACCGCGACCGCGCCGCCCATCACGAGGGCGAGGCTCGGATCCCAGTGGCCGAAGATGTCGAGAAAGCCGAGGACCTTGGCCGGGTTGACCATCTGCGAGACGATCAGCCCAAGGCCGAACAGCAAGCCGGATGCGAAGGCGGATAGGATCAGGGGCATGGCTTACATCCCAAGAAGGTGGCGGGTGACAAAGACCGTGGCGACGGCGGTGGCCATGAAGACGAGGGTCGCCACGATGGATCGCGGCGAGCCGCGGCCGATGCCGCAGACGCCGTGGCCGCTGGTGCAGCCTGCCCCCAGACGCGTGCCGAACCCGACGATCAGGCCCGCGACGACCAGAAGCGGCAGGGAGGCATCGAGCTCACTGGCCGGCAGCGCCGCACCCGACGCGACATAGGCCAGCGGCGCGATGAACATCCCGGCCAGAAAGGCGAGACGCCAACCGACGTGACCGCGCTCGGGCGGGATCAGGCCGCCGAGGATGCCGCTGATGCCCGCGATCCGCCCGTTCAACACCAGGAACAGGGCCGCCGAGGCGCCGATCATCAGGCCGCCGATCAAGGAGGATACAGGGGTGAAGTTTTCCATGGTGGTCTCCGATCAGGCGGACCTGCCGGTCTTCGCCTGCTTGCAATACAGCTCGTAGAGAAGGGCGAAGAGCTGTTCGATGCGAGGGTCGGCGATGCGGTACCAGATCGTCTGGCTCTCGCGCCGGGTGGCCACGATGCCCTCGTCCCGCATCTTGGCCAGATGCTGCGACAGGGCCGATTGCGACAGCCCAACGGCTTCGGTCAGGGAGGTGACGTTCGCCTCGCCCCACTCCACCAGCTTGCACAGGATCATCAGACGGCGTTCGTTGGCGAGCGCGCGCAGGACGTCGGCGACTTCCGTGGCCTGCTTCTCAAAGGCCTCCAGGTCGAGTTTCACGGGGGGCATACGCATACCTCACTAAAATAAGATATTGCTAATTTAGTCTATTCTGATATTTATTCAAGAGGCATCGCGGGGTGTGCGCTTGTCGCGGTGAAATCCCCTGGTGGCCCCACCCTCGCCCTGATGCCCCGATGTCGCCAGGGCTGAGCCATGAACGCCGCGGTCGAACAGGCGCCGGGACAGCCCGGGAGCGTCAAGTGGCAGACCGGGGTCCAGACCACCGACGTCTTGCAAGCAGGAGGAGCGCTCAGAGCCTGATCCTGTTGATCCGCCTCAATACCTGCTCTGCCGATGCCGAGGTAGACTGCATGACTGCATCCAACCGATCCGTGATCGCCTCCCGAGCAACTTGGAAAGAGCTGCTGTCGATGAACGTCCTTCACAGGAAACTGAGTCGATTGGGAGAAAGCGGGAGCATCCTGCGCCATCCTGTCTTCCTTGCAACCGCCATGGTGGTCGTGATCGCCGGCGCGATCCTCGCGATCCTTCTCCGGACAGGTTACGCGGGAGAGCTCGACGAGGGCCGCGCCCGGGCGGCCACGCTCAGCCGTCTCCTCGATGAGCAGACAGCCCGCAGCCTCCAGGCGGTCGACCTCGTCCTCCAGAGCATGGCCGATGCCATGCGGACATTCACGATCCCCGAGCACGACGCGGCCTTCCAGCAGCTGCTGGCAAAGCGGCTTCGGGCCCTGCCGCAGGTGCGCGCACTCTTCGTGATCGGCGCGGATGGCTTCATCATCCACGACACCGACCATCCGTCGACGCCACGCGTCAGCCTCGCGGACCGTGACTATTTCAAGTTCCACCAGGCGAATCCGTCGGACGGACTGCACATCGGCAAGCCGCTGCTGAGCCGGTCGGTGAACCGCTGGTTCGTCAGCGTCAGCCGCCGGGTGGATCGCCCGGACGGAAGTTTCGGCGGGATCATGGTCGCGGCGGTCGAGCCCGCCTTCTACGACAGGTTCCTCGGCGAACTCCACCTCGCCGGGGGCGACGTCATCAACCTGCTGCACGCCGACGGAACCCTGATTGCCCGGGCCCCCGTGGGCCAGGAGCTGGTCGGACAGCAGTTCACGGGCTTGAGGCTGTTCTCGGAGTATCTGCCCCGCAGCCCAAGCGGCACGTATACGGAGGTCAGCCAAGCCGACGGCACCGAGCGCATCGTCAGCTACCGGACCGTGCCGGGCTTTCCGCTCGTCGTCACGGTCGCGCTGAGCCGCGATGCGGTCCTGTCCGAGTGGAGAACATTGGCGCTTGCGAGCACCGTCACGTTCATCCTCGTCGCCGGTCTCGGTCTCTTCGTCGCGTTCGTCCTGGTCCAGCGCCGGATCGAGCGGCGCACGGCGCAGGAGCGCGCCGTGGCCGCCCAGAAAATCGAGATGCTCGGCCGGATGACGGGCGGCATCGCCCACGATTTCAACAATGTGATCGCCGTGGCCGACGCGAGCCTCGCCCTGGCGGAAAAGTATGTTGAGGAACCCTCGCGGGCACGACAGCACGTCGAGGCGGCCCGCGGGGCGCTGGGCCGGGGCGCGGCCTTGACGGGTCGCCTGCTCACCTTCGCCAGACGGCAATCGCTGGAGGTGGAGACGGCCGACCTCCATGAGATGCTCCGCGGCCTGGAGCCGATGCTGCGGCAGGCGGCCGGCTCCGGCGTATCCTTGACGCTGGATCTTGCCGCCGGCCCTGCCCCCTGCCTTGTGGACCGGGCGCAGTTCGACGCGGCGCTTCTCAACCTGGTGATCAACGCCCGCGATGCCATGCCCGGCGCCGGCTCGATTGCGATCATCACGGCGCCCTGGGACGAACCGGCCATGTCGGCAACGCTGAAGCCGGGCCCATACCTCCGTCTCCAGGTCCAGGACACCGGCGCGGGCATGTCCGCGCCGGACTTGGAGCGGGCGTTCGAGCCGCTCTTCACCACCAAGGGCGAGCGGGGCACCGGGTTGGGCCTGGCGCAGGTCTATGGCTTCATGCGCCACATCGGCGGCGACGCCCGGATTGCAAGCCAACCTGGCACAGGAACAACGGTTGAGTTGCTGTTCCCGTGCCACCCTCGTGCAGCGCCGTCCTGATCAGATGAAATGTCTCCGGATGGCGGCCCGCGACATCTCGCCTTCTGCGAACGATTGGGGTGCAAAGGTGTCGGAACATGCCCCGCCATGCCCCGTTGCCCTTGTTGTTGGAGAGAGCTGAACCATGGTGGCGAGCACCGTCGACCGCGTTCCCAGGCACACGAGCCAGGACCTCAACCGCCAGATCGAGATGCAGATCGCGGACAGCGTCCGCTGGCACGCGGCCCATCCCGAGGGCATTGATCGCCGGCTGCACGAGCTGGATCGGGAGTGGGATGTCGAGCGGACGCTGGAGGCCAACGCCTCGACCCTGGCCTTCACGGGTGTGATGCTCGGGGCTGCGGTCAACAAGCGCTGGCTCGCCCTGCCCGCAATTGTGACCGCGTTCCTGTTCCAGCATGCGGTGCAGGGCTGGTGCCCGCCCCTGCCGATCCTGCGGCGGCTCGGCTTCCGCACCGCGAGCGAGATCGACACCGAGCGGTATGCGCTGAAGGCGCTGCGGGGCGATTTTGGCCCCCTCGGGCCGGGCCCGCATGACCATGACAGCCGGGCCAGCCATGCCCTGCAGGCGGCCCGCCTCTAAGTGGCCCAGCCTAGGGGCCCGCGATGAACGGCCATGAAAGAACCACCGGAGGTTTCCCGATTTCGGCAGGGATCCTGTTTGGGCTCGGTCTCGGCGGGTTCTTCGATGGCATCGTGCTGCATCAGATCCTGCAATGGCACCACATGCTCACCAGCGCCGGCTACCCACCCGACAGCGTGGAGAACCTGAAGGTGAATACCCTGTGGGACGGGCTCTTTCACGCGAGCACCTACGTCTTCACGGCACTCGGCCTTTGGATCCTGTGGCGCTATTCCCGGACGAACCACATCCGGTGGTCGGGCAAGCTGTTGCCGGGTACGTTCCTGATGGGCTTCGGCCTCTTCAACCTCGTCGAGGGCCTCGTCGACCACCAGATCCTCGGCATCCACCACGTCAACGAGACGGTGCCGCGGGAGCAGTGGATCTACTGGGACATCGGGTTCCTGGCCTGGGGCGCAGCCATGCTGATCGGCGGCTGGCTCCTGCTGCGGGCCGGCCGACGGGAGACCGCGAACGGAGCCACGGCGCCAGGGCGCCGTTCGGCCTGACCGATGCCGTTCATCGCCGGAACACGAGGCTGAGATTGTTGGCGGGCATTGCAATGCGTTCCACGAGGTCCAATCCCTGGGTCCGCGCGAGTTCAGTCACCTCATCCAGGTCCCGGACACCCCATTCCGGATTGCGCCGTCGGAGGTCCTGATCGAAGGCCTCATTGCTCGGAGCCGTGTGAGCGCCGTTCTCCTTGTAGGCCCCGTAGAGATAAAGCACGCCTCCTGGCGGAAGCACCCGCCCCGCCCCGACCATCAGCCCCTGTGTTGCCCGCCAGGGAGAGATATGGACCATGTTGATGGCCACGATGGCATCTGCCCGCTCCACGGGCCAATCCGGGGCGACGGCATCCAGCCGCAACGGCGGAAGGAGATTGGGCAACCCTGAAACCATGCGATGAGCGGCGATGCTGCTCAGGGTGTGTTCGTCCTGATCGGTGGGCTGCCACGTCAGGTGCGGCAGCGCGGCGGCGAAGTGGATCGCATGCTCGCCGGTCCCGCTTGCGATCTCCAGAACCGCTCCTGCTTGGGGGAGGACCCGTTGCAGGACGGCCAGGATCGGATCGCGGTTGCGTGCCGCCGACGGCGAAGTGAGAGCAGCCTCGCTATGTGAATTCGTCATTGCAATGATCGCTTCCTACAGGTGCAGGCCGGATAATCTGGCCCATTACGTCGGATTGACAGAGCCATTGCCCAGAATTGTCATTCATGTCCCGTCCCAAGGGAACAGCCCCTACTCCCAGGCTTTGGATGCCCCTTCCAGAGGGCCACGGCATGGATGCCCGGTCTGCGTGCATCGGACTACTCCCCCCTGTCAGGCGGCCTGCTCGGGCTCGGGCACCCAGGACGTCTGTCCGGGTGCCCATGCGGAGGCGAGGTCGTCGAGCATCCGCTGCACCTCTGGTGACAAGCGCTCCGGTGCGGCCTCCTCGACCACGACCTCGACGGGTTCGTCAGTCTTGAGCTCGGAAACCTGGGACGGACGCATGGCCCGAGGGGTCAGGGGAACGGTCTGGCTGCTGGCAGGCATAGCGAACCTCGCGGCGATGACCGGAGCGCAAGCGCGCTTGTCGTAGCCCCGGCGGCCGAGGTCGCGGAGGGCGCGCTGCATGAGTTCTCGAAACTGAAAGCGGGCCCGGACAACGGGATTAGGGCGCAGGTCCGCATGGCCCAGGCCGATGACCACGAGCTCTCGCAAGGAGTCGACCAAGATCTTGTCCATGACGGCCGGCTCGGGGATCCCGGCCTCGCGGCGCAACCGACGTTCTTCTGACTTGCGGTCGCGATCCGACTTTCGGCGTGACTGGGTGCTGGACATGTCGGTCTCCTCGGCCTGTGTCCGCAAATTTCCGCCCAGCCATGGCAAGGGACAAGTGATGGCCTAAAAGGCACGGGCCCATCCCGTCGCCAGGATGAGCCCGCATTCCGTGGTGAGTGAGGTGCCTCGCCGTGGATATTCGGAATGTAGCCTGGATGCCCGAACGGGACAAGAGAGGGCCCGACGTTCCGGGTCCCTTAGTGTCATCGGTGTAATAAACCGTTACGAACCGCAGGCGATGCGAGAGCTAGTTGCTTTCCCGACAAGCTTGGCCTCGGCGAGGGCCTTGGCAACGTACGCCTTCGACCGGCTGAGCTGCTCGGCCATCTGGGGAACGCTCATGCCTTGGGCGCGCAGCTCGAGGGCCCTCTGGCCGTCGGCGAGGCGGGCTGCCTGGACCTCGGCCCGTGGCTTGGCGCCGCGGCTCCGGCGCAGCTTCTCCGCCCGCTCCCTTCCCCGCTCGCGTCGCATGGCGGTTGGGATGAGCAAGCGGAGGTTGGCCTCCCTCGCCTCTTTCTTGGTGATATCGAGCCACTCCACCACGGTCCTGGCCTTCACACGGTACCGGGTGTCGCGCTGCTTCCCCTTCCACATCACCACGCCGCCGCTCTCGGCCTTCCGGGCCCGGGACAGGACCGTGGTGGCCGCGCCCTTGGCCTGCTGCGGCTTCCATCCCACAAAGGCCGCCAGCTCGCCCGCGCAGTCAGCCAGGGACGAGGTGGGCCGGGTCCACGACATCGCCACGGCCATGAAGAAGGTGAAGAGGTCGCGCTGCCCTGCATCCACAGGTCCCTCGCCGTACCGGTGGAGCTTCAGTCGCTGCAGATCCCGCAGAGCCATCTCCCAGTAGGTCTTCACGGTCAGACGGGCTCCGCCGGGTCTCCTGGCCCGCTCCGCCCTGGCCCGCTTCCGGTCGACCTTCTTCTCCTTCAGTTCCTCACGGGTGAGGGGGAGGGTCTCATGGGCGAGGTCCTCAAACGACCAACGGACGATCTGGTCCTGGTACTCGGGCCACAGGACGCTGACGACCCGCTGGCCGTTCCTCGTCCCGGCAAGGCGGAAGACCCGGGTCGGGGTCAGCGAGGACGCATCCGTCCCCATCCCTCTGAAAGCCTTGTTGAGCTCCCGCTGCACGGCCTTCCAACGGGGCATGGCCCGGACGCTGACGGGGCTGTGGAGCCACACGAGGCAGAGGCCATTCCCGGTCGACAAGATGAGGGACGGGCGCGGAAGGCCCAGGTCCTCCAAACGCCGCAAGGCGAACTGGCAGGCCTCGTCCCGGGTCAGGTGCTTCAGGGCCTTAGTGGTGTAGTAGTCGAGGTCGATATAGGCCGATCCGAGCTCCGCCAGCCGCTGCTCGGTCTTGCGCACGGGGCCGCTCGCCTCCTCCTGCCGGCGACGGCGGTACCGCTGCATCGAGATGAACTTCGCCTGCCGGAGGGTCTCTCGGTCATCCAGGGCGGCTGGGTCGATGAGGACCTCGCGCCAGGTCGCCTCGCCCTCCTCGCCGTCCCAGACGGCCCCAAGGCGCTCCCGCCAGGCCTTGACCGCCAGCCCCTTGCTCCCGGGCGGGTGCAGCAGGCGGGCATGGTCCAGGGCGGTCAATTGGGACGTGCGAAGCCGACCACGGGCCTCGGCGGCGTGCATGATGGACGCACGGTCCACAAGAAGGGTTTCCACGACGATCTCCGGTCAAGGGTTCGTCCGCGGGGCACCTCTGACCGACGTCCGAACCGAATTCTCAACGTCAATGATACCAGTCCCGAGCCCCTCCACAAGCGAGGGACGACACGTCGTTCAAGATCGCGTATAAGGCCCGCAGAGCCTGATTTCAGCCCTTCCCGAGTTCGACCTGTATCAGGTACGGGAAGGACGGGCAAAGCGATCCTAGGGGCCTCCCAGGGGCTCACGCGCGATCCTCAACGACGGCGAGGACGGCTACGCCTCATGCGCATGCGCGTATGGCTAAAGCCACCCATAAACCGTTACGAACCGCAGGCGATTGTACCGCCCCCTCCCCCGTCGCCCGCAGGCTGGCCATCCTTGCTATCGCAGCCGCAGCGGCCCTGGCCGCTTGGGCGCCCATCACGCACCTGCAGCGCTCCCTCGTGGAGGCCCAGGCCGCGATGCTGATCGCCGAGGGCAAGGCCGTCGCGGCCGAGTCCCTACTCATCCTCCGCGATCACCAGCATCCGGCCGTTCTCGACGCCGTGGCCCGCGAGCGCCAGGCAGCCGACAAGCGCGAGCATGAGCTGCGCGATGCCAGGGGGCGCCTTGAACGTGTGCCTGTCAACAGCGCCTGCCCGACCCCGGCGGTCCTCGATGAGGCAATGGACATCATCGGGGGGCCGATGACCCGGTTCCCTGTCTTCATGCTCCGGGTCCGGATTTGGCCTGTGTTCGCACTACTCGTGGTCGTTCTTCTGTTGCCGGCTGCGATCCAGAGAAGGTGCTCGACCTCCGGGCGACCGGGCCCGACGTGCCGGACCACCTGCTAACGTGCATGCCCGAGCCCGCTCCCCCTGCCCGGCCAGCACCCGGCAAACCGCGGGACCCCAAGGCCTCGGCCCACTGGACGCTCGATCTGGCCGATGCCGGCCGGGACTGCCGGACGAAGCTCGGTAAGGTGCGCGGGATCCTCAAACCTGAAGGGGCGGAGCGCGCCCGAGGGCGTGTCGACCGCCGTGGTGGGCGTGCTGTTCCGTCCTACGCGACACCCTTGTTCAAGGGCTGGCTGGGCCTCGCCGATGCCGACGCGGCAACGGCCAATGCGGTCGCTTTCGGGATCGGGTTGGTTTGCCTGTCGCTCGCCAAGGGCATCATAACCATCGCGAATGCGTGGGCCTTAAGGCCGAAGTTGCCGCCGGCCATGGGCGCAGCCGCTGTGATCAACGCTGCTGTGGACGAGGCCGACGAGAGAGCCAAGAAGTGAGCCGAACCGACTTGGTTCTCCTCACCATCGCCCAGGCCTCCGCTCCGGCAGGACCGATGCCGACCCCACCTACTCGCCGGAAGCTCTGGCCCAGGCGTACCTGCGGACCAGGAGATGGGGACCGTTCTGATGGGGTACGAGAACTCATGGGACGGCGTCACCCGCGTCACGCCGACCCTGTCGTAGGTCAAGCAGACCGTCCGGGATTGCGGCTGGCCGAACGCCCTCGAACGCTGGGGTTGGATGAAGCAACGGACCCTGCAGACGATCCTGGAGCGCGAGAGCAAGGGCCTCCCGCCGGCTGGTCGCCGCGGCCGCAAGCCCAGATCGAAAGCGGTCTGATTTCACCAACAAGCCACCGAGAATCTGTTGGTGAAATGTGCCAAGAATTCACCAACCAAAACTGCATCATTCACAACGATTTCACCAACGAGTTGTTGGCTAATCTGTTGTGAATGACGTCTCTGTTGTTGGGGAAATGGTTTTCCACACGAAAAAGCGGCCGAAACCGGTGCTGGATGAAGAAAACTCTTTCGACTTTCCCGGTGCGCCTGATGTCAGGCGCACGTCAGCCCGACGTGCGCCCCACAGCTCGGAAGTCATTGAAGCCGCTAGGGAAACGGCGGCCCCGAGAAAGAGCACCAGGAGGGCCGGCAGGGCCTCGCTGACTGAAATGCGCCAACCGATTCGTTGCAACATTGTACCTTTCCCATACCCCGAATCCTGGGCCAATTGGATTTCCCCAACGGGTGGAAAAGTCACACGCGCATGAAAAAGGGCGCCTCAATGGGCGCCCTTGGATGCGGACATGTCACGACATCTATGGCTTCCAGTCTTGCGGCTCGTCGGGCGCGTCTTCGAGCGGCGGCAGCTCACCCGGCTGCTCCTCCCGCACCGTGCCCGGCGGGACCAGCCCCGAGACAAGGCGACCCTCGCGCCTGGCCTCCTCGATGTAGTCGTCGAGGAAACGCCGCTTCGGCGAATACTTGGGACCGAGCTTATAGAGCCTGTTGAGCGTCTGCGCCCAGCCGGCCGCCTCGTCGACGGCGAGGACCCGAGACGTGGTCACGGGGCCGTCCTTGAGCGTGGGGTGGCCAGACACGTCCCCGACGAGAACGAGGACGCCAGGACGGGCCGGGTAGAGGTACCAGGCGGACAGGAGCGGAGCCCCCGCAAGTTCTTCTTCAGTCGGCATGCTCGTCTCCTTAGATTAGGGCCCAAGCTTCCCCCTGGGCCGTGAAAACGACCAGGCGGGCGGAATGCAGAGGCTCGAAGCCCGGGCGTATGGTGAAGTGGCCGGTGTGCCAGGGGCTGTACCCGAGTCGGACCAGCCCCACGGTGTTGTCGACCGTCAAATCGGCGAGCTCGCCCTGGACCCAAGCGTGTACGCTGCGTTGCCTTCGCTGGACCGCCCTGAGGCGCTCGGCTTTACGGACGACCATGCGGCAGCGCCGCAGGGTGATGAAGGGGACATGTCCGGCAACACGTCCCCGAACACGCACGCTCCAGGCAGCCTTTCGCGTGTGCCAGTAGACGTCAGCACACGTACCTGGCACCAAGCCTCCCAAACCTCCGATGAGGTGGACGCCCTGTTCCCGATGATCGCCCATAGAGATTCGACCTCCTCCATGGATCACCTGATCAGTGCGCAAAGCTAGGCGCATGGCGCAGGGAGAGCAGGCGCTCGACTGCCCGGCGGACCGGGCGGATGGATCCACCCTTCCAGGCCCGGCGGAGTACGCTCCATTCCTCGACATCAAGGTCCGGGATGAACCTCGGATCGATGCCGCTCGCCGCTCTCGCCTGCGCCAGGATCCCGGCGACAATCGCATCCAGGTGTTCGGGCCCAGGATCGGGCGCCTCGACAACCACGAACCTGTCGAGAACGGGCCCGCGGATCGGGTCGACACTGTTGCAGCAGGCCATGACGTTCACGGCCGAAAGGTCGACAGGAGCCTCCAGGTATGGGTCGAGGACGGCGCTCCGGCTGCTCGGCTCGATGACTGAAAGGATCGCATCCAGCAGCGATCCGTTCGTCCTGGACTGAGATGCCTTTTCTATCTCGTCGAGGATGAGCATGGGGTTCGCGACGTCGGCCCGGCGGATGGCCTGGAGTGGGACGCTGGCCCGGCCAGTGTTGTACATCCTCGACGTGCCGGCGAAGCTGCCATCGGAGATGCCACCGCACCCATAGACCGTCGTTGGGAGCTGCAGGACCTCGCCAACGCGCCGTGCGTAGGATGTCTTGCCATTCCCCGGTCTCCCTAGGATCAGCACGGGCGCTCCCAGAACGGCCGCGGCCTGGCCCACGAGACCTTCCAAGATGCGGTCCGTGACGCGGCGCATCCACGGGAACTCGCGGTGCAGCGTCGCGGAGGCCTCAGCCAAGTCGACAACCGGCAGAAGCGGCAACGGGCGCTCGGACAGCGGCTCGAACTCGACGCGGGGCATCGCCCTGTCGGAGCGGCCCGTCGGCAGGTGATCCAAGTTCGGGACGACGATGAGCGCCGGGCCGGCCGGCACGGGCTTCACGACGGGCTCGTCGACCTCGACTTCGAAGTCGTCCAACGCGGCCAGCGGGTCGCCTTCACCTGCCCAGGCGATCTGCTCCCCCAGCGTCGGCAGACGCTGGATCTGCCTCTTCACGTGTTCGCGGATTTCGTCCTTGTCCTCGGCCCGGATGGCCTGTTCGGCCAGGTGGACTTCGCGGGCGTATGCTCCCCACCCGGCGAGCCTTGTCAGCGCGCCGCCGAGTGAACGGTTCCGGTCCCGCTCGCCTTGCGGCCCGGACAGCGTCGGCGTGGACAACGCGGTCACCGCACGCTGCAGGTATCGGACGATGTGCACGGGCTCACGCGAGCGCCCGGCCAGGCGGTAGGCGCAGCCCGCCACGTCCGGCGCCGCATACGCCAGGCCTAGCTGAAACGCATAGAGCGCGCAGCGCTGGTAGACGTCGTGCAGTGTCAGGTCGACCCCGGCGTCGATCCCGCCCTCGCGGAGCAGAGACTGCGCGGCTTCCATCGCGTTATAGGCGTGGTCGGCACACACGTTATTGCTGAGCCGGTGCAGGGCCTCATGCGCTCGGCCGATGCGCTTGGCGCCCTTGAGGCGGGGCAGCGCGCTCGACTGCAGCCATAGAATGGCGTCGAGTTCCAGGTTGCCCTGGTAGTACGGATAGCCGCGATAGATCTCGGCAGTGGATGGGAGGGAATGCTGGGACTGCTCGTGCTGCACGAGCTCCAGCCGCAGGGCCTTGAGCACCCCGCTGCGGATGTCGTCTGTCATGTGTAGGCCTCCAAGCCCGATAGGCGAGCGGGAGAGCCCGGCAACGCCTGTCACATTCCATACGACAAATTAGTTAACAGCGCGTTAAGGATTCGATGACTTATCCTTGTTTTCCTCGTCTGGCTTAACCCAGACCGCATAGTCCTTGAGGACCGCGGACGTTATGTGCGGCGAGAGCCCCTCTTCCTCCGCCTCGCGGATCGCGGTGAGGATTTTGTGAGAAAGCCCGGACTTTGCGAGGATCTCGCGCTGCCGCTGCAGCTCGTCGAGCACGGGCAGCGGAACGGTCGACGCCCCGCTTGCCCACCGTTGGGCCGTCCTGACTGCGACGCCGAACATCCCGGCGACCCGATAAACCCACCCGAGACCTAGGACGGCCTGGCCGAGCTCCCTGAAAGCCTCTTTCTCCTGCTCCGCGACGCGCATCGAATCCCCCGGCGAATACCTGTCGTATAGCCTGCGCACGGGTTTTCCAAAAGAAGAGGCCCCGGATCGCTCCAGGGCCTCGGGCAGGTGCGGCGGTCTAGGGGACGTACGGGTCGTCCGGGTCGTCGGGCTCGTAGGGCAGCTGCGGCATCTCCTCCCGCTGCTGCGCCCCGGCCATGGCCTCGGCCATGGAGTGATACCACGTCGACGAGTCCCGCCCCACTCTGGGGAGGCTGGACATGCGCCAGCACAGGCGGCCGTTGTCGTCGACGCGGATGATGACGTAGGTGTCGCCGCGGTGGCCGATCCCGACGAGGCCCGGGACGCCAGCCTTGAGGCCGCCCGGGACGATCATGCCGTTGATGGCGGCCTTGACGTCGGGCACGCGGCGGAACTCGACGGGCGGGGCTGAGGTGGTGCTGGTCATGCCCGGTCTCCCGATGCGGCGGTGAGGCGCTGTGCGACCTTGAGGCAGGCCTTGCAGGTGACTTTGCGGTCGTAGGGTTCGCGGGAGCCGTCGAGGGCCTTGTCATCGGCCAGCCACTGGGCCCCGTCCAACGCACCGCACAGGAGGCTGCGCGCTTCGCGCTTCAGGCGCCCGATGGCGACGGCCTCGTCGCAGCGGATGTGGGTCACGGTCTTGGCGAAGTCGCCCGTCCCGTGCCCGCCCGCGCGCAGTCCGGACATGTGGATCTTGTAGGCGGACGACCACCTGAACGGCAGGGCCAGGGCGACGTTGAAGGCCTCGGCCTCGGCGCGGTCCCGGTCGGCCTGGGCACGGTACCGGGCCTCCTCCTCGCGGCGCAGGCGCTCACGCTCCTCTTCCTCGAACCGGCGCTGCGCCTCGACCTCGGCGACCGGCAGGGCGAACATGCCGGCGCGGGAGATGTCGAGGACGATCTCGGTCCCGACCGGCGGGCAGGCGTCGACGAATCGGAGGCACTCGCCCCGGACGAGGGCCGTGCCCGCCGCGTCGACGACGCCGACGAGGTTGTGCGGGTTGTAGATCCAGCTCGGGGGCAGCATCCAGTGGTGGTGCAGCGGGTAACGGGTGGCCTGCATGGCGCCCTCCTCAGATCTGCTTGTCGAGAAGGGCCAGGGCCCGGTCGATCTGGCGGACCTTGGTGTCCTCGCCGCGGAGCGCGGCGTCAGCCCGGCGCTCGCCGAGCAGCCGGATCTCCTCAAGACGCTGCGCGAGCCGGGTCGCCGCGGCGGCCGAGCGGCGGCCCTCGGCGGTTTCCTCCCAGTCGTCGATGTCGTGTTCGAGCCGTAGGCCTTCACTACCCTCGACGACCTCCGCCCGAATGGCGAGCTTGCAGCGGCGCCCGTTGTGGGCCTGGAGCGGCAGGAACGCCCAGTGCGGGACCAGAAGGTAGGACGCCGGCCCGAGGTTCAGGGTGACGTGCCCGCCGTTCCGGACGGTCTGCAACGGGTTCTCGGCGCGGTGCGCAAACAGGGCGCCGGTCAGCCCGATCTGGGAATCCCGCGCGAGCATGCGGACCCGGCTGAGCGTCAGGCCGAGGTGGTCGGTGGCCTCGGAGAAATCGGCGAAGACCTTGTCGCCCGCGGCGAACTCCAGGACGCTCAGCACAACATCCGGGACGCCGCGGCTACTCTTGGAGGTCTCGGGCTTGAGCCAGCCGTCGACGGTGGCGGGGGAGGCCTTGGCGAGGTCGGCCACGTCGGCCTTCGACAGGGCGAGGCGGTCCATCAGGCTGATCAGCTTGTCACGGTTGGTCATGGGGTCCTCCGCGCTTCATGCGCTTGCCGAGGATAATAGGGTGCTTTGTACCCTAATTTAAGGGCTTTATGGTGCGTTGTACCTAAATAATTGAGGCCCCGGATCGCTCTGGGGCCTCCGTGTTCGAGAAAAACCAGGCGGCCTAGGACCAACCAAGCCGCCTGTTCTCAGTCTAGAGATTCGGATTTCAGAAAGCCATTGACCGCCTGCTGGACAAGGTGCGCCACGGTCTCCCCGGCAGCCCGGCCGGCCTCGTCATGCTGGACGACTTGGACCTGCGCCGGGCCGCCGCGCACCGGCTCAACGATGACTTTGCACTTGTCCGAGCCGACCAGGACGCGGACCGTGAGATCGACGTACAGCCCGGTCCCTTCACCAACGCTGACGTCCCACCGCGGCCCCGTCATCTAGTCACCCGTCCCCAGGACGACCGGCCCGCTCGCGCAGCGCGCGTCGTCTATCGACAAGCGATCTGCAGCGACCACGACGCGCCCGAGGCCTCCGAGCTGCCCGACCACGAATCCCTCATGCATGCGCGCCTCTCCGCTCCCCTTGTGGGACTTCCATTTCCGGGTCCGCACGTCCGTCACCTGGCAGTCGGCCGAGACCTTCCATGTGCCCGGGCCCGTCCTCTCGAAAACCAAGACCGTGTCCCTCGATGTCCCGGCTCTGACAACGTGCGCTTCAACGCTCCAAGTCGGCATGTCGGCGACGTCCATGGCGGCTGCCGGGGCGGCCAGACACAGGGACAGCAGGGCAACGGACATACGCATGAGGACCTCCGATGCGGCCAAGCCTGCCAGCTGTCGGAATCCCCCGTCAACATGCTTGCACAGACGGGGGCGCGGAACGCCTGTTTCGACGCTGAAACCCTTGTGCCGCAAAGAAAACAGGCGGGGGCGCGGCTCCAACGAAAAAGGCCCCGGATCGCTCCAGGGCCCGATGCCAAGCCTCCCCGGTCTTCCGGGGATTGTGAGGTACGGCGGACTTCTACTGGAACGGTGCCGAGCTCGCCCGTCGTGTCGGTCTATATGGTGGCCTCCTGGGCTGGGGGACTGTGATCGATTTCACGGAACGCAATGCCTTAGTCGTAACACCCTCAGGATACCCCAGCCCGTGCATCCGACTATCCCCGGCCGTCAACCTTGCCCGCGGTTCCCGACGTCCGCCATCTGGTCGAATTCGGGATCTCCACGATCATAGGAGGTGCCGGCCGGGGAAGGGTCCCTGTGGTCTCCAAGCACATATCGCCCTGGCATGGCCGCGGGCCTTCGCGGAGGCGCCGGCCCCACTGCCGCCCCTGCCCAGCAGGGTGTCGGTTGGACAGTTCCGATCCCCTGACTGAGCGCCGCTAGCCCCGGTGCTGTCTAACGAACGGGGGGACCGGATCCCCGGGTGGCACCCGGCTCGGTCGTGACAGCGTGCAGGGCGACTATAGCCACACGGTCGAAGGGCCCGGAGTTATCCGGGCCCTTTCGCTTTGGTCCTGCCTCAGGCGGCTGCCCGTGCCGCGAGCATGTCGAGCCCCCTCGCCTGCCCCGGAGGCCAGGACGCCACCTGGGGGACGTTGTTCATCCGCTCTACGTTCCGCCAAGGCGTCCAGAGGGACCCGTGGTCGGTGAGGGTCACGACCGAACCGAATGTCCCGGTCCGCACGACAAGCCGCCCGTCGACCATGCAGCGGACCTCGTCAAGGATGTGCTTGAGCGCTTGGTTCGCCGCCGCCCGCACGGCATAGCGCTCGGCATCCGGGCGACCGACGCAGTCCCGGACGGCGGCGATGAGGGACCGGCGCTCGTCGGGATCCGTCCGGTTCGACACGGCGGCTAGCTCCCGCTTCGCCTCGGCCTCCTGCTCCTGCAGCTTGTTGAGCTCAGCCTGGCGCAGGGCCAAGCGGTCAGCGACTTGTTGACCGGCCTCCGCCAGATCGATGAGGCCCTCGATCTTCTCAGCGGTCTCCTTGCGTTCACGGGCGATGGTGGCAATGCGCTCGCGGATCGGCTGCTCCACGTCAGTCGGCGGGGCAAGGTGCTCGAACGTCTCGCCCCAGCGCAGGATCTCCCGCTCCAGGGCTGGGTACGGGATCCTGGTCGCGTTCTCGCAGACGCCGTTCCGCTCGCTTGAGCACCGCAGCACGACCGTGCTCCTGGGGCCGCGGTCCCTGTAAACCATGCGCCCGCCGCAGTGGTGGCAGCTCACGATGCCGGATAGGATGTTCGAGAAACAGGTGCCCTTGCGCCCGCCGGTGTTGCCAAGGCCAAGGCGAGCCCGAGCGTCCGAGGCGGCCCTGGCCCGCTGCCACAGGTCGTCCGAGATTATGCGAGGGTAGTAGTTCTCGATGGGCTCTCCGAGTGGCACCCGGACGACCTTGCCGTCCCGCTTCTCGATCCGGTGCGGCTGGTAACGTCCGATGAGGGCCTCGTTGTCGGTCAGCTTCTGCACAGTCCCGCCGTGCCATTCCCGACCGTGCGTCCAGGGCTTCTCGCCCTCCTTGTTTAGACGGCGGGCGATCTTGTCCCGGCCGATACCGTCCGCGAGTTCCTCCAGCACCAGTATGGCGATCTTCTTCCGGTCCTGGTTGACGATGAAGGTGGTTCGGTCCTCGCTCAGGGTCAGCCAAGCCGGACAGCGTGCGGTCAGCTTCTTGGTATGGTCCTCGCGCTTCGTCTTCCACGCGTGGACCAGGCGCTGCGACTTGCGGGCGCTTTCCTCGTGGGCCCTCGCCATGATGGACAAGGAAACGATCAGCTGGGTCCAGTCCCTGATGACGGTCTCTTGGCTGTAGATGTATCCGTCGCCGACGGTCGCGATTTTGATGCCCGCCGCGAGGATGTCCTGAAAGACGCGCAGCGCCGCCATGACGTTGTCACGCGACAGGCGGTCCAGGCTCTCGACGATCAAGTAAGAGCCCTTCTCGATCTCGCCCCTGTTGACCTTGGCCAGGAATTTTCCGAGGGCGCCACGGTCCCGGTTGCTGCCGTCGAAGGCTGAAACGCCCATGTCGCGCAGCGTGTCGTCGAGGTCGAGGTCGTGTTCCGCGACGAAGGCGTCACGCATCTCCTCCTGGCGGGCCAGGCTGTCGCCTTTCTTCTGTCGCTCGGACGACATGCGGATGTAGCTGTAGGCTTTGGTGCGCGGCGGCATGTGAAACGAATCCTCCATATACTTAAGGTAGCACGGATTTTCCGCCCTCATGTCACGATGTGATAGATGCCCGCTCCGCGAAGCACGTCGTTCGTCGGCTCCGGGATGAGGCCCCGCTTGCCCGTCACCAGCGCGGCGCCGACACCGCCGGCGCCTCCGCCGATGGCCGCGGCGATGCGCTCCGTCAGCGCATTGCGCGCCTCGTCGACCCGTGCCGCCAGCCGGAGCGACCAGCCCGGCCGTTCCGATGAATCGATCCGGCGGACCTGGCCGACCATGGAGCCCACGGCGCCGATGCCCTTGAAATAGGCGTCACGGGCAAAGTCGTAGCCGCCGGGCCATGCCGCTTGGGGCGGCGGAAGAAGCCGTGCCGTGCCGGCGATCAGCTGGCCGGGAGACACCCCCTCGCCGCTGCGCACCGAAACGCGCACCCGCTCAGGTCGCTCGGCATCGGCGACGTCCTTCATTGCCGTCACGCGCAGAAGCAGCCGCTTCCCGGCCTCGCGATCCTCGATGGTCTCGATATAGCCGGCGACCGGCGTGATGACGATGCGGGTCAGAACGGGCGCCGCCACGCTCCCGGTGCGGATCACCCCGGCGGCGAAACCTGCGAACAGGGCGGCGAGCGCGATCATGGCCGAAACGCCCGCCAGCTTCCGGCGGACGGCGATCGCGGCAACGCCGCAGAGCGTGAAGGCGCCTATCGGCGCCCAGAGGGCGGGCTGGCCATCGGCCTGGAAGAACAACACGATGCCGAGCCCGAAGAAGACCGCGATCCAGGGGAAGAGCCGGCGCTGCTCGATCTCCACGGAAACGTTGCGGGACAGCCAGCCACGACCATCGGGAAGGACCTGGATGGCAGGAAGGCTCCAGGGCAAGGGCAACGCCACGCTCCGCGTCATGCTGCGCGGGATCCTGCGAGGCTTTCCTTGGTTGTCTTCCATCGGGCTTCGGCTTAACGCGGGTACGGTTGCATGCTAGACGACCGCACGCTCCGGCCCAAACCGCCCTGTGGATTGAGTCGGATGACGCTGCGGATGGAAAAGCCGCGCGACCCCACGTTTTCAGTCAAGGTTTCCTGCGATGACCGTCGTCACCCGCTTCGCTCCCTCTCCCACCGGCTTCCTGCATATCGGAGGGGGACGCACGGCCCTGTTCAACTGGCTCTATGCCAAGCGGCATGGGGGTAAGATGCTGCTGCGCATCGAAGACACGGACCGGGAACGCTCCACGGATGCCGCCATCGCGGCCATTCTGGACGGCCTGAAATGGCTCGGCCTCGATTGGGATGGCGACGTGGTCTACCAATTCTCCCGGGCGGCCCGCCACAAGGAGGTCGCCGAGAGCCTCCTGGCCCAGGGCCGCGCCTATTACTGCTATGCCAGCCAGCAGGAGCTGGAGGAGATGCGCGAGACCGCCCGCAAGGAAGGTCGGCCGCTACGCTATGACGGCCGCTGGCGCGACCGCGATCCGTCCGAGGCTCCCGCAGGCGTCAAGCCCGTCATCCGCCTGAAGGCACCGACCGAGGGCGAGACCGTGGTCGACGACGAGGTGCAGGGCCGCGTGGTGTGGCAGAACAAGGATCTGGACGACCTCGTCCTCCTGCGCTCGGACGGCACGCCCACCTACATGCTCGCCGTCGTGGTGGACGATCACGACATGAACGTGACTCACGTCATTCGCGGCGACGATCACCTGACCAACGCGGCGCGTCAGACACAGATCTATCAGGCACTCGGCTGGGACGTGCCTAAGATGGCTCATATCCCGCTCATCCATGGTCCCGACGGAGCCAAGCTCTCGAAGCGCCACGGAGCGCTCGGCGTCGAAGCTTATCGCAGCATGGGCTACCTGCCGGAGGCCCTGCGCAACTATCTCGTGCGTCTCGGCTGGAGCCATGGCGACCAGGAGATCTTCTCCACCCAGGAGATGATCGAGGCCTTCGATCTCGGCAGCATCGGCCGTTCGCCGGCGCGCTTCGATTTCGCCAAGCTGGAGAACATCAACGGCCATTACATGCGGCAGGCCGACGACGAGCGGCTGGTGCAGGCCCTCGAGGATCTGCTGCCGGAACTCGACCGGGACGAGCACCATCTGGGGCGCACATTCAAGCCGGCCCTGCGCCAGAAGCTCATTGCCGCGATGCCAGGCCTCAAGGAGCGCGCCAAGACCCTCGTGGAGCTCCTCGACAGCGCCTATTACCTCTATGCCCAGCGTCCGCTGCACATGGACGAGAAGGCGACCAGCCTGATCGCGGATGGACGGTCGCGCCTTGCCGGCCTTCCCGAGAAGCTGGAAGCCGTCTCCGACTGGTCGGCCCAGAACGTGGAAGCGGTCGTGCGCGAGCACGCCGAGGTTATCGGAGCCAAGCTCGGCCAGGTCGCGCAGCCTCTCCGGGCCGCACTGACGGGACGGGCCACCTCGCCTGGAATCTTCGACGTGATGGTCGTTCTCGGCAAGGATGAAACCTTGTCGCGTCTGACCGACCAAACCAAGGATGCGCCTGCTGCATAGCAGGCGTTTCTCGCCTTTAGACGTGCTTGCTCCGTTCCCACGGATAAGCTACCCAAGGCGCCATCAACCTCCCGACCGACCGGCAAACCTCGGTTCTGCAACCCCGGAGGCCTTCTCCGACCCATCGGTTGCACTAGGTTCTGCCCGGCCTCCGTTTTGAAAGGGCCATGACGCATGAGTTCCAACACCAGCACCGTCACCGTTGACAACAAGTCCGTGGAACTGCCGGTCAAAGAAGGCACCATCGGCCCGAGCGTCATCGACATCTCGAAGCTCTACGGTCAGACCGGGATGTTCACCTACGATCCCGGCTTCACCTCGACCGCTGCCACCGAGTCGAAGATCACCTATATCGACGGCGACAAGGGCATCCTGCTTTATCGCGGCTATCCGATCGACCAGCTCGCCGAGCACGGCGACTTCCTCGAGACCTGCTACCTGCTGCTCTACGGAGAGCTGCCGACCGCCGCCCAGAAGGCCGATTTCGACTACCGCGTCACCCGCCACACCATGGTGCATGACCAGATGAACCGGTTCTTCACCGGCTTCCGCCGCGACGCGCACCCGATGGCCATCATGGTCGCTTCCGTCGGCGCCCTCTCGGCCTTCTACCACGACTCCACCGACATCTCGGATCCGCACCAGCGCATGATCGCGTCCATGCGCATGATCGCCAAGATGCCGACGCTCGCCGCCATGGCGTACAAGTACTCCATCGGCCAGCCCTTCGTGTATCCGCAGAACGAGCTGGACTACACGTCCAACTTCCTGCGCATGTGCTTCGCGGTCCCGGCCGAGGAATACAAGGTCAACCCGGTGCTCTCGCGCGCGCTCGACCGGATCTTCATCCTGCACGCCGACCACGAGCAGAACG
>Ga0182736_1001393_pt1 | contig 24078 bp, 21 predicted proteins | sample eDN5th30CKraftBY_FD_128882 | JGI IMG/M metagenome (GOLD analysis project Ga0182736, IMG submission 128882) | Enriched backyard soil microbial communities from Emeryville, California, USA - eDNA 5th pass 30_C Kraft BY (version 2) (version 2) | ecosystem: Environmental > Terrestrial > Soil >...
ACCGTGCGAATCGACAGATATTCGACCGTGCCCGACACGCCCGCGAGCGTCACCCAGTCGCCGACCTGCATCGCGTTTTCCATCAGCAGGAAGATGCCTGTGATGAGATCCTGCACGAGCTTCTGCGAGCCGAAGCCGAGCGCCACGCCGAAGATGCTCGCACTCGCGAGCAAGGGCGCGGTGTTCACGCCGAGTTCCGAAAGGCCCGTCAGCACGACGACCATCGCGATCACGATGAAAAGGCCGGTACGCATCATCGGCAGCAGCGTGCGCAGGCGCGCGGCGCGCAGACGCTCGCCGCTCGCGGTCCATTGTTCGAGCCGCCGTTCGACGACGATGTTCGCCGCTTCCCACACGAGCACGGCGAACACGGCCGCGATCACGATGGTGACGAGCGCCGACGCGAGCCGGTTGCCGACGCCGCCCGACGTGAAGAAATGCACGATATCGACGTGCCACACCTGCAGCAGCGCGACCACGGTGATGACGGAAATCAGCGCCTGCACGATACGCCGCAGCGCCGGGTAATAGCGATACGCGCGACGCCGCGCGATCGACTCGCCGGCGAGATCCTCTTCGTCGTTCTGATGGAAAACGCGGCCGAGCGCGCCGAACGCGACGATCGCGAGCACGCGCGCGCCGACCAGCACGAGCAAGGACACGCCGCCGAGATGAAACAGCGTGCGGTAGCCGTTCTGCACGTCGAGCGCCCACACGAACCACAGCGCGATCACGAAGAAGATCGCGACGCCCGCCCAGATATCGGCGAACCACGCGCCGACCAATCTCACCGAGCGGTTCGAACGCGCGCGCTGCCGGATGCGCTCCGCCACCGAATTGCGGCTCTGGAAGATCACGAATGCGATCATCAGATGCACGATCAGCAGCGTGACCTTCAGCACCGCGATGCGCGCATCGCCCGACAGGCCGATCGGTTCGCCGGCATTGGCGAGCGCGATGCCCGCGCCGGCGGTGCACACGATGCGCCGCACCCAACGATGCGTGTACGCGGCGGCGGCATCGCGCATCTGGATGAGGCGCAGTCCGGGCGCACGCGGCGCGACGAAAAAGCCGCTCACGATCACGACGGCGCGGCACGCCAGATAGACGTCGATGAGCGAGCCCGCGACGCGCGCCTCGGCCGTGTTGTCGTCGATGAGGATCGACATCAGCAACGTCACCACGCCGATGAACACGATCAGCGGAACCAGCGACAGCAAGCCGTACAGGAGCGCGCTCGGCAGGCGCTGCAACAGCGTCCAGTGACGCGCGGCGTGACGCTGGCCGCGCGCGGTGTCCGCCTTGCGCTCGGCGAGATGCATCGCGGTGGCGTCGCCGGTTTGCGCGGCGGCGTCTTCCGCGCGCTCGGCGGCGTGCTGTTCGCGCACGAGGTCGGGATCCTGCTCCTCAGCATCGGCGACGCCGCGTGCCGCGATCCGGGCGCGCGGGCGCTTCAGCAGGCGCAAGCACAAGAATTCGAGCAGCAACGCGGGAATCAGCGAGGCCAGCACGGTCCACATGACATGGCCGATGAGCGCGCGCCCCGCGTCGCTCGACGTACGGTCGCGCCACCACGAAATCACGGAGCCGAAATCGAGCAGCGCGACGGTCGAATGCCGCAGCCCCGCGCCGATCTCGACAAGCCAGTGCCCCGCCTGCCGCGACAATTGCGACGCGAGCCCATTCGCGGTCAACGAATGCGCGAGCACGCCCGATGCGCCCGATGCCGGCGCCGCGGACGATGCCGCCTGCGGCGCGCTCGCGGGCGCGGCCAGCGCGCCGGCCGCGGCGATCGCGCGCAACGTATCCGCGACTTGCGAACGGCGCGCGGGATCGTTGAGCACGGCAAGCGCATCGCGCGCCTGCTGCGGCGTCAGCGCGACCGCCGGCTGCGACGCGTGCTGCGCGGAAGCGGCTGCGGCGAACGAGGACTGGGAAAAGATCGGGAGAACGCTCGCCACGGCGACGAGCAGCACTGCAAGGAGCAATTTGCGCATGGGTCGGATGAAGATCACAGAATTTCAGGGACTCGATGCGGACGACGCGCACGCCATATGCTAGCGCGATGACGTCCGCGCGGCAGGAGCGGTCCCGGACGACCCTGAAAGCCGTAGCACGCCGCGCTCCTGGCCTGCCCTCGCCTCAGGCGGCCGTCGGCTCGCCGCGATCGCGTGCTACGTCGGGTTCGAAGAACACCCAGCGCACTTGCGGAAAGGCGCGCTGCAGATCGTCTTCGATGATGTTGATCGCATCGATCATCGCGCCGCCGCTGGCGTAATCGATCATTTCGGCCTGCACTGCCACCACGACGTGCTTGCCCCATTGCAGCGTAATGAGGCTGATGATGCGCGTGATTTCCGGGCGCGTGCGCAAGTGCGCGTCGATCGCCTTGCGTACTTCCGGGCTCGCCGATTCGCCGACGATCATCGACTTCACTTCACGCGCAACGAGAAACGCGATGATCATCAGCAGCACGCCGACGCCGATCGAGCCGGCGGCGTCGTAGGCCGGGTTGCCGGTGAGCATCGTCATGAGCACGGCGGCGAACGCGATCGCAAGGCCGAGCAGCGCCGCGACGTCCTCGCCGGCGACGACGAGCAATTCCGATTCGCGCGTTTCGCGAAACCATCGCCATAAGGTTTTGTTCGGCGCGCCCTTGCGGATTTCGCGGATCGCGCCCGCGAGCGAAAAGGCTTCGAGCACGACGGAGATGCCGAGAATCACGAGCGCGACGATCGGGTTCGACAACGGCTCGTGATGCATCAACCGATGCGCGCCCTCGTACACAGAGAACGCTCCGCCGACGAAGAACAGCAGCAGCGCGACGATGAGCGCGTAGAAATAGATTTCGCGCCCGGAGCCGAGCGGATGCAGCGCGTTCGCGGGCGCCTGCGCGCGCTTCAGGCCAAAGAGCAGCAACAGTTGGTTGCCGCAATCGGCCGTGGAATGGATGGCTTCGGCGAACATCGCGCCCGAGCCGGTGAAGGCAGCCGCCCCGAACTTGCAGACGGCGATGCCGAAATTCGCGGCGAGCGCGTAGAAAATGGCTTTCGGGGATTCTTCCTTCATGCGTTTCGAGTTTGTTTAGCTGACGTCGACGTGGCCCCGGCCGTCCACCATTTCGCCGATGATCGTCGCGTCGTGAAAGCCGTCCGCGCGGAAGATCGCGAGCACGTCGTTCACGGCATGCGGGGCGCACGACACGAGCAGGCCGCCCGAGGTCTGCGGATCGGTCAGCAAGGCGCGGGCCTCCTCACCTTCCTTGCCTTCGACGTTCAACGAGATGTGGTCGCCATACGCGCTCCAGTTGCGTCCCGACGCGCCCGTGTAGATGCCCGCGCGCACGAATTCGCGCACCTGCGGCAGCCACGGCAGATCGGCGTAACGGATGCGCGCCGTCAGTTGCGCGCCGCGCGCGAGTTCGAGCGTGTGACCGAGCAGGCCGAAACCGGTGACATCGGTGAGCGCGTGCACGCCCTCGAGCTGCGCCAGTTCCGCGCCGGGACGATTGAGCTTGGTGGTCGCGTCGATCATCGCCCTGTAGCCCGCCGCGTCGAGCTTGTCCTTCTTCAGCGCCGCCGACAGCACGCCGACGCCGAGCGGCTTGCCGAGCACGAGCACGTCGCCCGAGCGCGCGGCCGCGTTGCGCTTCACGCGCGACGGATGCACGATGCCGAGCGCCGCAAGCCCGTAGATCGGCTCGACCGAATCGATCGAATGGCCGCCCGCCACCGGAATGCCCGCTTCCGCGCACACCGCTTCGCCGCCCTTCAGCACTTGCGCGATGACTTCATGCGGCAGCACGTTGATCGGCATGCCGACGAGCGCGAGCGCGAGAATCGGCTTGCCGCCCATCGCGTAGACGTCGGAGAGCGCGTTGGTCGCGGCGATGCGGCCGAAGTCGAATGGATCGTCGACGATCGGCATGAAGAAGTCCGTCGTCGCGACGATCGCCTGCTCGTCGTTGAGCTTGTAGACGGCGGCATCGTCGGCGGTGTCGTTGCCGACCAGAAGATTCGGGAACGCGGGCAGCGGCGTCGCGCGCTTGAGCAGGTCGGCGAGCACGCCGGGCGCGATCTTGCAGCCGCAGCCGCCGCCGTGGGACAGGCTCGTGAGCCGGGGGGAAGTCGTGTCGGTCATAGTGGAAATCGGTTGAGGCGAATGTCTGCGTATTATCGCCGGATGCGCGTGAAGAGGCCGGGATAGTCGATCACGAGGCCGTCTTCGTCGACGGTGATATCCGCCGTGAAGCCCGTGTCGAGCCCTTCGTAACGATAGCGACAATCCGGCTCGATGCACGTATAAGCCTGCTCCACCGCGCTCACGCCGAGCTCGGGCACGCGCACATAAGCGACGCGAATCACGCGCCGTTCGCCGCGTTCGAGTTTCAGGCGGCGGATGGGCAGCGTGTTGGTGAAAGGCGTCGCGGTGATGTCCACGTCGATACAGCCGCGCAGCGCCTCGAGCGGCTCGCCGTTCGCATCGGTCCATGCGTGCGCGTCGCCGTTGTCGCCGTCCCTGCGATGCAGATCGAGCGATGCGCCGCCCGCGAGCTTCAGCGCGAGCCGCGTCACTTGCCAGCGCGCATCGCATTCGATGCGATACACGAGACCGAAGGCACACGCTTCGTCTTCGCCCACGACCGCGCTTTCGATCACGATGCCATCGCGCGTTTCATCGAGAACGAGATGCTCGAGCCCTGAGCCGTCTCGTTGCGACCATCGCACCGCTTTCATTGGGCACCTCGTTCGCGTGTTTATCGGCATCAAAGGATACATCGCTGCGGGCGAGGCTTTCGATCGGCATTCGACCTGCGCGAATCGCTCGACGTCACAAAACGTCACACGGTATACTTCGCGCCATTCCTGCGCAGGCGCGCGCACCGCACGTTCAGCGCCATTCACGCGATCCGTGCTCCGGCGATCCGCGCTCTGCCCGAACATCTCCGAACGCCCTTTTCATCGCCCATCGCATGAAGAACATTCTTGCTCCCGCCCTGGCCGCGCTCGCTTTGTCGGCGTCGATGTTTCAGCTCGTCCAGGCGCAGGAAACGCCGGACGTGCCCGAGGATTATTCGTATCTGACGAGGCTTCACGTACCGGATGCCGTCGCGCAATGTGTCGCCGCATTCGATCGCTGGGTGGAGAACGCGCCGAAGTACGACACGCTCATCGTGCCCGACCGCCGCGTGCTCTCCGCGAAGATCGACGACGATACTACGATCTTCAGTGTCGGCAACCCGATTCCGGTCGATCAGGTCATCGTGATGCGCGCGTTCGCGAAGGCGCGCGGCAAGGAGCAATGGACGCGCGTAGATAGCCGCTGCGGCGTGCGCGCCGGACATGTGGTCGGCGTATCGCTCACGCCGAACATGAAGCCGAAGATCGTCCGCTAAAGTCTTTCAGCGCTTGGCCGCGCGGCGCTGGTCCGTGCGCCCGCCGAGCCATTTGACGACCTGCGGCCCGAACGTGCGCGGCGCTTTCGCATGCATGCGCCCGGAGAGATCCGCCAGCCGATCCGCCGCGAGCGCTTCACGCATGCGCTTTTCGGCGTTCTTCATCACCGCGTGAACCGCGCATACGCCGCTCGTCGCCCAAGGCGGCGCGTCGTCGCCGAACACGGCGCAGCGCGCGCGAATCTCCCTGCATTCGAAGAGAGGCTTGTCGCCGTCGATTGCGTCGACGACATCGAGCACGCTGATTTCCTTCGACGGACGCGCGAGCGCGAAACCTCCGCGCGCCCCTTCCGTCGCGACGACGAGTCCCGCCTTGTGCAGCTTCGTGAAGAGCTTCGCGACGTATTCCGCAGGCACGCCCTGCAATTCCGCCAGATCGCGCACGCTCGCCTCGCGCACGCCGTGTGGCGGCTCCGCGAGATACAGCATGCAGTGCAGCGCGTACTCGACGCCCGTGCTGATGTGAGACATGTTCACTCCGACATTTCGAATCGGAGTTCAGAATAGCGCGTCCTGCATCCGCCGTACAACGGCGCACGACGGAGCTTGTAGACGCCCGTCGCGAATATTTCAGATTACACGTTTGCTTACAAACGAACACGGCTTGTCATTTTGCGAACCGCTAAATTGGTCTCCATGGATTCACACGGAGAAACCCATGAAGAAACTAGCGATCCTTGCAGCGTTGAGCGTGTTGTTGGGTAGCGCGCTATCGGGCTGCATCGTCGTGCCGGACGGCGGCGGTTATCACCATCATCACGATTACTACCGTTGATAAGCCGGTCCTGAACCACACGCCAAAGTTTGGCCGAACTGCGACCAATCGACTCGCGGTTTCACCGCCAGGCAAACGACCAAGGAGCACACATCATGAACAAGACGAAGAAAAGCCTGTTGATCGCTTCCCTTGCCGCCGCGCTGGGCATGGGTCTCGCAAACGCGGCGTCGGCGGACGTTCACCACGGTCCCACGCATCGCGTGACGGTCGGCTGGCATGGCGAGCGCTACTGGGACGGTCATCGTTACTGGCAGCGTCAGGAATGGGAACGCCATCATCACCATGTCGCGCCGCCTCCGCCGCATCGCTATCGATAAGCACGATCGCGCATGAGAAAGGCCGCAACGATCACGCATCGTTGCGGCCTTTTTATGGATTCCCGGCTCACCAGTTCTTCGGATCGCCGCCCAGCTCCTTGCAGGTGTCATAGGCGATTGCCTGCAGCTTTTCCTCGCCGATCTGCCCCGAAAGCGCATAGCCGACGCGATTCCACGCCCAATAGAACGTGGTGCGTTGTCCGTCCTTCAGCGTGCGGATCTTGCTGTCGTTGCGCCTGATCGTGGCGGTCGTCATGTAGAGCGTGAGGCGCTCGCCCGCCGCGTTCTGATACATGAACTGCGCGGCCGGACCCTCTTCGTCCGGCAACAGGCGTCCGCCGACGAGCTGAAATCCGTACTCGGCCAGCGACGGAATCGTCACCGCGCGATTCAGCCGCTTCGAGAGCCAGGTGACGAGATGATCTTGCTGCGACGCCGCCACTTCCACCGCGTGCCGCTGCTCGGGCGCGTACACGGCATACGCGATATCCGCGCGTTCCGCGAAGCGCGGCTTGTCGCCGAGCGCGGGCAGGAGCATCTGCAACAGGAATCCGCACGCGAGCCCGACGGCCATGAAGCCTGCCGCGATCAGATAACGCTCGCGCGAGCGCGGCCGCAGACGCACGATCTGCGGCTCGCTCTGATCGGCGAAGAGCGCGCGCAACGCATTGTCCTGCGCACGATACGCGGCGACGGTCGCCTCGCTCGCGGGATCGCCCGCGACGCGTTCGGCCACGGCATCGCGCTCATTGCCGGGAAGTTCGTCGTCGATAAAGGCGGACAGCGCCTGCAGATCGCGATCGGGTTTGGGCGGCCCCATACGGTCGCCGCCTTCGGATGGACGGTCTTGATTGGTCATGAGCGGCTCACCACTTTCAGCGACGAAGGCGACGCCTTGCGGCCCGATTCCTCGCCGAGCAGAACGCGCATGTGCTCCCGCGCTCTCGACAAGCGCGACATCACGGTTCCGGTCGGCACATTCAACACCACGGACGCCTCCTGATAACTCATTTCCTCGACACACACGAGCAGCATCACTTCGCGCTGCTCGACCGGCAGACAGTACAGCGCGCGCTGCACGTCGCGCAGCACGAGGCCGTCGACTTCCCCGCGCGGCGCGGCCATCTGCCGCCAGGGCGCGCTTTCGTCGTCGACGGCGATATCGCGGCGACCGCGCAACTGGTCGATATACAGATTGCGCATGATCGTGAACAGCCACGCGCGCAAATTCGTGCCCGCATGAAACGACCGGGCGCGATTGAGCGCGCGCTCGGTCGCGTCCTGCACGAGATCGTCGGCCCAGGCGCGATCGCCCGTCAGCGCGCGCGCGTAGCGGCGCAACTGCGGCAGATGCGCGAGAAGATCGCTCTCGAAGCTCAAGACCGTGCGTCCTCTTGCGTGCGGGGCGAGCCGGAGGCGTTCGCCATCAGTAGCTGCCTCCGCCGGCAGGTCCGCTCGGCGCGCCAGAAGAAGGCGGCGCACTTTGCGTACCGCTCGCGCAGCCCGCTGTGCCGAGCGCGAGCCCGAGCGCGATCAGGAGCGCCGTCACGCCGATCGATCGTTTCATGGTCGTTACCTGTTGATTGAAAGACTGGCGGACTCGCCGATTTATTCCGCGAGCCCGCATCGATGCGAAGGCGCTCAGGGCTTCACGACGTGCCAGACATCGCGGAAATTGTCCCCGTTCTTGTCGCCGGGCTTCGTGTCCTTCGCGAAGCGATAGACGCGCTTGCCGTCATAGGCCCACTGTTTGCCGCCGTCGGCGGATTCCATGGTCCATTTCCCGCTCGGCTTGTCGGAGTCGCTCGCCATCGCGGCGGGCCAGGCCTGCGCACAGCCGCCGCTGCACGCGCTCGGGCCGCCTTTCGTGTCCTTGTCGAAGGTGTAGAGCGTCATGCCGTTTTCATCGACGAACATGCCGTTCGATTCTTTCGGCGCCGCAGCATGCGCGGATGACGCGAGCGAAGCAAAAGCGGTAGCGACGGTTGCGGCAGCGACGAACATCTGGATACGCTTCTTCATTTCATCTTCCTTGTTGTAGAAGTATCCGTAGAACGTTCGGAAGCGCTGCACTATTCCGCGGACGATGAAATAAATCGATGCGGCAGCGCCGTCGCATCGCCTGTCGGCAATCCATTCAAGACCATTCGCGCGCGCTCGGCCAGTGCTTCGTTGAAATTTCGGTGCTCAGGCCCCCGCGGCGGCGGCCGTCGCGTCGCGCCAGCGGCGGGTGTCGCGCAACGGCGGCGCACCGAAAAGCCGGCTGTACTCGCGGCTGAACTGCGATGCGCTTTCATAGCCCACGCGATGCGCGGCGGTGGCGGCATCGACGATATCGAGCATCATCAGGCGGCGCGCCTCCTGAAGCCGCAGCTGCTTCTGGTATTGCAGCGGGCTCATCGCCGTCACCGCCTTGAAATGATGATGCAGCGACGACACGCTCATGTGCACGTCCCGCGCGATGTCCTCCACGCGCAGCGGCTGGTCGAAATGCTGGCGCAGCAACTGGATCGCCTTCGCGATGCGCTGCGTCTGGCTGTCCTGCAGCGCGATCTGCTGCAGACGCGCGCCGGAGCCGTTCATCAGCAGGCGATACAGGATTTCGCGCTTCACGAGCGGCGCGAGGATCGGCACGTCCTCGGGCGTGTCGACGAGCCGCAAAAGGCGCAACACGGCATCGAGCATCGAGTTGCCGAGGCGGTTCACGTAGAGGCCGCGCGAGGCGTCGGTCTGCGTCGCGGGCGGCAGGCTTTCGTCCTGGATCAGCGACGTGATTTCGTCGACATCGAGATCGAGCCGCATGCCGAGATACGGCTCGGACTCGCTCGCCACCGACACCTGCCCGCACACCGGCAGATCCACCGACGACACCAGATAGTGCATCGGATCGTAGATATAGACCTCGTCGCCGACCATGAGGCGCTTGCTGCCCTGCGCGATGAGCGCGAGCGCGGGCGTCTGGATGCCGTGCTTCGGGCCGCCCGGATTCATGATCCGATGCAGGAACAGCCCCGGCACCGGCGTCTCGACCGAGCCTTCGCAACCGATGGTGAAACGGTCGAGCAGCGCGACGAGATCGAGGCGCGCCTGATCCAGCGCGGCGTCATGACGCGTTTCTTTCGGCTGGTCATGACTTTCTTTTCCGGCGAAGCCGGGCGTGTCGTTCAGAGCCATGGTTTGCGGACCATTTTCAAGATGGGAGAAGTCTGGTTAGCTTACTCGCGCGAGCGCGTGATTGCTCGCGCGCGCCCCCAGCGTTTGCAGGAACAGGCAAGGATTGAACAGGATCAGGCTATGAACCCGCCGCGCGCCGGGACGATACTGCATTGTCGGCGCGGACCCTGTCGTGAAGGTCGTGCGATGCCGCGCCATTCCAGTCACTCGGGAGCAACCATGCGTTACAGGAAATTCGGCAACACCGGTCTTTTCGTCTCGGAGCTGTGCTTGGGCACGATGACCTTCGGCGGCGGAACGGGCGGAATCTGGGACAACATCGGTCAGTTGCAGCAGGCGGAAGCCGACAAGCTGATCGGCCGTTCGCTCGATGCGGGCATCAATTTCATCGACACCGCCGACGTCTACGCCGACGGCCGATCCGAAATCATCACCGGCCAGGCGCTGAAGAACCTCAACGTGCCGCGCGAAAACGTGGTCGTCGCGACGAAAATCCTTGGCGAGACCGGCACCAAGGGCGTGAATTCGCGCGGCGCGTCGCGCTATCACATCATCGATGGCGTGAAGGCGAGCCTGAAGCGGCTGCAGCTCGATCACGTCGATCTGTACCAGATTCACGGTTTCGATCCGGCGACGCCGATCGAGGAAACGCTGCGCGCGCTCGATAATCTCGTGCAGCATGGACACGTGCGTTACATCGGCGTTTCGAACTGGGCGGCGTGGCAGATCATGAAGGCGCTCGGTATTTCCGAGCGTCTCGGTCTTGCGCGTTTCGAGTCGCTTCAGGCGTATTACACGGTCGCTGGCCGCGATCTGGAACGCGAAATCGTGCCGCTGCTGCAAAGCGAGAACGTCGGGCTGATGGTCTGGAGTCCGCTCGCGGGCGGCCTGCTTTCGGGCAAGTTCACGCGCGAAGGCGGCAAGGAAGAAGGCAGCCGGCGCACCAAGTTCGACTTCCCGCCGGTCAATGTCGACCGCGCGTACGACTGCGTCGACGTGATGCGCCGCATCGCGGAATCCAAGGGTGTATCGGTCGCGCAGATCGCCCTTGCCTGGCTGCTGCATCAGAAGGTCGTGTCGAGCGTGATCGTCGGCGCGAAACGGATCGAGCAGCTCGACGACAACATCGCGGCGACCAACGTGCGTCTCAACGAAGACGAACTCGCCGCGCTCGATGAGGTGAGCCAGTTGCCGTCGGAATATCCCGGCTGGATGCTCACGCGCCAGGGCGAATATCGACGTAATCAGTTGAAGGAGGAAGCGGCGGAGTAAGGCCGTCCGGCGCGGGCGACCGGCCCGCGCCGGCTAGGGATTTACCCGTACTTCAGGCCATTTTGCCGCGTTTTAGGGGCTTTATCTCCGAATCAGATAGTTCTTATCCTCCCTATCGCGTTGCGGCATAAGGCCGCTCTGCCGACACTGTACGCACAACATCACCACTGCCTCACGGAGACAATCATGCGTACTCAAGTCGGCATCGTCGGCGCCGGCCCGGCCGGGCTTCTTCTCTCGCACCTGCTTCATTTGCGCGGCATCGAATCGGTCGTGCTCGAAGCGCGCAGCCAGAACGACATCGAATCGACGATTCGCGCCGGCGTGCTCGAACAAGGCACGATGGACACGCTCACTCAGGCCGGTCTCGGCGCGCGCATGCAGGCCGAAGGCGCGCTGCACCACGGTTTCGAGCTCGCGTTCGAAGGCCAGCGCCGCCGTATCGCGCTGACCGAGCTCACAGGTCACTCAATCACGGTCTACGCGCAGCACGAAGTCATCAAGGATCTGGTCGCGGCGCGGCTCGCGGCGAACGGCGAGCTGAAGTTCAACGTGTCGAATGTGTCGCTGCACGACTTTCAGGATGGCAGCGATCGCAAGCCGCGCATCAAGTATCAGCACGAAGGCCGCGACGAAGAACTCGAATGCGACTTCATCATCGGCTGCGACGGTTCGCAGGGCGTTTCGCGACAGTCGATTCCCGAAGCGGTGCGGCAGGATTATCAGCGCATCTATCCGTTTGGCTGGTTCGGCATTTTGGTCGAAGCGCCGCCCTCCTCCGATGAACTCATCTACGCGCGGCACGATCGCGGATTCGCGCTCATCAGCACGCGCTCGCCGGGCGTGCAGCGCATGTACTTCCAGTGCGATCCGAAAGATACGGTCGATGCCTGGTCCGACGACCGCATCTGGGCCGAACTGCACGCACGCGTCGATACCGCCGATGGCTGGCAGATCACCGAAGGCAAGATCTTCCAGAAGAACATCGTCGGGATGCGCAGCTTCGTGTCCACGCCGATGCAGTCGGGCAAGCTGTTCCTCGCGGGCGACGCAGCGCATATCGTGCCGCCGACAGGCGCGAAGGGCCTGAACCTCGCCGTGTCGGACGTGCGCGTACTGAACGCCGCGCTTCTCGATTTCTATCAGGAAGGCAACGGCGAGAAGCTCAGCCGCTATACGGAAACGGCATTGAAGCGCGTCTGGCGCGCCGAGCATTTCTCGTGGTGGATGACGCGCATGCTGCACAAGCTGGACGATACGTCGCCGTTCGAGCAGCGCCTGCAGGTGGCCGAACTCGAACATGTGACGACATCGCGCGCGGCCGCCACTGCCCTCGCCGAAAATTACGTGGGCAGCGTCGCGGTATAAGCGCGGACCGGTCGCACGGCGCTTGGTCGGCGCCGTGCGTCGTCGACGTTACAGAACGGCCACGACCCTGACGTCGCCTTCGACGGACGGAATGACCTGCCCGCCGACGCGCCGGAACGTGATCGTCGCGGTCTTGTCGCCGAGCCGCAGATCGCCGATTTCGAGCCAGTCGATGCCTTCGGGCAACTCCGGCCGGTCGATACGCACTTCTTCCTTGACGGCGTCGACGGTCACGCCGAGACACGCTTCCAGAATCATGAAAGGCGCGCCCGCCGCCCACGCCTGCGGCAGACACGCGACCGGATAGGCGATCGGCCGTTCGCCGCGTTGGCGCGTGAATCCGCAGAAAAGCTCCGGCAGACGCATGTCGAACGTGACGGCGGCTTCGAACAGCGACTGCAGCAGTCCCACGGCCGCGCCGCGATCGCCGTAGCGCGCGAGGCCGCGTGCGCAGAGCGCGGTGTCGTGCGGCCATACCGAGCCGTTGTGATACGACATCGGATTGAAGCGCGGCTGCCCCGCCGCAAGCGTCCGCACGCCCCAGCCCGTGTGAAAGAGCGCCGATTCGAGTTGCTTGGCGACAGCCTCGCCGCGTTCGCGTTCGACGAGATCGAACGCGAGCAGATGCCCCGCATTCGACGACAGCACGCGGCATAGCTCGCCCTTGCCATCGAGCGCAATGCCGTAAAAATCCATCTCCGGCATCCAGTACATCTCTTCGACACGCTCGCGAATGTGACGCGCACGCCGCTCGAACTCGCTTGCGTTCTCGCCTTGCCCGCGCTCGCGGGCGAGACGCGCCATCGTGGAAAACGCGGTCGATGCGTAACCCTGGACTTCGACGAGCGAGATCGGGCCGATCGGAAACTTGCCGTCTGCGTGGAAGACCGAATCCTGGCTGTCCTTCCACCCCTGATTCGCCAGACCGTGCTCGGATGCGCGCTGGTAGTCGAGCAGACCGTGCGGATTCTTGTCGCAATGGCGCGCGACCCATTGCGCTGCGAGCTGCAGCGCCGGCCAGATTTCATCGATCAGGGCGGTGTCACCGGTGCGTTCCGCGTATGCGCCCGCCAGCACGATGAAGAGCGGCGTGCTGTCGACGCCGCCGTAATAGAGCGCGAACGGCACTTCGCCGGTTGCCGCCATCTCGCTCTTGCGCGTCTCGTGCATGATCTTGCCGATTTCGGCATCACGGAAAGCGGAGTCTTCACGCGCCTGATTCGCGGCGAGGAAGCGCAGCACGCCGCGCGCGAGCGTCGGATGCAGCCAGAGCATTTGCAGCGACGTGATGATCGCGTCGCGGCCGAACGCCGTCGAGAACCACGGAATGCCAGCGTACGGATAAGGGCCGGTTTCGAGATCGGTGGTGAGCAGCCCGAGATCGGCGAGCGAACGGTCGATCCATTCGCTGAAGAGCGGATTGCTCGAACGCACGCGCGCGCTCGCGCGGCGCCGGTCGCGCATGCGGCGATGCGCCTCCACGAGCGCGTCGCGGATCGCCGGACGGCCCGATTCGGGCGCGCATTCGGCCGCTTCCGCGGCGTTGCGCTTGCTTTGCTCGCTGGCGTCCGAGAGCGCGTGCGTCACGGCCGTCACCGAGAGATACACGGAAATGGCCGTTTCGGACTGGATATGCAGCGCGTAGTCGGCGCGGGTGGGCGAAAGCACGTCCGGCGCGGGCGTGAACTGGATGCGCGCCGTGCGCTCCACCTCGTCGAGGCCGACATAGCGCAACACGACCTCGCCGTTCTCGACGACCGGCGGACGCAAAGCCCCGCGCTTGCCACGTATCGCGCCGCGAACCTCGAACATGTCGAGGAAGTCGGCCTTGAAGGAGATCGACAGCGGCACGGTGGACGGCTCCGTGCCGTAGTTCGTCAGCACGATGCTCTCGTGCAGCACATGCCCCGACAGCACGCGCTTGCGTTCGACGTGGATTACGCCTTCCGGCGTGCGTGCTCCGCCGATGGGCGGCAGCGGGCGGTTGGTCAGGTGCGCGGTAAAGACGGCGTTGTCGCTCGATACGCTGCCCGAAAGCAGCGACGGCGCGCGTCCGCCGAACGTCAGCACGAGCTCCGAAAGCACGCGCGTGTCGTTGACGAAGAGGCCGTCGTCGTCGCCGCGGATATCGCCGTTCGCATCGTAGACGGCGAACGTGTTGCCCGACTTCAGCACGAACTGGCGTTCGCTCGGTATGTTCGGGTGCTCCGTCGGGATGAACGCTTCGTCCGGCAGCTTCGATTGCGACACCTGCATCTGCTGTTGTTGCTGCTGTTGCTGCTGTTCCTGTGTGTTCATTGCACCTTCCTGAAAGTAATCTGAAGGGTTTCGTGAGGCGTTCGGGGGCGCTTACCCGCTGTCATCGACAGCCTTTCGACCCGCCCACGCCTGACGCGTTCTCCGCGCGCAATGTCATCTCGATATGTCGGACCATAAGCCTCTCGGCCTTATGTGGCAATGGCTTGGGCTAAAATTGCGCTTTTTGAGCGAACTCAGAGGTGGATTTGCGCAACAGAACAATCGACGCAGCCCGAGGGATCGGGATCGTTCTTGTTGTCCTTGGACACGCCATTGGTTTGCCAGAGTGGCTCTTCCGAGTCATTTACTCGTGTCATATGCCTCTGTTCTTTTTCCTGTCTGGATACCTTTTCAACGGCAAGAGAGGTCCGCTAGAGGTCATGCGCAGGAATTCCCGACGCCTTCTGAACCGTACGCAGTCGCCGCCGCAATCGCGATCTTCCCGTCGATTCTATTTGGGAATACAACCAGTCTCTCCCAATTCTTCGTGCAACTCGGGGGTACGGCGTATTCCATACCTCGATCGAATCTTACTTTCTATTGCACGCCGCTCTGGTTTCTAACTTGCCTGTTCTGCACCGAAGCCATGTACGCGGCGTTGACCCGGTACGCGCGACACGTTGTGCATGTCGTGATCGCCGCATCATTGGTCGTCGGCTGCACGTTAATGGCCTTCGTGAAAGGCTTCTCACCCTGGAACATCAAGATCGCTTTTGTCGCGCTCTTTTATTTCCACCTGGGTTTCGTTGCAGCCGAATCCAAAATGCTGGACGGCAGGCGTTTTCCCGCTTGGACGCTGCCACTTTGCGCGCTCGGATGGATCATCGCTTCGCTGTGGAATCCCAAAGCAGCGAACCTCGCCGGCGAGACTATCGGTAATCCAGCGCTTTTCCTCCTCGCATCAATATGTGGGATATGGGCATTGGCCAGGTTAGCCCGGCTCACCGCGACGTCGCGCGCACTCAGTTTTCTCGGTAAAAACACGCTGCCCATATTCGCGTTCAACTATCCCCTCAATCTTTTTGCTCAGTGGCTGTTCGCGCCGACCACGCCGTGGTTCGTCTTCGCTGCTTCGGAAATGGCGTTAGCCGTCGGGTTCGTTTTCCTGCTTCGACGCATTCCGGCAATCGCGCGCGTGTTCTCGATCGAATCGGGACAACGCGCAAGCCCAACTGCGGTCTAGGCCGGCCAGGCTGGTCAGTTCGGCATAGGCTCCGCGAGCCATAGCTGAAGAGTGCTATGCTCTTAGCCCTTTTGTCCGGCCAGCGCTAAAAGGCGTCTGCCGGGAGGCGCACGGTTTCATTAGAAGGCCGGCGCAGCGTTTGGGCTCCGATCGCTGAAAGAGTACTTCGCGGACGCGCGCGAAATCGGGACGCCCTAAGCCGCGACGCCGAAAGGTTCTCACGAAATCCGACCGCTCTCGGCGCGCCTCCGTTTGCAGGAAAAAGGAAAGGATTTTGCCCGGGCAATTTTCGGGCGTCGGTCGGCCGCGATGACCGAGTCGTACAAGGATGTCCGAAGCCAAGAGTCGCGATTCGGACAAATTTTGGATGAACGTTAAACAGCCCCGCCCAGCAAGGGTTGCGGGCGTCCGGCATGTCATTTCCGCATATCGACTTACTTTATTCTGCCTCAGGTCTCGCAGTGGGTTTCCTGGTCGGCCTGACGGGCGTCGGCGGCGGCTCCCTGATGACCCCGCTGCTCGTCCTGCTGTTCGGCATACATCCGGCGACCGCCGTCGGCACCGATCTGCTGTACGCCACCGCGACCAAGACGGCCGGCACGCTCGTGCACGGCATCAAGGGCTCGGTCGACTGGCGCATCACCGGCCGTCTCGCGGCGGGCAGCGTGCCCGCTGCGGCCATCACACTCTACTTTCTGCACGAGCACGGTGTGACAGCGCCGGGCACCGCGCGGCTCATCCAGCTGATACTCGGCACCGCGCTCCTCATCACGGCGGTTTCGCTGATCTTCCGGCCGCAACTCGCGCGCCTTGCCTACAAAAAGGGACATGGCCGCCCCGAACACCCGACGCGTACCGCCGCGTGGACCGTCTTCACCGGCGCGATTCTCGGCCTGCTGGTCTCGATCACTTCCGTGGGCGCAGGCGCAATCGGCGTGACTGTACTTCTGCTGCTGTATCCGCGTCTCGCGACGGCGCGCATCGTCGGCTCGGACGTGGCTCACGCGGTGCCGCTCACGCTGATTGCCGGCACCGGCCATTGGATGCTCGGCTCAGTCGACTGGTCCTTGCTCGCCTCGCTCCTCGTGGGCTCGATTCCCGGCATCGCCCTTGGCAGCATGCTGTCGACCAAGGCGCCGGAAGCGTTACTCCGTCACGTTCTCGCCGCGACGCTCGTTCTCGTCGGAGCAAAGCTCGTGTTCAGTTGATGTTAGTCACGGTCGTTCGCGCTTTCCAGTCGGCCAAAAGACATAGGCCGATTCGTACGATATTCCTGTTTTTTGCCTATGTCGTTCGGCCGGGTTTCCCGCGGCGGGACGATGCGGCATCATCCCCACTCAGTTGAGCCGCACGCAGAGCGGTTCAAGTCGGGGCGCCGGTAACGGGCGCGTCATCTTTCGGCGTCGATCATGCAGCGTGCGTCAACGGGCGTGGGCCGCATATTCACGAGGAGTCAGGCGATGAATGAAAACGATCATCCGCAGCACGAGCTTCCTTCCGGCAACGATACGCCAGCAGGCGACGCACCCGCCGACCCCGCGCGGCGGCGGCTGCTCGCCGCGGGCGTGGGCCTGGCGGGGCTGTCGCTCGGCGGGTGCAATCTGTTCGAAAACAAGCCGACCACCCCGAAAACTGCCGCCGATATCGCACTCGACCGCACGCTCGCCGCGAAAGTGCAGCACATCGTCGTGATTTACGCGGAAAACCGCAGCTTCACGAATCTCTACGGCAACTATCCGGGCGTGCAATATCCGCTGTCGGCGGTGCCGGCATCGCACTACACGCAACTCGATCGCGATGGCGTCACGCCCATGCCCACGCTGCCGAAAATCTGGGGCGGGCTTGTGCCGCAGGCGCAGGAAGTCGACGGCAAGCGCTACGCGATCACCGAGCAGCAGATCATCGATCTGCGCAACGCGCCCTTCCAGATCGCAGACGCGCACGGTGCGCCGCTGCCCAATTCCGTCATCACGCGCGATCTCGTGCATCGGTTCTATCAGAATCAGATGCAGATCAACGCAGGGCGCAACAACCAGTTCGCGGCGTGGGGCGATTCGGGCGGCCTCGTCATGGGGCACTACCAAAACTCACCCGAAACGCTGAAACTTTGGGGGCTCGCGCAGCAATACACGCTCTGCGACAACTTCTTCATGTCGGCGTTCGGCGGCTCCTGGCTGAACCACATCTTCCTCATTTCCGCGCAGGCGCCCTTCTATCCCGATGTCAAAGGCAGCCCGGCTGCGAAGCTGCTCGCGGTCGTCGAAGGCGACGATCCTGCCGGTTCGCGCCTGAAGCTCGCCCCGGATTCGCCCAAATCCGCGCTCGAGGGCCCGCCGAAGTACGTGCGCGACGGCGCGCTCACGGCGGACGGATACGCCGTCAACACCATGTTCCCGCCGTATCAGCCGAGCAACGTGCCGCCTCCGCAAGGCGGCGACTCGCGCTATGCGGACCGCTCGAACGCGCTGGTATTGCCGCCGCAGACGTACGCGACGATCGGCGACCGCCTGTCGGACAAGAACGTCGATTGGGCGTGGTACAGCGGCGCGTGGCAGTACGCACTGGAACATCGGGACACCGGCGCGGTGCCGGACTTCCAGTACCACCATCAGCCGTTCAATTACTTCGCCAACTTTGCGCCGGGCACGGCCGCACGGGCGCAGCATTTGCGCGACGCGGGACTTGGCGACGATCCGTCGACGAACAAGCTACTCGCGGACATCGACGCGGGCCGCCTTCCTGCCGTCACGTTCTACAAGCCCCAGGGCAATCTCAACATGCACGCGGGCTATGCGGATGTCGCTTCGGGCGATCGGCATATTTCGAACGTGATCGAGCGTCTGCGGCGCGGGCCGCAATGGGAGAACACCGTGGTGATCGTCACCGTCGACGAAAACGGCGGCTGGTGGGACCACGTCTCGCCGCCGAAGGGCGATCGCTGGGGGCCCGGTTCGCGCATCCCGGCGCTCGTGATTTCGCCGTTCGCGAAGAAGGGCTACGTCGATCACACCGTGTATGACACGAACTCGATCCTGCGCTTCATCTCGCGCGTGCACGATCTCGCGCCGCTGGACGGCGTGGCCGCGCGGGATCGCGCGTTCGCCGCAAGCGGTCAGGCGCCGCTCGGCGACCTGACAAAATCGCTCGATCTCGCGTAACGGCTAGACGCGTTCGACCCACGCTCGCGCGGAAATTTCCAGCAGATAGCCGTAGTGCAGCGCGCCGACCGGCACGACGGCGCGTGCCGGTTTCCAGGCGCCGAAGTGACGCGCGTAGATCTCGTTGAACGCTTTCCAGTGTTCGACGCCGACGAGATACACCGTCACCTCGATGCAATCCGCGAGGCTCGCACCCGCGGCTTCGAGCACGGTGCGCAGATTCGAAAGCGTCTGTTCGGCCTGCTCGTCGAACGGGAGATCGCCGGTATGCGTGCCGTCCGCGCGCATCGGCAATTGACCCGAAACGCAGACGAGATTGCCGGCGCGCGTCGCGTGGCTGTAGTGTCCGGCGGGAATCGGCAGGCCCGGAGCGTTGATGAGTTCGATCGGTGGCATCGTCGGTCGCGTTGGGTGGATGGCCTCGGATTATTGATTCCGAGTCAAGTTTCATTTGAGACTATCACCGTTTTTGCGAAAGTCGAAGCGGCTCATACTGTGTTCATCGCAGTTTGAACATTCAACGGAGCAAGAACATGAACGTTTTCATCACGGGCGCGGGCGGTTTCATCGGCGGCTCGATCGCGGCGGGACTCGCGCGGGACGGACATCGCGTGCGCGGCCTCATCCGTCGCGCGGAACAGGCCGACGAACTGAAACGCCTGAACATCGAACCGGTGATCGGCAGTCTCGACGACGCGGCCTTGCTCGCCGCCGAAGCGCACGCGGCCGATGCCGTCATCAACGCGGCGAGCAGCGATCATCGCGGCGCGGTCGAAACGCTGATCGGCGCGCTCGAAGGCACGAACAAGCCGTTTCTGCATACGAGCGGATCGAGCATCGTCGGCGACGCATCGGGCGGCGAGGCATCGGAGAAGATCTATACCGAGGACGACCTGCCGGAGCCGACGCCCGACAAGGCGCCGCGCGTAGCGATCGACAATCTCGTGCTCGACGCCGCCAAGCGTGGCGTGCGCTCGACGGTGTTCTGCAACACGCTGATCTACGGCCACGGCGCGGTGCGCGATACCGCGAGCGTGCAGTTGCCGCGTCTGGAACGACAGGCGCGCAAGAGCGGCATCGTGCGCCATGTGGGGCGTGGCCTCAACATCTGGTCGAACGTGCATATCGACGATGTCGTGACCATCTATCGGCTCGCGCTCGAAAAGTCGCCTGCGGGCACGTTCTACTTCGTCGAAAGCGGCGAGGCGCAATTCCGCGACATGACCGTCGCGATGGCGAAGGCGCTCGATCTGCGCGGGCCGGAAGACTGGCCGCTCGAAGAAGCGATCAAGGAATGGGGCTACGAGATGGCCTCGTACGGCCTCGGCTCGAACAGCCGCGTGCGCAGCAAGCGCACCCGCGAGATTCTGGGCTGGCAGCCGTCGCGCACGTCGGTGGTCGAATGGATCGAAACGGAATTGACTGCTTGAGTGAAGTTCGCGCGGCAAATTGGCTTGACCAATTTGCCGCGGCTACCGCTTCACGCAATTACTGCAGTGCGGCCGCGAACTTTTCGATTTCCGCTTCCGGCATGCCCGATTTCGTCGCCGAATCGCGGATTTGCTGCCACGTCGTCGGATCGATTGCGATGCCGTTCGCGCCGCGGTCCGCACGACGCGCCTCTTCCGGCTCGCCCGGCGCGTAGATCGCATCGACGCCTTCCGCGCGCGGCGACGCCTTCATCCATTCGAGGAACGCTTCGGCCTCTGCTTGCGCGGCGGGCGCATCGAACGCGTTCGGATCGACGATCACCGAAGTCATGCAGTTGATGATCGCACTCGATTTCTCCAGCGTCTCTTCGTGCGTCGTGTAGCCGCCCGAGAGCGCGCCGCCGAAGATCTCGCACAGCGCGGCCAGGCCCGAACCCTTGTGCAGGCCGAACGCGGTGAGGGAGCCGAACGGCTCCTCGTGCATCACCTTCGGCTCGATCGTCGGCTTGCCCTCATGATCGAGCAACATGCCCGGCGCGACCTTTACGCCCTTGTTGTAGGCGACGCGCGTCTTGCCGTACGCGATGCCCGCCGTCGCGAAATCGAGCACGAGCGGGCTCTTGCCGTCGCGCGGATAGGCTGCGCAGAACGGATTGGTGCCGAAGCGCCGGTCGATGCCGCCGAAGGGCGCGACGAGCGGATCGCCCGCCACGTTCACGAAGTGGAACGATACGAGTCCGGCCTTCGCGCACTGTTCCGCCCAGTGGCCGATACGCCCGATGTGGTGCGCGTTGCGCAAGCCGACCGCGCATACGCCGAGCTTCTTCGCGCGCTCGATGCCGTGCTCCATCGCCTCGTAGGCGACGACCTGACCGAAGCCCTTGCGGCCGTCGACGGTCAGCACCGCGCCCGCATCGCGCACGATTTCGGCGTGCGTGTTGAGCTGCAACTGACCTTCGGAGAGCGACGCGACATAGCGCGGGATCATGCCGACGCCGTGGGAATCGTGGCCCGAAAGGTTCGACATCACGAGGTGATCCGCGACCAGTTCCGCCTCGCGCGGCGCGCTGCCGGCCGACTCCCAGATGGCGCGGACGTACGCGTGCAGCGTGTCGGCGGCGATGCGCCGTTCAGTGGCGGATGGGGTGGACGTGGGGGATGCATTCATTGCGACACTCGTCTCCATAGTTGATGGCTCGCGCTCTGCTTTTCGAGATGCGCGCGGATTATCACTTTACAGACGATCAACTGGCCTTACCACTTTGTTTTTACGAAATCGCTGAAATCGGCCGAAAAAAAGCCCGGACGAACCGGGCTTTCTCCAGACAGAAGTTCGGCCGCCCGGCCTCAGGGCGCTGCCGCGATGACCTCGGCCACCGACGCCGTCAGCTTCTTCGCGTACGGCACGTGCAGGAATTCGTTCGGACCGTGCGCGTTCGATTTCGGACCGAGCACGCCGCACACCATGAATTGCGAGCGCGGGAAGCCTTCCTTGAGCGTATTCATCAGCGGAATCGTGCCGCCCTGCCCGATGTATGCGACATCCGCGCCGAAGTGCCGTTTCGACGCCTCATTCAGCGACGAGCGCAGCCACGGCGCGAGATCCGGCGCATTCCAGCCCGTCGCCGCGCCCGCTTCGGGCTTGAACGTCACCTTGGCGTTGTACGGCGGATCCATTTCGAGCAGCCGCTGCAGGCGGACGATCGCACTGGCAGCGTCGACGAGCGGCGGCAAGCGCAGCGACAGCTTGAACGCCGTGCGCGGCGCAAGCACGTTGCCGGCATCGGCCAGCGGCGGCAGGCCCGACGCGCCCGTCACCGTGAGCGACGGCCGCCAGGTCGAATTGAGCAGTGCCTCGCGCGGATCGGTCGTCGTGGGCAGAACGCTGCCGCCATCGGCGCCGCACGCCCACGGCAGCTTCTTCCAGACATCGTCGCCGAGAATGCGCGCGGTCATTTCGGCTTCGCGCCGGCGCAGCATCGGAATCGGACAATGAAAACTTTCCGGCAGCAGATTGCCGGTGCTCGAATCTTCGAGGCGCTCGAACAGTTGCCGCAAGATTCGAAATGCCGACGGCGCGATGCCGCCATAGCCGCCCGAGTGGATGCCCTCGTCCAGCACCTGCACTTCGAGATCGCCGGCGACGAGGCCGCGCAGGGACGTCGTGAGCCAGAGCTGATCGTAATTGCCCGCGCCCGAATCGAGACAGATCACGAGGCCGACATCGCCGAGCCGGTCGCGCAAGGCATCGATATACGGCAAAAGATCGTAGCTGCCCGATTCCTCGCACGTCTCGATGATACCCACGCAACGCGGACGCTCGACGCCCTGCGCATCCAGCGCCGCCAGCGCGGTGATGCTCGCGTAGGTCGCGTAGCCGTCGTCGGCGCCGCCGCGGCCGTACAGTTTGTCGTCTTCGAGCTTGGGCGTCCACGGACCGAGATCGCTGCGCCAGCCTTCGAATTCCGGCTGCTTGTCCAAATGGCCATACAGCACGACTGTTTCGGTGCTGCCCGAGCGCGTGGCGGGGGCTTCGAAGAAAATCACCGGCGTGCGCTCCGGCAAGCGGACGATTTCGACCTTCAGGCCTTTGACCGGCTGCGTCCTGATCCAGTCGACGGCGTCCGTGACCACGCGTTCGATGAAGCCGTGACGCGCCCAGTCGCTGTCGAACATCGGGCTTTTCGCGGGCACGGCGATGTAGTCCGTCAGCGCGTGCACGATTTCGTCATTCCATTTGCGATCCACGAAATCCCGCAGCGCGACGGAATCGAGCCGTACTGCTTCGTCGTGATGCGTGCTGTCGCCGATAGTCATGACCGTGTTTCCCTTCGAGGCAAACTTCCATCATAGACGGGATTTGCCCGCGGTTCGACCGCCGCCGAGCCGCGCGCGCACGTTTTCCGCGACTTTTTTCAACGTTTCGGCGCGCCCGGCCCTCCGTCGCGCGTTCCCGAAACGACGACGCGCGTCACCGCCGGATCGGAGTCGATCGACTGTTCGGTGAAGGGAAAGCGCGCCCAGCGTTTCGCCGCGAACGCGCGCGTCGCGTCGCCCGAATGGGGCGATGCCGGATCGTCCGATTCGGAGTGCGACAGCATCGTGTCGGCTTCGACGCCGTTTTCGCCGAAGGTGACGACTTGCACGTAGCTGTCGCCCTGGCCGCTTGAGTCCATCGGATAGCCCTTGGGATCGAGCGGACGCCGCGCGCAGACGATCGTGAAATAGCCCGCTTCGTCGCAGCCGCCGTAAAGCGGCACGCGCGCGCCGTTGCGCGTCGTGTAGAGGATGTCGCCGCGCCGCGAATCGAGCGCGAAGCCGTTCAGCTTCAGCGCGAGCGCCGCGCCGCCCAGCGCCTGACGCAAGTCCTGCACGACGGCAGGATTGTCGATGTTGAAGCCGCCCGGCGTCGCGAGCGGCTTGTTCGGATCGAAGCCGGATTCGTACAGGCGCTCGGGCGCGATCTGCATCGCGCGCTGCCAGAACTCGTCCCACAGGTTCGCGCCGCGCGCGTCGATATCCGCCGTGCCGTTCCACTTGCGCAACACCTCGCAGGCTTCGTGCAGCGGCCCGCCCGCTTCATTCACCGTGCACACGGCGTCGAGCAGCGGCCGGCGGAACAGCCGCTCGGACATCGAGTGCGTC